>Ga0314811_100001_pt1 | contig 44957 bp, 25 predicted proteins | sample STEome_7_FD_202340 | JGI IMG/M metagenome (GOLD analysis project Ga0314811, IMG submission 202340) | Metatranscriptome of soil surface biofilm microbial communities from soil inoculated with nitrogen-fixing consortium DG1, State College... ...
GTTTTCTGGTTAAGGCAACGCCTAAGGTCAGAGGCCCTTTGAGGTCTTTATCTGGATTAAATTCTAATTTTTCGCTTTCTAGGTCGCTTTCTGCCCAACTCAGGGGATACTGCTTGGTTAGCAGTAGAGGAGTGGCTTGGATACCCGGTACAGAGGTAATTTCCAGAGGCCGGGAAATGGGATAAAAAGAAATATCGTTGCGGAAATCTTTGGTAATTGGATGTTGTCCGTATTCTGTGACTAAGGGAGCCGCAGGGCCTAGTCCGACGACGTTTTCACTGGAAACATCCACTGCTAAACGATTATCCAAACGAACGCCCCACTCTTTGAGCAAGCTGTCAAGTTTGGGATCTGTATTAGGATCGATCATTAGCAGTAAGCTACCGCCTCGATTTAAATATTCTTGTAAGGCTTTGACTTCGGCTTCAAAAAGTCCTCGTTTGGGGCTAGCTACTATGACCACAGCAGCATCTTGAGGAACTTTAGGATTTTCTACCAGACTTAGGGGTTCTGTTGTGTAATTTTTATCCTTTAATCCTTCAATAGCTTGTGAGATTGCACCTTTACCGGGTGAAAGTTGGCTTTCGCCATGACCTTGGAGTAGATAAATTTTGCTTGTTGTTGCACTTGTGAGTTTTTGTAGCCGACTAGTTAATCTGATTTCCGAAAGGCGTTCATTTTGATTGATTGTTTGTACTAATTCTTTTTTATCTCCATATTCGAGGTAAACTTCGCCATAATCTTTCGCACCAATTTTTTCCGCTATTCCTGGTCTAGCTTGGGGATCGACATATTCAAAATTGAACTTTGAGCTTTGTCGGCGATAATTTTCTAATAATTGCAGGTCTTGGGGATTCTGGTTAATATCAAACACCCAGATTTTAACTGGTTGTGGCAGGGCTTTCACCAATTCCCCTGACTGTGGTGCAAGGGTGAATAATTGATTTTCTGTTAAATCTGCCTGGAAGTGATAGCGAGTTCCTAAAAAGTTAATTAATCCCAAAATTGTTAATACTGCCAGAGTTGCCACTAAGGCATTAGTTCCAGCTTGGGTAGAACGGCGCTTCCATAGATTAGTTTGGTAGCTTTGCCATATTATCCATGACCCAATAATGGCAATTCCCGCAATCAAAAATGCTAGGGAAATTAATCCCCACTGTTCGGAGACTAACCCTACTGTTAATCCCACAGCAACTAAGAACGGGCCTAGCCAAAACAGATATTTCCACAGTTTTTTATTTGCAACTATCTTCATATTAATTAGACTGAAGTGAGGAGTTAGGAGTTTGGAATTTAGAGTGAGGAGTGATTTTAACTCATAACTGATTGTGATTACTAGGAGTTATGAGTTTTAACTCTTCACTCCTAACTTTTAACTCATAACTTATATGACTACTGTCTTTGAAAGCGCAGTGCATCAATTGATTGAGCTGTGAGAAAGACGCCCAAAAAAATGTAACTGGCAAATAAAATCAAAGCACTGGTATCAAAAATGCCTTGAATGAGGGTGTTGTAGTGTTTGAGCAACGACAGATAACCCAAGGCTTCACCTACGGAACCAGGGATATTTTTAGCGATCGCATCGAAAAATAACAGTGATAATATTACTGCAAAAGTCAGAACCGCAGCCAGAATTGTGCTGTCTGTTAGTGAAGAAATAAACATTCCTATAGATAAAATAGCCGCTGCTAGCAAGATTAAACCAAAATGACCCACAAATGGAACTGAGGGCGTCATTGGTGGATTCGATCCACTGATGGCGATGGCTTCTAACACTAACACAGGCACAATCATTGTTATAAAAAATGTTACCACCCCTAATAACTTACCTACAGCTACTGCCCAATTGGTGATTGGTGATGTGGCTAATAGTTCTAAAGTGCCCCGCTTACGTTCTTCGGCGTAAAGTCCCATTGAAAGAATTGGCAGGATAAATAACAGTAACCCACCCATTGAATCTAAATATGCTCGCACAAATTCGTAGGCGAAATCTATTGTGGGTGTTGGTAAACCTTGTTGTGCTTGTAAATCTAGTGTTGCGGCTGCTGCAAAAATGCCATTTGGCCCGACTAAAATCATCACGAAAAATAACCCAGCGACGAACCAAAATACACTGGCGATTCCATAGGCCAAAGGTGATACAAAATAACTCTGTAACTCTCGGCGATAAATGGCAATAATATTACTCAGTACTACACCCATTTATGCGGCTTCTCCTTGTGTGACTGCTTCTAAATTCTTTTCTTCTGTGGTCAGTTGCAAGAACACATCTTCTAAGGTAGCGTTAACTCGCCGCAATTCATGTAAGCCGAATCCCGCACGTACTAAAGTTGTGGCAATATCCTTTCCTGGTTCTTTTCCCGGTTGGGATATCACCCGCAAATAAGCCCGGTTTACCTGGGCTTGATGACCTCCTGCTGTGGGAATTGATTCTACCAAACTCACGCCTGCAATATTTTGCAATACTTGTTTCGCTAGGGCGGCTTCTCCTTCGATTTCCACCTCATACCCAGAACCGCCTGTCAACTGGGTCATTAAATTATCTGGTGTATTCGTTGCGACTACTTTACCGCGATTAATGATGGCAACGCGGCTACAAGTCATACTCACTTCTGGGAGAATGTGTGTAGAGAGAATAATTGTGTGAGTACCAGCGAGACTTTTAATTAAATTCCGCACTTCAATTATTTGTCGAGGATCTAGTCCCACGGTAGGTTCATCGAGGATGATTGCTGGAGGATCGTGGACGATCGCTTGAGCAATTCCCACCCGTTGGCGATATCCTTTAGAAAGTTTGCGAATAATTACCCGCCGCTTATCTTGTAAATTACAACGCTCAATGGCTGCTGTTACCTTTTGATGGCGATCGCCTGCTGGAATTCCTTTAATCTGTGCTACAAAATGCAAAAACCCCTCCACCGTCATTTCTGGATATAACGGTGGTGTTTCCGGTAAATAACCAATTTTTTGGCGCACAGCCAGGGAATTTTCATGGACATCGTAACCAGCAATCCGGGCATTACCATTAGTTGCCGGTAAGTAACCAGCCAAAATCCGCATGGTTGTAGTTTTACCAGCCCCATTCGGCCCCAGCAACCCTAAAATTTCCCCTGGTTCCACGTTAAAAGTGACATCAGTAATCGCTGGGGTAGAACCGTATATTTTACTCAGATGCTCAACTTCAATCATCAGTCTAGTGGCGATCGCTTGCTTCAAAGATACCTAATAATCTTAGATCGCTTCAGGAAGTTCTTGAAAATTGCTAATTGTAGTGAAAACTCCAGCATCAGCAGCAAGATTACCAATATTAATCTGAGTTGGATAACCTTTTTGTGGCTTATAGGTTACACTCAGTTGGGATTCCCCACGATTAATAGCATCTCTAATCAGATTAAAAAGTTTAGGAATTGTACTGTACGAAGTTAATAGCTCAGTATTTACAGGCTCACCAGTTTGAGCATTGGTGATAGAAGTTGTGACACCATTACGCACCTCAATATTTAATGGCCCTCTAACTTCAGGAATGCAAAAGCAGTTATTAGTTAGGGTATAGCGATAGTTGTCTATCTTTCGTCCATTCCATAATAGTTGGTAAATTCTTAATTGTTTTAAGCTCAAATTATTGCTTTTTGGACTTTGTGCCACTTGGCCAGGAGGCATAGATAATACTGGAGCATTTAAACTTAAAGATGATACTAAAATCACAGCAATAGAAATAGGTAAACGCATACAAATCATTCGTTAGTTAATTGTTACTTAAATTTTGACAAAATCAAATTTCAAATATGCAATCCTATTTGAGTTGTGAAAAATATTGGTGTTAATTGTTAACAGTCAACAATCAACGGTTAACAGTCAACGAGTAACATGTAATTTCACAAACTATTTAAGATTGCTATAGTAGAAATCTTTTCTAGAATTAGCGTACACGATGTTTGGACGTAGCAATTTTCTGAGAAGTTCCGTTTTTGTTAAACGAGTACAAGTGTAGTAATCTCCCCTGACGTGGGGATTCCTTCCCTGATTGATGAATTAAGAATTGGCAATTAAATTAACGATCGCATTAGCTAAATCTAATGGTTCTACGGGTTTCGGTAGATGTTTTTGAAATCCTGCTGCCAGTGCTTGCTTGTGGTTAATTTCTCCCGCATAAGCAGTCAAAGCGATGGCGGGAATCTTTCCACCTTGTTCTGGTGGCAATTTTCTCACTTGGCGCAGCAGCATATAGCCATCCATCAAGGGCATTCCAATATCGCTTAACAGAATATCTGGCTTTGACTTTGCTAGTGCTTCTAATGCTTCAGTTGCCGATGCTACCGGGGTTACAGTTGCTCCATATTGTTCTAAGGCAAAGCTAAAAAAGTCGCGTACATCTTCTTGGTCATCCACAAGCAGAATTTGGACTCCCAAAAGCAATGATTCTTCGGTATTCAGTTCTGAGTTAGAAGATTCTGGGCTGGAAGTTCGTAACTCGGCACTTTTGAGCAAAGGTAGTTTCACTGTAAAGGTTGCCCCTTGTCCTTCTCCTAGACTGTCTGCCTCAACTGTGCCGCCGTGAAGTTCAACTAAATGACGCACAATTGCTAGTCCTAATCCCAGTCCGCCAAATATTCTGGTTGTCTTGGCATCTGCTTGGCGGAAGTAGTCAAAGACATGGGGTAAAAATTCTGGACTGATTCCTTTACCTGTATCAATTACTTGGATTTGAGCATAGCCAGGAGAAGAGGACGCGGTGACGGGGAGACGCGGTGACGCGGAGAGTGTCCCCGTGTCCGCGTTTCCCCGTGTGCCTATGTCCCCATGTCCCTGTGTCCCCGTGTCCCCGTTTCCCCGCGTCCCCGTGTCCTCTTCTCTTACCTCTTCTAAACGGACTTCTACTCGTCCTTCTGGTGGTGTAAATTTAACGGCATTGGAGAGTAAATTCCACATGATTTGTTGCAGGCGATCGCCATCGCCTAAAACTTTGCCGATATCATTCAGCACTGTCTGAATTTCAATTGATTTGGCTTCTGCTGCTAAACGCACTGTTTCTTGTGCGGCGGCGATCGCAACTTTTAAATCCACTGCATGGAGATTTAAACTCAACTTACCTTGTAAAATCCGCGACACATCCAGTAGGTCTTCAATTAGTTGGGTTTGTAACTTGGCGTTGCGTTCAATTGTTTCTAAGGCACGGATTTTAGTTGCTTCGTCAAAGTTGCGGGTTCTGAGTAACTTTGACCAGCCTAGAATCGGATTCAGGGGAGTTCTCAATTCATGAGAAAGAACCGCCAGGAATTCATCTTTAATTCGATTGGCAGTCTCAGCTTGTGCCCGTGCGGTTTTTTCTGCTTCGTAAAGTTGAGCGCGGGCGATGGCTTGTCCGCATTGCTGCCCCAATGTCAACATAAATCTTTGGTCTTCTTCGTTAAAAGTTAGGGCACTAGCAAAGCTAAATCCCAGTGCGCCAATGGCTTTCCCCTCTGCTATCAATGGTATGGAAGCCCAGGCATTATTACCAGTCAAAGCCACAGCGTCAATTAAGTTGGGATAATTTACCCTCAAAGCTGCGGGATTTTCTAAAAAAATCGGCTTCTTTGTTCTGACTGTTTCTGCAATTGGGGTAGGAGCAGTAATCGGAAAACTTTCCCAGGTATCTATAACTGATTCGGGATAGCCAGTTGCTTGCAGAACTTTCAAGGTAGTATTTCCTTGAGTTAGTAAGACAACAGAACCCGCACAGGCTCCCAAGGCTGCAATTCCTTGATTCATCACCACATCAGCTACTTCTTTGGGGGTGAGGGCTTCTGAAAGGGCGGCGGTGATGCTTTGTAAAAGTACGGTACGATTGACTGACAGCTCAGCTGCTTGTTTTGCCTGTTGAGTTTCTTGGTAGAGTCTGGCATTATCGATGGCTGTGGCAGCACGACGAGCAATATCTTCTGCTAAAGCTAAGTCTGCTTGTTGGTAGCGGCGACCAGACTCGGCAGTAAAAAAGGAAATTGCCCCAAATAATTGCCCGCGAGAACGCACTGGAATCACCATTAAAGAATGAATATCCAAGCTTTGTAGCAATTGCAGATGCTCCTCATCTTGAGCCATCTGTAAAAGATGGAAGTTAGATAATTCGGGATAAAACACAGATATTCCTAACTTGAGCTGCTGTAAAAGCTGCTGTGTCCCGCTTTTTGGTGGATAATGTTGTTGGATTTTCTTTAAGATATCTTGTTTTGTTGGGTCGGCAATGGCAATGGCAATTTGTTTACTCGACCAATCTTCCTGAAAAACATCCACAATACACCAATCAGCTAGGGTAGGAACTGCTAAATTAGCCACATTAGCTAAGGTAATTTCATAATCCAACGAGGCAGCTAGTAGGGTGCTGGCTTCAACTAAAAACTGTTGGCTGGCTTCAATTCGTTTGCGTTCGCTAATATCCTCGATAATTCCTAACGCATACTTGAGTTGTCCTTGACTATTCCAAACTGCTGATGAAGTGAGATTAACCCAAACAATGGAACCATCTTTGCGGAAGTAGCGTTTTTCTACGGAATAACCGTTAATTTCCTGTGCCAAAACTCGCCCAGCGTTTTGCCTATCAACCTCTAAGTCGTCAGGATGAGTAATTTGCTGAAAGTTCATTTGAATTAACTCATCATGGCTGTATCCAGTAATTTCAGACAATGCCGGATTCACCTGAAGAAATCGTCCATCCAAGGTTACCAAAGCAATGCCCACAGCAGCTTGGTTGAACATTGCCCGGAATCTTTCTTCACTTTCTCGCAAGGCAACTTCTGTTTGTTTTGCTACTGTGACATCTGCAAGAATTATCCCAATGCCCACAGTTTCGTCCATGCTATTGTTCACTGGGTAATAGTTGCCCAGCCAGTGTTCGTAACTTTCGGCTTGTCCTGGTGTCTGGGTGCTAATTTCGACATTCAACAGTGGTTCTCCAGTCTCCAACACCCGCTGTAACTGTACTTCCAACTCAGCCGCCATTTCTGGTAGTACTTCTTGAAATCTGCGTCCTAAATGTTCTTCTATGGTTAAACCGTTAATGTCAGCAAATACCTGATTAATGCGGATATATCGCAGTTGGCGGTCTAAGAAGCATACAGCAACGGGAGCAGCTGCTAGCAGGGCATCTAAAAGAGATAAAGATTCGGCATAATGGACTAAAGTTTGGTGAATGTCTTGATAAAGTCCGGCATTTTCCACCGCTAAGGCGGCACGATAGGCAATATCTCCTGCTAAAGTCAAATCAGAGTGATGGTAGCGACGGTTTGATTGGGTAGTGACAAAACTAATGCAGCCGAGTACTTGCCCTCCTGCGATTAGCGGCACAATCATCACAGATTTCATCCCCAATTGCCGAACCAGTTGTAAGTGTTCCTGGCTTTGAGTATTTGCTACTAATAGCGAGTCAGATATTTCTGTGATTAATTCACTTTGCCCAGTTTTCAGGACTTTAGTAATTGCACTCTTGGAATCTGGCAGATATTCCTGAAGTTTAGCTGCTAATTCGGCTTTCGATGGGTCTGCATAGGCAATAGGTAAGCGGCGAATGGAACCATCTTCATTGACAATATCGACGCTACACCAATCTGCTAGCTGGGGAACTGAAATTTTGGCAATTTGTTCTAAGGTTTGCTCGTAATCCAGGGAAGTAGAGAGTATACTGCTAACTTGGGCAATGTAGCGGAGTCTTTCTTGGGCCTGTTTCTGTTCTGTAATATCGAGAACAAAGAAAGCTCCTCGTTGGAGAGTCCCCTCAAAATGGCTAGCACCTATCAAAACTGGCAAGCGCAAGCCATCTTTACGGATATATTCTTTTTCAAAAGGAATACAAAAAGGGTTGTTTTCCAGTTGAATCAGTACTTGCTCATCGAGTGGTGCATACTCTGGTGGAGTCAAGTTTCGCCAGTTAAGCTGCTCAGAAAGTAATTCTGCACGAGAGTAACCCAACATATTTAATAAGGCATCATTGGCTTCTGTGATTTTGCCGTCTTTCTCCCAAAAACCAATGCCAATCATATTCGATTCAACTACGGATCGAAACTTGGCTTCGCTTTCCCGTAATGCTTGCTCAGATTGCTTTTGTTGAGTGATATCAATTGATGTAATTCCTACTCCTAGCAACTGCCCATCCGCTAGACACACCGGATAATAGCTGACAATACCGTAACGATACACCCCTGGGGGATAAGTTTCACCGCTGATTTCCTGGTTAAGTAAGGACTGTCTGGTTGCCATTACTCTCTCAAACACAGGCTCTACTTGCTCTGCCCAGTCCGGTAGTACTTCCCGAAAAGTGCGACCGAAATGTTGGTTCAGTGGTACTCCATTGGTGGCTGCTAGAGCTTCATTAGCGTAAACATAGCGAAGTTCGGTATCGAGGAAAGCCAAGCCCACAGGTGAAGTACTCAACCAAGCATTAAGCAATGCTAAAGATTCATCTTTTTGTTGGACAGCTTGCTGAAGTTCTGTCTGTAATTTCGTCTTTTCTTGTTCTGCTTGCTGGCGTTCGGTAATGTTCACAGCCACACAAGTAACACCATGAATGCAATCATCTGCATCCTTTAGCGGTTCAATGAGCAAATCATAGTAATGGTTTTCTCCACACAGTGGCAAACAAACTTCTTCACGGGTGGAAATACCTGTTTTTAATACTCTTTCCTTGATTGCTGTTAATTTTTCTGCCACTGAGGCGGGAAATAAATCAGCATCAGACTTACCCAGGATTTCTAGTGTCGTGTCTCCACCTTGAGGATTATGAATCCACTGATATCGCAAATTGCGATCTTGCTGAAAGATTATAATATCTGAACTGCTCAAGGCTAGGCGGAATCTTTCTTCAGAGACTTTAAGCTTTCGTAAATTGATATCGGCTCCTTTTTCAGCAGTTTTTAATGCCTCGGATAAGACACTAAAAAGCAACCCCTGTATTGCAAACAACCCAATTCGCACACAATTGGATGTATCAAAACTCAACTGAAAAACAGGGGGCAAAAAGAAGTAATTGCTCAGTAGTACAGATAGGAGAGTTGCTAACAGCCCTGATTTCAAACCTCCATACCAAGCACTCACCATTACAGCGCTAAAAAATAGTAGAAAAGGAGTTCCACTCATGCTTAGCCAAGGGTCTAGCATCAGCATTAACACTAATGCCAGTGCCACATTTAATACGGCAACGCCATAACGCAGTAATTGTGAATAATGAATATGGAACATGAAAATGTCTAAAAACAACCAATACTTATTGCACAGGCTGTATACAACCTAAGCTAGTTTGCAAATTTTAGGAAGTGATCTCTAGATAGATTTTTATTGTATGGAAAAACTTCTCTCTCTAGAAGAGAATTCCGAGATGATGTAGTCTTTGTTAAAAATTTATGATTAATCTTCTCTATTAAAATTAAAAAAGGTAGTTATCCAAATTCATCTGAAAATTGCTCGAATAAAATCTGCTAGTGGTTTGTTTAAGTAGATTGAGGCGAATATTTTTGGTTGGGAGAAGGCAGGAGGTATGAAGGGAGAAAATTTGAGTTTATTTGATTTTTCTTAACATAGTTTTGTTTTTTCACACCGTTTCCACTCCTTCAAGGAATGGGTTTACCGTCGCTTTTGATAAATATAAAGTGTTACTTGCCAGAAGTGCTTCTGCTGTTTGGCGATCCAGAGGTTGGGAGAATAGGTAACCTTGACCCAATTCACATCCTAGCTGCTGTAACCATTGAAGTTGTTGTGGTGTTTCAATACCTTCTGCAACCACACCTAATCCCAGTTGATTGCTCAAAGCAATGATGGTACTGACAACTTGGTAATTACGGTTTCCTTCTTGCATCTGGCTGACAAAGGAGCGATCGATTTTTAAATTATCGGTGGGTAAGCGATGGAGATAATTGAGTGATGAATAACCAGTACCAAAATCATCAATACTAATTTGAAGTTTTCTGGCTTTTAACTCGGTTAATAAATGAATTGTCTGACTAATATTCTCAATGAGCATACTCTCAGTAATTTCTAAGACTATGGAATCCCCTGTTAAATTTGTTTGGTTTAGGATGCCATCGATGTCTTCAATTAAACTCGGTTGGCGAATATCTTGAGCTGAAAGGTTAATACTCATCTTGAGCGGTAAATGAGTAGTAAAGTTTTTTTTCCAGGTTGCCAGTTGTTGACAAGCTGTGTAGAGCATCCAGCGATCGATTTGCACAATGAGTCCGGTTTCTTCGGCGATCGCCATAAATTCCCTGGGCAAAACAAACCCGCGGGTGGGGTGTTGCCAGCGCACCAATGCTTCAAATCCAATCAACCGCCCTGCTTGGGGTTGACTTTGCTTGTTGTCGGCATCACCAAGGAGATCGATAATCGGCTGGTAGTAAATGGCAAATTCTTCTCGTTCTAAAGCTTTACGGATATCAGTTTCTAAAGTCAGCCGATTTACTGCTTGGGTGTGCATTTTGACATCAAAAATTTTGTACGAACTTCTTTCGTGAGCTTTGGCTCGATACATAGCAATATCGGCATCCCGCAGCAAATCTGAGGCTTGACAATAATCATTTGTTCCTAAAACAATGCCGATGCTTGTACTGATAACTACCTCAGCATCATTCAGTATCAACGGTGTTTGAAAATCTTTGAGGATACGCTCGGTAATTTGAATGGCTTTTTCAATCCCAGGAATATCTTCTAGCAAAATGACAAATTCGTCACCGCCAATGCGAGCAACTAAATCAACTTCCCGTAAATGAGCTTTGAGCTTTTGAGCAATATCCTTGAGTAGTTGGTCTCCAGCTAAGTGTCCTAAACTGTCATTAATCACTTTAAATCGGTCTAGATCTAGAAACAAAACTGCATAACGATAACTTTCTACTCGTTTAGCTCGGTTAATGGCTAGTTCCAGCCTTTCCACCAAAAGTGTCCGATTTGGTAAATCCGTTAATGGATCGTGCAAAGCATTGTGGATAATCAACTCTTGTGCTTGTTTTTTCTCCGTCACATCCAATAAAACACCATACCAAACAATATCCCCGTTTTCTCGACACTCAGGACGAGCATTTGTCTGTACCCATTTGAGTTTGCCAGAAGGTGTCACTAATCGCCATTCGTAAGAAAATGGTTTTAAATTTTGAGCGCTTTCTTTGGCGGCTGTATAAAATTCTCTACGGTCATCAATATGAATTTGTTCAAAGCAAAGGGAAGCATTTGCTAAAACTCGATGTGGCGTTAACTCTAAAAGATCCAGACAACCCAAACTAATATACTCAAAGACAGTAGAACCATCGCAATGGTATACAAAGCTGTAAATCATTCCGGGAATGTTAGATGCTAATGTTTGTAACAGCTTTTGGGCTTGTTTGCGCTCTGCTCTTACCTGTGCATCCCTAAGTTCTCGACGCACTGCCTCTGGCAATCGATTTAAGTTATCCTTCATCACATAATCATGCGCGCCGGCTTTCATCATTTCCACAGCCAAGACTTCGCCAATGGTGCCGGAAACTAAAATAAAAGGAATATCTTTTTGACTTTGCTTGGCTATTTCCAAAGCCGCAGGAGCATTAAATCCTGGCAATCGGTAATCGGAAATCATTACATCCCAGCTAGCACTATTGAGAGCTGCAACTAGCTCTGGGGCTGTTTGGACGCGCTGCCAAATTGGATTGAAACCACCACGACGTAATTCACTGAGAACTAACACGGCATCAGCCTCGGAATCTTCAACAATCAGGACGTTCAAGGTTTCACTCATCCTACAATCTCCTTAGTAACCCATCGACTAATCCCACAATATTTGCTTTGAAATGTTTCTGAAAATTCCTCCAGTATTGGTAAATGAGTTAATCGGGTTTGGTTATTGTATAATCAACTTTGTGAATTAATTCTTTGGGAATTTCAAATTGCCGATTTCAGATTTTCTTAGGTTTTTGGGTTTGAAATTTATTCTAGATTTAAATTTTCTGGTTCTGAAACTATTTTTAAATTTGAAATTGAGAATTATTCTAGTTAAACTTGAAAATTCAAAATCTAAAATTCCGATCGACCAGGCTTTGTCCTTCTGTGTAATATTTACAGGCGGTTAAGCTATGCTGGAAATTCCTGAATATCAAATTCGGACAAAAATCCATGAAAGTATTAATTCACGTGTTTACAGAGGAATTCATGAACCGGATGGTTTGCCTGTAATCTTCAAGGTTTTGAAGAAAGACTACCCCACACCAGAAGAAATCACGCGCTATAAGCGGGAATACGAAATTACACGCAGTTTATCATTGACAGGTGTGATTCAGGCTTATGATTTCCAACAATATCAAAATACTTTTATACTCATTTTGGAGGATTTTGGCGGAGAGTCTTTAGCAAAAATTATCACTACTAGAAAATTTACCTTAACACAGTTTATTAAGTTAGCGATTCAGATAACTCAGAGTTTATCTGAAATTCATAGTGTAAATATTATTCATAAAGATATTAATCCCTCGAATATTGTTTTTAATCTCGAAACACAACAGCTGAAAATTATTGACTTTGGAATTTCAACTGACTTATCGCGCGAGACTTTAACTATTAAAAATCCCACAGTCCTAGAGGGAACATTAGCTTACATGTCTCCAGAGCAAACAGGTAGAATGAACCGTTCCCTGGACTATCGAAGTGATTTTTACTCTCTAGGTGCTACTTTTTATCAGCTGTTGACCAATCGATTGCCTTTTGAATCCAGCGATGCCCTGGAATTAATTCATTATCACCTAGCTTTAGAATCCATTCCACCCCATTTTATTGACCCAGATATTCCGGTGATGGTTTCAAAAATTGTCCAAAAACTGTTAGCCAAGACAGCAGAAGAACGCTATCAAAGTGCCTGGGGAATTAAAACTGATTTAGAAGAATGTCTCCAGCAGCTACAACACACCGGAGTTATCAAGTCTTTTTTGCTAGGAAAACAAGATATTTCTGACAAGTTTCAGATTCCAGAAAAACTCTATGGCAGACAAAGGGAGGTGGAGAGATTATTAGCGGCATTTCAAAGAGTGGCAGGCCGCCTGGGAATGGACGCGTCTGATGGGCAAGTTGAACTGATGCTGATTGGGGGATATTCCGGTATTGGCAAGTCAGTTTTGGTACAGGAAATTTCTCAGCTGATTACAGAACAACGAGGCTACTTGATTGCTGGGAAATTTGACCAGTATCAGCGCCATATTCCTTACTATGCCATTGCCCAAGCTTTTGAGTCATTAATCAAACAATTACTGACTGAAGATCGAGAACAACTATGTCATTGGCACGAGCATCTTTTAGCTGCCCTTGGTGCCAACGGTAAAGTCATTACCCAGGTAATTCCAGCATTGGAGTTGATTGTGGGTAGCCAACCAGACGTAGCTGTTTTGCCGCCAATGGAAGCGCAACATCGTTTTCAGCAAGTTTTCCAAAATTTCATCGGCGTCTTTAGCTGTTGGCAACATCCTTTAGTAATTTTTTTGGACGATCTTCAGTGGGTAGATAATGCTTCCTTGCAGCTAATTGAATTACTAGCCACTGCCACCAGAGGGCAATCTTTATTGTTAATTGGGGCATACCGAGATAACGAGGTAAATCCCAGCCATCCTTTGATGCGGATGGTGAAGCAAATCCGCGAAACAAAAGGAGTGGTAAATCAACTTTCTTTGTCACCCTTAACTCTCGCTGACATTAATCAGTTAATCGCCGATACATTGCATTGTCAGCTAGGAGATTCCCTGTTGTTAGCAGAACTAGTACAACTAAAAACTGGTGGCAATCCCTTTTTCATGAATGAATTTTTGAAATCTCTTTATGCTGAGGGATTATTAAAATTCCATTACCAAACTAAAAAATGGCAATGGTCGATGGAGGAAATTCAGCAGCGGCAAATTACAGACAATGTTGTAGATTTGATGGCTCTGAAAATTCAAAAGCTGAACAAACGGACACAGCAAGTTTTACAGCTAGCAGCCTGCATTGGTAACTGTTTCGATTTGCCAACTCTGACATTGACCGCCCAATTATCCCAGCGAGAAACTGCCCAGGCTTTGGAAATAGCGATCGCCCAAGGTTTGATTATACCTTTGAGCAATGCCCACAAATCAGTAGTATTAGGTATACCACTAACAGCCGACTCGCCTCCAATAAAATACAAGTTTGCCCACGATCGCATCCAACAAGCTGCCTATTCCCTAATTCCCCAAGCCCAACAGTGCAACGTCCATTGGCAACTAGGACAGTGCTTGTTGCAAATAACTCCCCCACAACAGTTAGAGTACAAAATTTTTGATATCACCAACCAATTAAACCTGGGGAAAAAACTCATCAAAAATCAATCCCAGCAAGATAAATTGTCTCGGTTAAACCTCATGGCAGGAGAAAAAGCCAAAGCATCAGCCGCTTATGACGCTGCTTGGCGATATTTGCAAATTGCTTTGGATCTCCTAACAACGGATAGTTGGCAAAGAAATCGTGACTTCACCCTCACCGTATATAATGCCACCACAGAAGCAGCTTATCTCAGTGGCAATTTTCAGCAAGTAGAGCCTTTATTCCAAGAAGTACTGCATCACACAACAACCTTACTAGCCAGGTTAAAAGTTTATGATGTCAAAATTCAGACTTGTGTGGCAGAAAATAAATTACTAGAGGCCATTCAAATCGGTTTAGAGTTACTCCAACAATTAGGAATTCATCTCCCCATTGCCCCAAGCCTTGAGAATGTTCAGCAAGCACTAAAGGAAACTGCCTCTCAATTGGCAAACAGACGCATTGAAGATTTGGTTGACCTGCCAATCATGTCCCAGCCAGAAATCCTGGCGGCAATGCAGCTTTTAGCAAGGATGTGTGCATCAGCTTATTTGGCAGTACCTCCCTTATTTCTACTGATTGTACTCAAAATGGTAGATTTACTGATTGAGTACGGAAATATGACCTTGGCTTCCTTTGCCTATGCTGCCTATGGAATTATTCTTTGTGGAGTCGTCTTAGACATTGAAGCAGGGTATAAATTTGGTCAACTGGCTTTAAGTCTGCTGGGCCCAGATACCAAAGCCATTCAAGCCAGAACCTTGTTTGCGGTGAGCAATCAAATTAACGTTTGGAAGACACACCTGAAAAACAGCCTCAAACTCCTCCAGGATTGCTATCAAATTGGTCTTGAGCAAGGCGATTTAGAATTTGCTGGTTACGCCGCCATGTATGTTTGTGCTTATTCATTGGCCATTGGCGAACCTCTCACTGAACTTCAGCAACATTTGACTAGTTATACTCAAGCAGTAAAACAAATCAAGCATTCGGCTGGCATCGATTTTGTAGAAATTTGCTCCCAGACTGTTTTGAATTTGGTTGAAGAAGTTGCCGATGCTGGGATGCTGTCTGGTGAAGCTTTTGATGAAGCAACTAGGCTACCACAGATGCAACAAACGAATTTTCATGCAGGTTTGTTTTATTTTTACCTGAATAAATTATTTCTCTGTTACTTATTTGGCAATGCCAATCAGGCCATGTGTGCCGAAAACGAATCTTTGTTGCAATTTCCCACGACAAACCACGCCTTAGCCAATGCAGTCCTGGCCAAAGAATATTTACCAGCCATGACGGGAGCGGCTTTAGTTGCCATCTTTAGCTTCTACGATTCTCTATGCCGACTGGCGGTGTATTGCGACACAGACACCGCAACACAATGCCAATTACTGGAACAAGTGGCAGAAAATCAAGCAAAAATGCAAAATTGGGCGCACCATGCCCCGATGAACTATTTACACAAGTGGTACTTAGTAGAAGCAGAACGACATCGGGTATTGGGTGAAGTAGTTCCAGCAATGGACGCCTACGATCGCGCCATCGCCTTAGCCAGAGAAAATCAATACCTGCAAGAAGAAGCTTTAGCAAAGGAACTGGCAGCAAAGTTTTATTTAGCACAAAACCGCATTATCATCGCCAAAGCTTATTTGCAAGAAGCGAAGTACGCTTATTTAAAGTGGGGAGCAACCGCGAAAGTGCAAAATCTGGAAAAACAGTATCCCCAACTGTTAGAAGTGTACTTGCCAACAACTGAAGTACGTCAAATTAACGTCACAGAATCAGCAGCAACGAAGTTAGCAGCACTGGATTTAGAAACAGTGTTGAAAGCCTCCCAAGCGATCGCCAGTGAAATTGTATTAGATCGACTCCTGGCAAAACTGATGACAATTTTAATTGAAAATGCCGGGGCGCAAACAGGTTATCTAATTTTGCCCACAGAAGGCCAATGGCGCATTGAGGCGATGAAATCCATTGGCGAGAATCAAGCCACTTTACAATCAAAAGACAGTAATCCTGATTTACCCACCGCCTTAATCAATTACGTGGCTCACACCAAGGAAAGCATCGTCCTCGATCGTGCTGCTGCTGAAGGCAACTTTCAGTCCGAACCTTGGATTGCGCTACGTCAATCGAAATCAATTCTTTGTACTCCGCTGTTGAACCAGGGAAAACTAACAGGAATTGTGCTTTTAGAAAACAATCTGATCGCCAAGGCATTTACCCCAGAGCGCATTCAAGTGTTGCACCTGTTGTTTACTCAGGCAGCTATTTCCATTGATAATGCCCGTTTATTAAAGCAGCAAGCAGAAATGAACGCATCCCTACGGGCTGAAATTGCCGATCGCCAACGGGCCCAAAAAGACCGCGATCGCTTAATGTCGATGCTGGAAGCCACCAGCGACTACGTTGGCATGGCAGACTCACTCGGCAATATGCTCTGGAATAACACTCAGTTACGCAAACTGCGCGGTATTTCTCTCGATACAGACCTTTCCACCTTGAAGATCTCCGACTACCATCCCCAATGGGCACTAGAAATTCTGCAAAATCAGGGCATTCCCACGGCAATTAGAGACGGGACTTGGGTTGGTGAAATTGCTTTGCTGGCCAGTGATGGCAGAGAAATTCCAGTTTCCCAAATGCTCATTGCTCACAAAGCAACAGATGGTAGCGTCGAATATTTTTCTACCATCGTCCGGGATATCAGTGAGGCGAAGCTGCGAGAAGCGGAATTAACAAAAGCAGAAACAACATTGAAAAATTTGGTGATGGGAACAGCTGCGGTTACAGGACAAGATTTTTTTCCGGCTTTGGTTCATCATATTGCCGCAGCCTTGCACGTCCCCTATGCCGTGGTGACTGAATTAGTAGAAGGCAAACTCAAAACTCTAGCTTTTTGGGCGCATGGCGCATTGCAACCAGAAATATCGTATTTTCCAGCGCGTACACCATGCGAATTTGCTTTGAAATACGGATTGTTTTACTGTGAAAGCTGCGTTCAGCAATTTTTCCCAGAAGACTTAGACTTGGTAACAATGCAGGCAGATAGTTATCTGGGTATTTCTTTAAAAAATGCCAACGGCGAACCCATTGGTAATCTTTGCATTCTCGACGTGCGACCACTATCAGATAGGCGACAAATAGAGATTATTGTAGAGGTGTTTGCCGCACGGGCAGCAGCAGAATTAGAGCGCAAAAGGGCGATTGATGCTCTGCACCAACTCAACCAATCTTTAGAAATGAGAGTCAAACAACGAACTGCCCAACTAGAAACTGCTAACAAAGCTTTGGAGGCATTTTCTTATTCAGTTTCCCATGATTTGCGGGCACCGTTGCGGGCCATCGATGGCTTTTCGAGAATGATGCAGGAAGATTACAGCCAGCAACTCGATGCTGAAGGCAATCGTTACTTGAAAGTGATCCGCGACAATGCCAAACGCATGGGTGAATTAATCGATGATTTGTTGACTTTATCTCGTTTCGATCGCAAAGAAATTTCGCGACAGCCAGTGTTTGCCAATGAAATTATTCAAATGGCACTCAATGATTTAGCCCCGGATTGGTCTGGTCGTGAAATTGAATTTACCATCGCTGATTTACCTGTATGTCTAGCCGATGCTTCCCTGCTCAAACAAGTTTGGCTCAACCTCTTATCCAACGCCATCAAGTACACCCGCTACAAACCCCTTGCCTGCATTGAAGTAGGTTATCAGAGGATTGATGGCGAAGGAGTGTACTTTATCAAAGATAATGGAGCAGGATTTGATATGCGCTATGCCGATAATTTGTTTGGGGTCTTCCAACGCCTGCATCGAGAAGAAGAATTTGAAGGTACGGGTATTGGACTGGCCATCGTGCAACGCATTATTAAACGTCACGGAGGGCGCATCTGGGCCCAAGCACAGAGCGATCGAGGCGCGACCTTTTATTTCACGCTTCCCAATAACTAACCCATGATTTATCAACCGAGCCATCGCTCCACTGAACAATCTTCTGAGCAACCAATTTCCATTCTCCTAGTGGAAGATAATCCCACTGATGCAGAATTAACTATTCGGGCATTGCGTCGCGGCAGAATTGGCGATCGAATTCAACTGCTTGAGGACGGAGCAGCAGCTCTAGATTTTATTTTTTGCCAAGGAAACTATGCCCACCGCACCATCACCAATCAACCCAAAGTAATTTTGCTGGATTTGAAACTGCCAAAGGTAAGCGGATTACAAGTATTGCGGCAACTCAAATCCGATCCACGCACACAAATGATTCCGATTGTAGTCCTCACCTCTTCCGCTGAAGAACGAGACATGATCGAGAGTTACCAATTTGGGGTAAATAGTTACATCGTCAAACCTGTGGATTTTGAACAATTCAATCAAGCAGTCCAACAGCTTGGTTTTTATTGGGTCTTGTTTAATCAATTGCCAGTTTTATAAAACAGGGAACTCTGAGACGCTCTGACACGGAGAATTTTGAATCGTAAGTGATTACCCGAACTTGATATGATTCAATATTACCCTCCACAACGAATATGAACTACACACTCCAGAATAAACGCGCACTCGTTACCGGGGGCAGTCGCGGTATCGGGGCCGCCATCGTCAAGCGTTTGGCCAGTGAGGGAGCTGATGTCGCCTTCACTTATAGCAGCTCCCCCTAACGAGCTAACGAAATCGCACAGATCGTGCAAACGCTGGGCGTTAAGGCTCTGGCCATCCAAGCCGACAGTGCTGAAGCCAGTGAGGTGGTGGCTGCTGTTGAGCGCACGGTGTCAGAATTGGGTGGCATTGATATTCTCGTGAATAACGCGGGTGTGCTGGCGATCATAAACTTGAGGATGCTATTCCTTATTTACGGGTATAACGATGTTTCACGCCAACAGGGAAATATTCAGCATCGCCCATTGGAGCTAATGTCACCTGTGGTGTTTGATATTCTACGGGAACATAGTTAGCAAATTCGCTATTTAGGCGTAGTAGTTGTGAAAGAATGGAAGAGGCGATCGCTTCTCTTTGAGCTTCGCTAGCTTCTACTCCTGGTGCTAATTCTACAACCACAGATAAAAATCGATTTTTATCTGCATCTTCCTGCACCTGCAACACAAACTTACCCGTCACCCATTCTTGAATCACTGGTTGTTCTAATCCCACCGTTACATTTTCTGGATAGATATTTGCGCCAAAGTAGGAAACTGTAAAGTTAGAACGACCGAAAACATAAACGAAAGGTAACTGATGAATACCTCTAAAAAAGTCGAGAGTGGGAAGTAGTGAATTTTGCAACTGTGCAACAGGATCGAATCCCCATTTGGCTAAAAATTCCAGCATGGTATCATAACTAATTATGCCGCCAGTGTCCAAGATGTCATAGCGCACTAAAGGAATACCGTTGTCTCCAGAAAATAACAATGCGCCATTTTGAACTTCAAAAAACCGACTGCAAGGATCGTACTGTACTAGTGTAGGTAAGCGGGATTCGCCAAATAAATCCCTAGCTGCATCGGGGTTTTCTGCTAAAAAACGACGAATGCAAATACTCAAAGGCGTTTCATTCCCTAAAACTCCCGCATCCGCAGTGCCGTAAAGTGATGCAAAATCATAGCAGGGATTTTCTGAACCAACACGTTTACCAACTAAACTCCGCCATTCTTCGCTGAATACTTCTCCAGCCATGACAAATTTTATCTGATATTGCTGCCACTCTACACCACGAGCAATTCCAGTATCAATGACATCTTTCAAAAATGGCGGATATCCCAAAAGTACCACTTGCTCGAAGGCACAACCCAACTGTTGTACAACTCGCAATATTTCTTCTTTGTTGTTACCCGGAGTAATTACAGTCAGGGGATAACCTTTACTAGCAAGGTAGCGACAGCAATTGGTGGTGAACATTCCACCAACCCAAGTTCCTAAGGTGAAACAAATCACAGCTAAAGTACGTCTAGTATCTGTAAAAAAACTATCGTGAAAAATTTGTTCAAAGCGTGTAGCGATTTGGAGTTCATCGGTGAAAAAACGCGGCCAAAATGTCGGCTTACCAGTGGAACCAGAGGAAGCGGCTATCATATCACACCCTTGCAATTGTCCGTGGCGGCACAAGTCAGCCAAAGGATAACGCAGTATATAATTTTCTTTGGCGATCGCTGGCAGTTTTTCAAAGTCCTCTAAAGTTTGAATATTCGCTGGATTAATTTGTCTTTCTGCTAAAAAAGCCTTGTACGCCGGTACATTCACCGCGACATCATGAAATAAACTTAAAACTGCTGAAGTTTCAGTGTTAAGATGTCGTTGCAGTTGCGTTTCCAGGGGGGTAGAAAGAAAATTTTCAAATTCTTTAATTACTCGCTGGCTTTGTGATTTGCAATTCATAATGCTTGTTTTTATCCTAAAAGTAGAGCTAACATCTTTAATTTGCAAGTAAAAAGCTCAAAGACCAAAATAAAAACAAATATTTATTAAATTTTTCGTTTTTTTACTTTTTAAGTTATATAAGTCCTATTTGATTTTTGATTGCAACGAGCCATCGTCTATTTTCTACTGTTGTCCAGACAAGACTTAATTGCCTTTATTCTCACACTGTAGGAATTCAAAAATCAAAGTTGATTACTATATTACACAACCATACAAAACCATATTCCTAAGGATAGGAACACCCTACACTAACGTTTGGTAAGATATCCGAAAACAACTGTACGCACATTGTAGTCATTAAATAAAATCTTAAATACTTGGGCATCATGCAGGTCTATTGCAGCAAACAACACACGAATGATAATGGTAACCGCTTTTGTACCCATTGCGGCGAACCGTTACCCATCAGTGTGGGACAGGTTATAGATAATCGCTATCAAATCATACGTCAACTCGGCCAAGGCGGCTTTGGACGCACTTATTTGGCAGAGGATAAAAAATCCCATCAAACCTCTGTGCTGAAGGAATTTGCACCCCAAGTCCAAGAAAAGCAAGATTTACAAAAAGCCAAAGAGTTATTTGAACGGGAAGCCAATGTCCTTAAAAAACTCCAGCATTCTCAAATTCCGCGTTTTCACAGTTCAATACAAGTAAAAATAGGTACTAAAGATTTTTTCTTTTTAGTCCAAGATTATGTAGACGGTGAAAATTTTGACCAATTATTAGAACAGCGTCGCGCCCAAGGAAAAGCCTTCAGCGAACAAGAAGTCATTACTTTACTGCAACAGATTCTACCAGTGTTAACTTACATCCACTCACGGGATGTAGTTCACCGCGATATTTCTCCCGATAATTTGATTTTGCGGCGTTCTGATAATCTACCAGTATTAATTGATTTTGGTGGCGTTAAACAATTGCCAGCTTCTCAAGGTTTTTGGCGCACTCAGTTGGTTGGGAATAACACTTTGCTGGGTAAAAAAGGTTATGCTCCAGAGGAACAGTTAAGGCAAGGCAAAGTATTTTTAAGTAGTGATTTATACTCTTTAGCTGTAACTGCATTAGTGTTACTGACGGGACAAGAACCGCAGAAATTATACGACAGCTATCAGGGACTTTGGTACTGGGGCAAGCAAATCCAAGTGAGTCCTAAATTAGAGTCGGTGTTAAAAAAGATGCTGGCTTATAAACCGAGCGATCGCTATCAACGAGCCGAGCAAATCCTCAAAGATTTACCATCGCCAAATGCAACTAAACCACCAGCAAATTATATTACCAAAATAAAAACAACGGTAGTTGCTCCAGGAAGACAACGCGCCAGTGCGATTATCAGTAAATTCCACAACAGAACCCAAGCCATTGTTAAACCAGCATCATTACCCGCTTGGATTCGTCCTTTTGTCATGAGTCTTGGCGGTACAGCGTTAGTTGTGTTAACTGGTGCAGGTGCTTGGGCGGTGGTAAACGCAGTTATTCGGGGAGTATCTTCCATTACGATACCATCGATTTCTTTACCGCAAATTCCCCAATTACCCAACCCTAGCACTCAACCAGTCAGCGAGCGCAATACAAATCGCAACCTCCAAGAAATTATCAATCGCCGTCAACAACTACAGATTAGCGAAGGATTTTTTACTCGCACCGTAGATGATATTTTTTATACAAAAAATTCACAATTAAAGGGACGTAGTCTCACCTCAAAACCTGAAGATGCCGGTTTGCGAGATGAGTGGTACAGTATTGCTGACGATTTTTTGAATAAAGTACAACAAGCTAACCTCAGTACAGCAGCGCGTCGCAAACTAGGAACTTACACCACACAAGATTACGAAAGATGGAGACGACAAGCGCGGGCTGGAGAATTCAAAGACTATACAATCGATCGATTGAACAAAGAAACAAATGAGAAATTCGATCGCTTGTTTCCTGACCAAGACCGTGGGAAACTCAATCAGCAAACTTTCGGTCAAATTTGGTATGCGATGGCGGCCGATCGAATCGATCAAGTAAAATCTGGCAAGTAGTGTGAGATGAGGAAAATGAGGGAGACAAATCAATTCAAAATTCAAAATGACGCTCGCGGAAACGGCTTAGCTGCGCTAACAAAATTCAAAATTAAAGAACTTTTGACTTGTCACTTTTTAATGCCCCCTGCCCTCCTGCCTCCCCCCAATGCCCCATGCCCAATGCCCAATGCCCAATGCTCAATCCCTAATGTAGTGAAAAATTGGATACGCCCATGAGTTATGGTATACAAGCAGGACTAACTTTAGGCGATCGCTATGTGATTGTGCGTCAACTCGGTCAAGGTGGCTTTGGACGCACTTATTTAGCTGAAGATTTTAACCGCTTCCGCGAACTTTGTGTTTTAAAGGAATTTTCTCCCCAAGTCCAAACCGCTTACGTTGTTGAAAAAGCTCAAGAACTTTTTGAGAGAGAAGCAAGCGTTCTCTATAAGCTGCAACATCCCCAAATCCCTCGCTTCCGTGAATTGCTTCGCACTAACTTGCAAGGCAGAGAATATCTGTTTTTAGTGCAAGATTATGTAGAAGGGGAAACTTACAACTCTTTGTTACATACCCGAACCAAGCAAGGTTTACGCTTTACAGAAGCAGAAGTCCGCCAATTATTACAACAAATTTTGCCAGTGTTGGAGTACATCCACTCACTAGGTGTAATTCATCGTGATATTTCTCCAGATAACTTAATACTCCGCACCGTTGACCAACTACCAGTATTAATCGATTTTGGCGGTGTTAAACAAGTAGTGGCAACTGTAGCTTCCCAATATTACCAACCCGGTGTCATGGCTTCTTCACCGTCACCAACTCTGTTAGGTAAAATAGGGTTTGCTCCCCCAGAACAAATGCAAACTGGGTTAGTGTCTCCCCACAGTGACTTGTATGCCTTAGCGGCCACCATGTTGGTTTTACTGACAGGTAAACTACCACAGGAATTAATTGATACTTATAATTTGACCTGGCAATGGCAACGAGAAGTCAGCCTGAGTCCGGTGTTAGGGCAAGTATTAGATAAAATGCTATCCGCTAGACCAGGCGATCGCTATCAATCAGCCCGTCAAGTACTCCAAGCCCTCAACCCGCCCCCAGTCAACTATCCCCCCACTCAATACCCCATCTCCAAGCCACCAGAACCCACATCCGCCACCATGGCCGTCTCCCCCCCACCTCCCTTATCTCCCTCATCTCCCCCATCTCTCTCATCTCCCCCATCTCCCTCCCAATGGACACCCACAAAAACCTTCCTAGCTGGATTGGTAGCAGTTACTACAGTGGGATTGATTTTCTGGGGAGTGACTAGCAACCGCAATGGAGGGGAAGTTGAACCTAACCCCACACCCACCCCAATCCCCACTAGTAGCCAGCCAGTCGATCCCTTAGCCCAATACTCACCAGCCGAACGGGAACGCAAACAAAGATTAAGCAATCGCCGCCAACAGTTGGGTATTAATGAGAACTTCTACATTAACTTGGTGAATCAAGTTTTTTGGGACAGAAACCCCAGTTTGCGGGGACGTACCCTCAGCAACGGTACCGAAGACGAGAGTTTGCGGGCAGAATGGGATAAAACAGCTTCAGAATTGCTGGAAAAGCTAGCGCCACTGAGTTCAAATTCACGTAGGCAGTTGGGAACTTATTCTAGTGCCGAACGCGATCGCTGGAAAGTGGAAGTCAACCGCATCAATGTTGGTAGTCGTTCGTTATATGATTTGGGAGATTCAGCTTTTTTCAGCGTATTTCCTGAACAGCGAGGTAAAAATTTTACAGGACAACCCATTGGACAAGTTTGGTATGGATTTGTCAGTGATAAACTCAGTGCTATCCTTTCGGGTAGTGCTTTCCAAAAACTTACTTTCGATCCCGGTGCTATTAGCAAAACAGTCAGTGGTACTCTCGAACCTGGTGGTGGAAAAGTTTTTATTGCTGAACTGGCCAAAGAACAATCTTTAGAATTAAAACTACAAGCAAATTCTCAAGTTTTGTTATCAGTTTATTCACCTACTGGCAAAATTAAATTTTTAGAAGATTCTACCCGACGTACTTTATCAACTCAGTTACCAGAAAACGGTTTTTATGAGTTTGTCGTTGTTTCCACAGCATCGAAATCATTAGATTATCAACTCAGCATCACTGTGCAAACTCCTACTACACCTCCATCTCCCACACCAACACCCACGGAAACACCCACGCCAACTCCCACGCCGACGCTAAGTCCAACACCAACTCCGACACCAACTCCCACAGAAACTTCTACACCGGAACCTATACCTACACCTAGTCCTGAGGTGACACCGGAAAGTAATTAATACAAATTCTGTATTTAGATTTTTCTACTTTTTTAACAGACTTGAAAATAGATTGAGTTTTCAAAACTGAAGCTGCATATTCCGCGATAACTTTATGACCGGCAGTTGTAGGATGGATGCTGTCCCAGAACAAAAAATTATTTGGGTCAGTCTTACAGTTCAATGATGGATAAGAAGCAGGTATAGTGATTAAAACTGAATTTCCTAAGCAAGAGTCGATAGTATTTGTAAAACCGTAAAGTTGTCAGGGCAGTGAACTATAGCAATCCTATTTGAGTTGTGAAAAATTTCAGTAGTGGTCGTTGACTGTTGACTGTTCACTGTCAACTGTTAACAGTTAACGGTCAACAGCAGCAAAATTTCACAAATGATTTAGGACTGCTATATGTAAGTCTTGGTTAAAAAATACTAAGTTGTAGTCAAAGATAGTAACTTGGGCTGCAAGCATTGGTGAAAAAATTAAGATTCAATGAATTTTGTCAATAGAAATTACACTATAAATTAGCTGCTTAATAAAGTAATAAATTAATTTGTATACTGAATTTTGACGAAAAAAATCAATGATGTTTTTAAATTTAAGGCCTAAGTGTAGCCAGCAGTAGGCATCACTAGCTTAAAAATTGTGTTTTTTACCCCAATTTATTGCACAATTATAAGTACTATTGCTTATTGACTGAAGCCCAGTTGCGGTGGATTCGGGAGTCGGGAAAGAGATAGTCCAAACCTTGGAGTAGGTTTTAAGCCAATACAGTTCATATAAGTAGAACGGTGTAAATAATTAAAGGTTTGTAGTGTACCCCTCCGGGGAAGCAAGCTACGCGTAGCCTCTCGTAGTAAGGACTTTAGTTTTCTAATAAGGATTAAAGTCCTTACTACGAACTAAATACAACATTTTTTGCATTACTTAACATAGTTTAGTTTTTTCAAGTCGTTCTACTTAAGCTTGTTTTTTCTTTCCCCTAACCCTATTAAGAGTTCCCAGTCCTCACAAAGAGACTTTTTCAGCAAGCCCTACATAAAATCAATTGTTTATATTACTTTATATAACAGGTTTCAAATTTCTTCCCTAAAATTTGTTTTTCGTGCAATCATGGGAGATGAGAGTTAGTTCGGTTAACTGCATTTGTTTTTAGTATTGACAGAGTTTTTGTTTTTGGTATTTACAAACTTTTCTCCGAAATCTAAATCTCTACATATTTATCATTTCGGAGACAATCCATGTCAGTTTATGTAGGCAATCTTTCTTACGAAGTTACAGAAGAAAGTCTCAATGCTGTGTTTGCAGAATATGGTTCTGTTAAGCGAATTCAGCTTCCTACTGACCGTGAAACAGGTCGTTTACGCGGTTTTGGTTTTGTAGAAATGGGTACAGATGCTGAAGAAACAGCTGCCATTGATGCGCTTAATGGTGCAGAGTGGATGGGACGTGACCTAAAAGTCAATAAAGCCAAGCCCAGGGAAGAAAGAAGTTCCTTTGGCGGTAATCGGGGAGGATATGGTGGTTCTCGTAACCGCTACTAACCTTACCTCGATGGATTTAGCTCTATTGAGCTGACCTCATTAATCTAGCAAATTAATTTGATTTGGTAGTGGCTCAGGCAACAAAGCTTGAGCCTTTTTGGTATTTTTACTCATAAGTTTTAGGGACTTCCAAGTAAAAAAATATTCCACGGAAGAGTGTTAACTGTTGACGGTTGACACTCAGTAGTCAACGACCCCAACCGGAATAATTTATTTTTTGGAGTTCCCTTAGCCATCAACCGAATCATTGTCGGCTAAATCACCTATGATCAAGAATTTGTAGTGATGACTTTATTCATCAAGCTAGGACTTTTTTCTTCAGTTTGATTAGCCCGAAATTAGATCGCAATTACTAATTGTGCTGAAGGCTACTTGTTAATCAAAATCTGTTGGTAAATCTGGTTGGCGATAATGTTGGAAAAGTCTGGCGATTTGTGTCGGCGTCACCCGTCCAATAGAAAGTTCTGGTAACGCATCTTCAGGAAAAAAATCTACTGCTTCGGTTTCGATACTTGATGAGGGAGAACCACCAATAAGTTCGCATTGAAAAAACAACTTATAGACATAAAAAGGAAACGGTGGATGTCCCTGTTTATCTCTGTCATAAACTGCTAATAATTTAGTAGCACGTGTCTGATATCCAGATTCTTCATATACTTCTTTGACAACCACCTCACTGGGAGACTCGCCTACATCAGCCCATCCACCAGGTAAAGTCCACAAACCATCGGCTCTTTCTTTGACTAACAAAATAGTATCATCTCTAAAAATTGCTCCCCGGACATCAACTTTGGGAGTTGCATATCCTACTTCGCCGCTAAATAAATCAAGCAGATAGCTGTGTTCGACATCTGAGTAAGTCGCCATAATTTCTGTGGCGATCGCTTGCAATTGTTTATAGCGTTCGATATCATAAACACCTTCAGAATAGGTAAGACCATTTTGGGCGATCGCTTGTAACTTTTGCGACCATTCCAGCCATTTTGGTTCCATATTTTAGGGATTGGGAATTGGGGATTGGGCATTGGGAAAAGGGGAAGGGTAAAAGGGGAAGGGGTAAGGGGAAAAGGTAAAAATCATCCCTTTGCCCTTTTCCCTTTAACCTTTTCCCTTTTTTTCCAGTCCCTAATTACGCATCATCTAAAGCGGCGATACCAGGTAACACCTTACCTTCAAGTAACTCCAAGCTAGCGCCGCCGCCGGTGGAGATGTGGCTCATTTGTTCGGCTAAACCAACTTTTTCCACAGCTGCCACGGAGTCGCCGCCGCCGATAATGGTGGTTGTGCCAGTTTTGCCAATTTCAGCAAGAGTGCGGGCAATGGCTTCTGTACCTACCGCAAACTTATCAAACTCGAACACGCCCATCGGCCCGTTCCAAATCACTGTTTTGGTATCTGCAAGTGCTTCTTGGAAAACTTTTACTGAATCTGGGCCAATGTCCAAACCCATACCATCAGCAGGGATATTCTCAATACTGACAGTTGTCGCATTGGCATCGGGAGCAAATTTATCTGCCGATACGATATCTGTGGGTAACAGGAAGGTAACACCACGTTCCTTTGCTTTGGCTTCCAAAGACTTCGCTAGTTCTAGTTTGTCTTCTTCCACCAAGGATTTACCAACATCCAAACCACGGGCTTTGTAGAAGGTAAAAATCATCCCACCACCGATGATTAGCTTGTCGCACTTCTCCAGCAACGTTTCAATCACACCAATTTTGCTGGAAACTTTGGAACCACCGATAATTGCAGCCAAGGGACGCTGGGGATTTTCAATGGCGTTTTGGAGATATTCCAATTCCTTCTCAACCAAATATCCAGCCACAGAAGGACTGAGAAATTTAGTCACGCCTTCAGTAGAAGCATGGGCGCGGTGTGCGGTACCAAAAGCATCATTTACATAAAAATCAGCGTTGGCAGCCAATTTTTTCGCAAATTCTGGGTCATTTTTCTCTTCTTCTTTATAGAAGCGGACATTTTCCAGTAACAGCACTTGCCCATTTTCCAGCGCTGCCACCTTAGCTGCAACTTCATCGCCAATGGAGTCATCAGTCTTCACAACTTCTTGCCCCAACAACTCAGAGAGACGCGCAGCCACTGGTGTCAGGCGCAATTTATCATCCACACCTTTGGGACGCCCAAAGTGGCTGACGAGAATCACCTTAGCTCCCTTCTCGATCAAATCTTGGATGGTTGGCAGAGCAGCCCGAATGCGAGTATCGTCTGTGATCTTACCTTCATCGTTCACAGGTACGTTAAAATCAACCCGTACCAAAGCGCGTTTTCCAGATATATCAGCCGCAGATAAACTTGCTAAACTTTTTTTGGACACAGCAAACTCTCCTGATTGCCTTTTTGTTATTGTTTTGAAAGTAGAACCATCCAGATTTTACCGGAGTCAGGGGTGCCAGGTGATAGAGATGTTTAAGACAGTACTATTTCCAATCGATCAAAGCCGGGAAACACGGGAAGCTGCTGACGTAGTTACCAACATTGTCCAAAAGTACGGTAGTCGCTTAGTGCTGCTGTCTGTGGTAGAAGAACCACCCCCAGATGCAGCTAGTGGAGATCCAATGATGTCGCCAGAGGTAGTTGCTAAATTGCTCCAAACTGCCCAATCTTTATTTTCTGAGCAAGGAATTCAATCCGAAGTTCTGGAAAGGCAAGGTAAACCGGCTTTTACCATCTGTGATGTCGCTGATGAAATCGGCGCAGATTTAATCATCATGGGTTGTCGGGGGCTAGGCTTGACTGAAGAGGGAGCGACTGATAGTGTCACCACTCGCGTCATAAATCTTTCCCCTTGCCCAGTGTTGATTGTGCCGTAAAAGCCGGTAGCGTGCGTTAACACAGGGTAACGCACCGCCAAAAATTTCTGGAAAAATTCTTGTTCATGAGTAATGTGCAATGTCTTGGCAAAACCAAAGAACCCATAGCAGAAGTTGAGAATTCTGAATTCTTGTTCCATCAAAACAACTCGCCTTTAGGAGATTGACTTTCATGACACATATCTCCTCTAAAACCCTCACCTTTGAAGATTTCCTTTCCCAATACCGAGACAATCCCCGCTATGAATTAGCGGACGGAGAACTAATTGACATGGAACCCACTGGCCAAACTGGCAACTCAAATAGGGATTTACCTGGTTGCACAAAAATTGCCCTGGTTTATTCCTCGCACTTGTTTAATTTACCCCTTTGCAGATACAGCTACAGCGCGTCGTCCTGATGTTGTAGTTCTTGATGAAACCGTTCTCCACCGCGAACCCCTATGGGAACGAGAACCCGTAATTACTCTTGGACGCTCAATTAAACTGGTGGTGGAAGTTGTTAGTAGCAATTGGGAAACTGACTATGCCAGGAAAGTTGAGAAATATGCGCTGTTAGGCATTGCTGAATATTGGATTGCAGATTATCGAGGATTGGGTGGTGTGGCATTTATTGGAAAACCCAAACAACCTAATTTCACTGTTTTTCAATTAATTGAAGACAGTTATATTCAACAACAATATCGGCTAAACGAATCAATTAATTCGCCGCTTTTTCCTGGATTTCATATTAGTTTAAATGACATTTTACCTCATTAAAAGCATATCAGAAGACCCAATTACTTGCTTGGCGATCGCTTCAAATGTTGCCTCTGCCAATAGCCGAAATTGCGTCTCACTTTCTAAAAGTGCTACTTCTACTTTTCTATATTTTTATTGCGCTTACTTGATTTACAGCAATTTTCAGGTATACAGACCACGCGTTAGCCTTGCGCCCCTGCGACATATGTGGTTCAAATCGATGAAAACAAACTGCTGTAATGTTAACAAGGAGGGAACTAAAAAACTAGATTGTTAAAAGTTAGCTAAATAATCATGAATAAAACTCCCCGCATTCCTATTCCGCCGGAAGTCAAAAAATATGTTTGGCAACGTGACAAATATCAATGCCGAAGTTGCGGTAAAACTGCAACAGAAACTAACCTGACCATTGACCATATCATTCCCCTGGCTCGTGGCGGTCAAAATGATATCAGCAATCTACAAACCCTGTGCTTTACCTGCAATCACCAAAAAACCGATAGGATTGATCCCCGGTTTAGACGCCATTTTGATTTATAGCAATATGCGGTAAGGGCGAACAGATGTCCGCCCCTACATATTATGGGAACTGATTCAAAATCATACTGACATCAACCGCTAGCTTTTTGCCCAACTTCAGCAGCTGTCGGCACTGATGAATATCTTCTTCATTGCTCAGGGTGGTAAGACACAAAGGTATTATCTGACTGTGCAGACAACTGAAATATAATTCTTGGGATCGATGTAGAGAAATATCAATATTTAATTGATCCCCGATATCAATTAACCGATCTAACTGTTGGATATCTGCATTAAAACTACCGTTGGCATCGTGTAACAATTGCCAAAGCGATCGCACAATTAACTGTTCTAGTATCTGCTTGCCGTCGGGAATATTCAGCCGACAATGCAGATGTTTTGCTTCTGTGGCGATGGCCTCTAATTCTACTATGTGAGTCCAACGCATTTGCGGTTCGGTAATATCTTGTTCGAGCGATCGCAATGTCATCATACAGCGATGCCCCAAAGCGATCTCCGCCGCTACTTGCAATTCCTGTGGTACTGGTATTTCATCTCGATGGAACGCCATCAACACACCATAATTATCACGGTACACTTGGGTATAAAGTTGGCCTAAGCGTGCCAGTGTTTCCTGACTCAATAACCGCATAATTCTATGGCGTTCTTCTGCAAATAGATTTTCCAAGCTGAAAGTCTCTTCGCCAAACAACTGCGTCATTGCCAAGATGGTATGAGCTGCACTTGCTTGTTGCAGTGCGCTAAAGAGCTTTTCTTTTAATTGGGTGTAGTTACGCCGCCCAGTAAATTGTTGAATGCAGCAGTGGAAATCCCAACCTCCCAAATGCAGAACCGCAAATACTAAATGTTCGCTTTCCCAGGTAATTTCTGATACTAGCTTCAAATTTCCCACAGCCAGAGTTAGCGATCCCATGCGTTGGAGTTGATAATCTAACTCATTGACGGCGTAGCAATAAACTCGCTTGGTGTGAGTAGCCAGGGTTGAGTGGCCAGTACCTAGTGTCGATCCCTGATTTATAAACAACGAACTAATGGCATAATGGGCTGCTACTTGTTTAAAACCAAGTTGGGCTGTGAGTACCAGTTGGCGATAAATTTCCCCACCATGTTTGAATTGATCGACATTACTGGGGGCTAGTCCAAGATGTTTGACGAAGCCTTTTTCCAACTGTACGCCAGCTACTTCCCCTGCCAATTCCAAAGCACGGGCGGCGTAGCGGAGAATCTGCGTACCTTCTGGACGGGAAATTTCTTCAAAAAACCAGCCACAACTAGTGAACATTAACAAAGCATGACGTTGCATTTCCAACAAACGCAGGGCGTCTACTTGTTCGGCGGCTGTTAGTTTGTGGGTTTGATGGTGACAGAGAAAACGGTTGACATTGGCAGAAGAGCGATCGCGTATCACTTGAATATATTCATCCCGTGCTAGCCAGGGATCGCGAAATAACTGTCTGCCATATTCCTCATACACTTCAATTAGTTGATCCCGCAGCCAATTCAGGGCATCCCGCAATGGACGACGCCATTTCTGATGCCAAACACCACCTTCTCCACCGCAACCACAGTTATCTTGCCATCTGTCTACACCGTGGGCACAACTCCAGGCTGTGACGGGCTTTAATTCAACTTCCCAAGTCGGAGGATTTAAACTCAGGTAGTGGGCAAAGTTAGTCACTGTCCAACCTTGTTGCGGGAATTCCGTTGTAAAGGCGTAGGCTAAGGTTTTTTCAGTTCCTTTCTTGTGATGTCCGAAGGTTTCGCCATCTGTGGCCACAGATATCAACTGTGCAGGACGATGATCCCCACGCACCGCCGAACCGATACGTCCAGCAAAGCGATTGGAACTATAAACCACATCACTAAAACCCATGTCCCGCGATATCGGGCCATCGTAAAAGAAGATATCAATGTAGGGAGAATCGGCAGTGGAAACTGGGGAGTGGGAAGTACTACCATTCCCTACTCCCGACTCCCTACTTCCCTCTTTGACCACACTCAAAGGTGAAGATGAAGTGTCTAATGTAGGCTTCAAATAACAACGATAAGGACGGGTGGGATCGATTTGACTACCACCGACTTCGTACCATTCTGGATTGGGACGATCCTTAGTTGGGAAAGGACGACAGCGCTGTGCCTGAGACGGTGCAAGGATAACGAAGCGAATACCTTCAGCAACTAAAGCTTCTAGAGTCGGGTAATCCACACCGGTTTCTGCTAACCACATACCTTCGGGATCGCGTCCAAACCGGGAACGAAAGTCTTCTTTACCCCAGCGAATTTGGGTATATTTGTCGCGTTCGTTCGCCAGAGGCATGATGATGTGATTGTATACTTGCGCGATCGCATTTCCGTGACCATGCAAACGTTGACTGCTTTTGACATCAGCCTCCAAAATCCGCTGATAAACCTCCACATCGTGGCGTTCTAGCCACGACATCAGCGTTGGGCCAATATTAAAACTAAAATACTCATAATTATTGACGATCCCCATCACTTCGCCTCGGTCATTTAGCACTCTGGCAAAAGCATTTGGACGATAGCATTCCCAATGAATCCGCTCATTCCAGTCATGGAAAGGTGCAGCGCTCGGTTGGCGTTCAATCGCGTCCAGATAAGGATTTTCCCTCGGTGGCTGATAAAAATGACCATGCACCGTCACATAAACACCATGAGCCGTTCTCAGGGGATCGCTCTCGTGAGTGTTCTTAGAATCTGAATGTGTTAACGTTGAGCCAGAGTTAGCTGGCATTTGTGCAGCAGAAGTCATGTATATATATCCAAAACAAAAAACTCGCAGTTGCACCGATAAACTTTGTGCATAAACCTTTCTTCAATGCTTTGAACACAAAATCCGGTATAAACAACAACTATGAAATACAACCAAATTTTTGAGAAAACGGTCTTATTGTAGTGGGAAATCTGCGTTATCGCACAGCCCTTTTCCCGAAGGCTTCCAGTAATTAGCCATTTAACAACGCCTCAGTTAGGGGTTTTCTCTTTGGCAGTGCCAATAAAAAACTTAATTGTCTTTTAATATATTAAACCCAATTTTTGGTGTAATTGTCTGAATCCATTTCATACTTTTGCAACGAAGGGTTACGAAAACTTCTTAAATGGCAACATTATTTTACATAACATGCACAGAAGTGAACTGAAAACAGTAAAATCTCTGAATTGGTCTATAGATGCTTGAGAGTATCCTATGGGAGTGATGAGTGGTAGGTGGGAATTCCCCACTTATTGATTCTGAATTCTGAATTCTGAATTCTTGTTCAATCCAACACTCAAAATTTAAAATTTAGGACTACCCGCTGTGCATGATACCCTCGACTCAAAGCAACAAATGTCAACTAAAAACATTATTTTTCTCGTTTTATTACTGTTTATCCCGGTTTCTCTGGCGGCCCACTTTCTGGAGTGGGGAGAATTGATAGTTTTCATTACAGCTGGATTAGCCATTTTGCCTTTAGCGGCTTGGATGGGAACAGCCACAGAAGAAATTGCTGTGGTGGTGGGGCCATCATTAGGGGGGTTATTAAACGCCACCTTTGGTAATGCTACAGAACTCATCATCGCTTTGGTGGCGTTGAAGGCTGGTTTGATAGATGTAGTCAAAGCCAGTATTACGGGATCGATAATCGGTAACCTACTGCTGGTGATGGGTCTTTCTATGCTTTTGGGAGGACTGCGTTACAAAGAACAAACATTTCAGCCTATTGTAGCGCGAGTGAATGCTGCTTCGATGAATTTGGCTGTGATTGCCATTTTGTTGCCCACAGCCATGAACTACACCGCTACAGGAGTTCAGGAACAAACGCTGCAATATCTTTCTGTTGCTGTTGCGGTAGTATTAATCCTAGTTTACGCCTTAACGCTGCTGTTTTCTATGAAAACTCACACCTATTTGTATGACGTAGGTGTAGCAGACGCAGAAGAGGAGGAAATTTCCCATAGTAAACCTAATGTTGCGTTGTGGGTCGGTGTGCTGCTAGTATGCACCTTGTTAGTAGCATTTGAATCAGAAATGCTGGTGGATTCTCTAGAAGTGGCTACATCCCAGCTGGGTTTGACATCATTGTTTACAGGGGTAATTTTAGTTCCCATCATTGGTAACGCTGCTGAACATGCCACAGCGGTTACCGTTGCAATGAAAGATAAAATGGATCTTTCCCTTTCTGTGGCTGTGGGATCGAGTATGCAGATTGCCCTATTTGTTGCGCCTGTGTTGGTGATTGCAGGATTGCTATTTGGTCAGCCGATGGATTTGGATTTCAAACCTTTTGAATTAGTGGCTGTGGTTGTGTCAGTGTTGATTGCCAACACCATTAGTTCTGATGGTAGATCTAATTGGCTGGAAGGCACTTTATTATTAGCTGCTTATACTGTGTTGGGGTTTGCCTTTTACTTCCACCCAGTTATCGATGGTATGGGGTAGTTAGGACTTACTTACAAGCGATCGCTCTTAATGATAGGTAATTAGACTAACTAATTACCTATTTTTATAGTTTTTTTGAGGAATTTGTATAGCCGATCGCATTTTTGCTGGAAATTAATGCACTGTGGGATTCAAGGCTTAGTATAATCAACCACAGAGAAAACAAGAGTGAAAATTTGTTCCTAAATTTATAGAAGAGATGATTCAAATTCTGGATTCTACTTTGAGAGAAGGGGAACAAACTCCAGGAGTTTATTTTCCTCCTGAGATCAAGTTAGCGATCGCTCAGTTTTTAGACTGCATAGGAGTTGATATTATTGAAGCTGGCAATCCTGCAGTTGATCGGGAAATTGCCTTAGCCATCGGTCTGATTGCCAATGCTGGTTTAAAAGCCAAAATAGGCGCTCATTGTCTTTGTCGAAAAGATGATGTGAAAAAAGCCCTAGAGTGTGGCGTCAATTTTTTAGGTATCTTTTTTAGCGTTTCCGAACAACGATTGCAACAGGATTATGATATTGGTCTAGAAAAAGCTATAGAAAAAATTGTTGAAGTTATAGCTTTTGCCAGAGAGCAGCAAGAAAACTTAGTAATTCGTTATACTCCAGAAGATACAGTGCGATCGCCGATGGAAAACGTCATTGCCGCAGCGATGGCAGCAGTCCGAGCCGGAGCTAATATCATCAGCATAGCTGATACAACTGGATACACAACACCATTTGCTAGAAATCGCAGTATTTCTTATTATGTGAAAACTCTTAAAGAAGAATTCGCCAGAGAACATTTATATCCCAAAATCGAAATTCATTGTCATAACGATCGCGGTTTAGCCTTAGCAAATGCCCTAGATGCTTACAAGGCAGGAGCAGATATTATTGATGTCACTGTTATGGGGCTAGGGGAACGTTCTGGCATTGTGGATTTAGCAGAATTACTGATAAATTTAACAGATATAATTGAAGAAAAACCTTCTTGGAATTTGAGCTATTTAAAGGAATTATATGATTTTGTCAGCGAGCATTCACACATATCTATTTCTCCTCATCATCCCTTAGTGGGAAAAAATGCTTTTACTCACTATGCTGGTGTTCATGTCAATGCCGTCGCCAAAGATGAAAGGCTTTATCAAAGTTTAAATCCAGAAATTTTCGGAATTAAAAGTAGTTTAGCATTGGGGATGCAATCAGGATATATTGCTGTTAAACTAGCTCTCAAACAAATTGGTAGAGAAGAACTGATTGAAAACCAAGACTTAGTGATTAAGATTTTCCAAAAAATAAAAGAAATTGCTAAAAGAGGAACTCCAATTGATATTGAAAAGGAATTACCAGCAATTGTGGAGTATTGCACTGCTAGCCAAATAACTGGTGAGATTTGTTCAGTTTCTGGTTAAGCTGATATAATTTTGGATTTTGGATTTGGGATTGATATTGTTTCATAAAACAACAATATTGGCATCATAATATTTCACCAAAATACCGAATTATCAATTCTGTTAGCCTAGCCGATTTTGAATTCTGAGTTCTGAATTCTGTATTCTGCTTCAATTAACTCTCTGTTTCATGGGAATTTCGATCCAGAATTCACAGCCCTTACCAGCCTCAGAAATACATTTGATATTACCGCCATGTTTTTCCACAATAATTTGATAGCTAATGGATAGCCCCAAACCAGTACCCTGACCGGGTTGCTTAGTAGTGAAGAAAGGCTCAAAAATGCGCGATCGCACTATTTCTGGAATACCACAACCATTGTCTGCAATGCAAATGATAATAGTATTCGATTCTTGAACTTTTGTGCGAATCCATATTTTGGGCTTGTCAATTATTTGACCAAGATTTACTGCATGTTCTAGAGCATCAATGGCATTATTGAGAATATTCATAAATACTTGATTCATCTGCGCTGCATAGCAGACTACTGGGGGTAAACCACCATATTCCCTAATTATTTCAATGGCAAAAGAATTAGTTCTTTGTTGCAATCGGTGTTGTAAAATCAACAAAGTACTATCAATACCTTCATGCAAATCAACGGGTTTCATTTCGGCTTCATCAAGTCGAGAAAAACTCCGTAAAGATAATACCAACTGAGAAATTCGTTCTGCTCCCATTGTCATGGAAGTGAGAATTTTTGGTAAGTCATCGGCAATAAAATCTAAATCGATTTCTGCTGCTTGCTTTTGAATTTCTGCTGTTATTTGTGGATATTCTTTGTCATAAAGGTGGAGTAATTTTAATAAACTTCCTGCATGTTCGCTAACATAAGTGATATTGCCGTAAATAAAACTAATGGGATTGTTAATTTCATGGGCAATTCCAGCAACTAATTGCCCTAAACCTGCCATTTTTTCACTTTGAATCAACTGGCTTTGGGTTTGCTGCAATTCTTTCAAAGTCTGGGCGAGTTCTTCTTTTTGACGTTGAGTTTGTTCGAGTAATTCCGCTTGTTGAAGTCCGACTCCTAACTGAGTGCCAATTTGCATCAGTAAATCTACTTCATCTTCTTGCCAATCACGGGGCTTGGTATTTTGATATGCTGCTAGTAATCCCCAGAGTTTCTCACCCTGAAAAATCGGCACAATCATATATGCCCTAGCTTTAATTAGTTCGATTAAGGCAATATCAGACACAGAATAATTAGTCTTGTAAATATCCTTAATTACAAGTATTTGACCATTGGCAAAGTCTCCACCTTGGGTATTTTGCAAGTAATCGTCTGCGTAGACCGTTGTAGACATTACATTTACAAGTTCCTTCACTGATATCCAATCTTGGGCTAAAGACTCAGCAACAAATTCGCCACTCCAATCAGTCCGGAATCGATAGATTGTGACTCTATCGACTTCTAATAGTCGTCGGACTTCTGCTGTGCTGGTAGCAAAGATAGTGTCAATATCAAGAGATTGGCGAATTTTCTCCACCGTTGCAGCTAAGGCTTTCTCTCTTTCAGCAGCTTTAGCCAACTTTTGGGCTTGTACTTGTACTTGTTTTAAGGATTCAGCTTGCTGTAAAGCTACCCCCAATTGCACGCCGACTTGCGCCAGTAAGTTAATTTCCTCGTCTTGCCAATAACGGGGTTGGGAGTTTTGATAAGCTACCAACAATCCCCAAAGCTTCTCTCCTTGAGAAATAGGAACAAAAACTTCATTACGTGCATACTTACCTGCTTGGGTTCCTTGCAGTAGAACGCCTTCCGTCACAGGTTGGGGCTTAACCATTGGTGTCCAGCCATCAACAATGGAATCAGCAACAAATTCGCCACTCCAATCAGGATAAAAACGATAAATTGCCACTCGTTCTACTTCCAATAACCTTCGTACTTCTTGGGTAGTGGTTTTAAAAATAGCTTCTATTTCAAGTGACTGGCGAATTTTTTCTACTGTGTTTGCTAAAGCTCTTTGTCTTTCAGCAGCTTTACTGATTTGTGCTGCTTGGAGTTGCATTTGTTGTAAAAATTCGGCTTGCTGTAAAGCTACACCTAATTGGGTACTAACTTGGGTGAGCAAGTAAACTTCATCTTCTTGCCAATGGCGAGTTACCGAGTTTTGGTATACTGCTAGCAAGCCCCAGAGCTTTTGACCGTGGTAAATAGCAATAATCGCATAAGCTCTTGCTTGATAAGTTTCTAAAATTTTAATGTAGCAGTTGCTAAAGCCTGCATTGTAAATATCATTACAAAGACGGTATACTTCACTTCTAGTAAATCGACCGCCTGCTGTTTCTTGTAAGTAAGTATCAGCAACTGGGGGTTTAGCTAAATCTTTAGCACTACATTCGCTGACATTTGCGCTCAATTCTGGCCGATGCAATTGCTCATCTATCAGCGAGATCCAACCTTCTGCCACTGATTCAAAGACAAATTTACCACTCCAATCTGGATTAAAGCGATAAATGGCGACGCGATCGGCATTTAGCAACTGTCTGAGTTCTGCGGTGCTGGTGCGGAAAATGCTTTCCAAGTCCAGGGACTGGCGAATTTTTTCAATAGTTATGGCTATAGTTCTCTGCCATTCTGCTGCTTTTTCTTTAGCTTTGGCTTGTGCTAGTTCTGCCGATTGTAGTTTGACTTGCTCTAGATAATCTGCTTGTTGCAAAGCTACTCCCAGATGTTCGGCAATCAGTTGCACAAACTCAATTTCAGATGCTTCCCATTGTCGAGAACTATGACACTGATGAATACACAACAATCCCCATAAATCTTTTCCTTTCAACAAAGGAGCAACAATATTGGCGCGTACCTGAAATTTCTCCAAAATCTCGATATAGCAATGACTGGCGTCTACTTGATAAATATCATCTGTTGCTTTAATTCGACCTTGCTGATACAGCGCTGCAAAATCTTCAGCAAAGCAGTGATCCCGGACTTTGGCTGCTAGTGCTGAACTAAATTCACTTCCGACATCTTCGTAGATAAATTCTCCTTCCCATGCCAAATCAGGATAAAAACGAAATACACCGACTCGATCGCTTTTTAGAAGCTGGCGCACTTCAGTAACAGTAATTTTAAAAATGGCGTTTATATCTAAAGATTCACGAATTCGGGCAATAACTCCAGACAAAGCTTGTTGTTGCTCATTCTGGCGCAAGGAAAATCCCACATCACAATGAGATTGTTGCTGTTGTGAATTTGGTTGTATGGGTTGAATAATAGAGGAGTTTTCCATTCCCTGGGGAATTTTAAATATTCAAAGTTCTCAATATCATAGTTCCCTCAACCATCGCAAACGTAACAATTAAGTAAAACAGTGTAAATAAACTTAAGTATGTAACAAAAAGTAAATTTTACTCAAACTGGCTTTCCTTATAGTTTCTGTTCTCTGACTTCTGTCTTGTTTGAACGATAAATATTCCTGCTTACCTAGCTTCAAAATAGGGAGTAGGGAGTGGGGAGTAGGGAATAGGGCAAATCAACTATTTTCATCTATGGTGGTGAGATTTTCTCGTGATTAGCTAGCTAGAAAATACTACTTAGATGAATATCGATGTAGATATCCCAATGCCTCTTTTTATCTGTATTAATGTACACAATTCATGATGTCTACTTATTTGAGTAAAAGAGACTGGAAATTTGGGGAAAAAAGAGAAAAATTATGAGATTTATTCTCAGCTTCTAGCAATTTTTATTACTCAGTAAACAAGCCACTAAAAAAATCATCGCGGGAGATTCACAAAACGCAGCTCAAAAATCTCCAAAAAAGAAGCAACCAGTCAACAGTAGCAATGAAATATTTTTTACTTGCAAGTCCCTAAATAAAATAATGTAGGGACGCGATATTGTCATGTCCCTACAAAAAAGATTTTTTAACTACCAGGGGATCATCGCCGCTTGGGAGTAGTGCTGCGAGTGATACGTTTTTCTTCTTCTCGACGACGGCGATCGCGCCAATCTGTTACGGTCAAATAACCAATACCACCTGTTACTGCTACCAGCAGCACTACGGCAATTAAAGCCAAAATACTCAGGAATGGAGTTTCTACCATACCTCTACAGTCCGTTACGTCCCCAGACTACCATTGCAATTGACCAAGTGAACACGACTAGCAGTGATACCCAGCCCAGTGTCAAAATTTCCATAGTCCCGCTTTTCAAATCATTACAAAAGGTTTCTAATGTTTATCATACAGGGATTGGGCGGGCTGAGATTTTTTTATCGATGATGTTGTCAGTTTTGTGGGCAATGGCTTTCTCTCATACCATCTCCAATGAGATACTGAGTAATTTTAAGTAATCATGAAAACAACTTTAAAAAACTAGCGATCGCGCTGTTATATTCTTTGTCTTGGGAATATTAGGGTTACGTCCATATATTTGAAGTTTTGCAAACCCTAGTATCAATGCTGACTTTTCTTAGCTACGCTTTCAACTCCGACGGTTTTATTCCCCACGGACATTGCTATCTGTGGAAAACGGGATTAGTTTGGCTGCATATTATTTCTGATGCCACCATCGCTTTTGCCTATTACTCCATTCCATTCCTATTAATTTACTTTATCTCTAAGCGCCAAGACGTGCCTTTTAATGGAGTCTTTGTATTATTCGGTGCTTTTATCATTGCCTGCGGTACCGGACATTTAATGGATATTTGGACGCTTTGGCATCCAGATTATTGGATTTCAGGCTCTCTAAAAGCTGTAACTGCGATTATTTCTATATACACGGCGTTTGCCTTAATTTCTCTGATGCCTCAAGCCCTGATGTTACCGAGTCCAGCCCAGTTAGAAGCTATCAATCGAGCGCTTTCCACTGAAATTGTAGAGCGTAAACGCATTGAGAAAGAACTACGCAAAGCTGAAGAAGTCGCTCAAAATTCCAGTCAGGCAAAAAGTGAATTTCTGGCGAATATGAGTCATGAACTACGTACACCCTTAAATGGCATCTTGGGTTATACACAAATCCTCCAACGCACAGAATCTTTGACTGAAAAAGGACGCAAAGGATTAGGTGTTATTTATCAATGTGGTTCTCATCTTTTAACGCTGATTAATGATGTCCTCGATCTTTCCAAAATCGAAGCTCGCAAACTCGAATTGCATCCTGTTGATTTTTATTTGCCCGCCTTTATTGATAGCGTCACTGAAATTTGCCGCATCCGTGCAGAACAAAAGGTCATTGCCTTTGAAGTGCAACTCGATCCCGATTTGCCAACGGGTATTCATGGTGATGAAAAACGCTTACGCCAAGTATTAATTAATTTACTTAGTAATGCAATTAAATTTACTGAACAAGGCAGCGTCACTTTTAAAGTTCAGGTCACTGGTAGAGAATCGGATAATGGCAAAACTAACTACAAAATTTGCTTTCAGGTAATAGATACTGGCACTGGTATAAAACCGGAACAAGCCGAGAAAATCTTCCAGCCCTTTGAGCAAGTGGGAAATCAAAAACGACAATCTGAAGGCACGGGTTTGGGATTAGCAATTAGCCAAAAAATTGTTTTGTTAATGGGCGGTCAAATTCGGGTGCAAAGTACCTTAGGCAAAGGTAGCACTTTCTGGTTTGAAGCAAAATTCCCAGAATCTAAAGACTGGGCCAAAGTTTCCAGAATGATTGACCAAGGAACAATTATTGGTTATCTAGGACAAAGACGCACGATTTTGATTGCAGATGATAAATGGGAAAATCGCTCGGTAATTTTAAATTTACTAGAGCCAGTTGGGTTTACGGTTATTGAAGCTAGTCAAGGTGAGGAAGCATGGGAAAAGGTTCTAGCCCACAAACCAGACTTGATTATCACTGACTTAGTGATGCCGATATTAGATGGATTTGGCTTCATTAATCGTTTGCGTCAGTGGGAGCAATTTCAAAAAATTCCGATTATTGCTTCTTCTGCCAGTGTGTTTGCCATCGACCAGCACAAGAGTATTGACGTTGGTGCAGATGCATTTCTACCAAAGCCTGTGGAAGCTGAAGTTTTATTAGAAATGCTGCGAAAAATTTTTCAATTACAATGGATTTTTGACGAGAAAGTAAACGCAAGTAAAAACAATAATTCCACTGATTTTGAAGAATCTGGTGATACGATTATTCCAAATAAAGATGTTTTATTAAAATTATTTGAATTAGTTCAGGATGGTGATGTTCAAAATATTTTAGAGTTGTCAAATCAACTATCATTATCTGATGATAGACTTAAAGTTTTTACTCAACATATTATCCAGCTTGCTAGTAATTTCCAACTCAAACGCTTGGCAAATTTTATCGAGCAATATATAAATTAATTGTATTTAAATTGTGATTTAAAATCTGCCATGAACAAAAAATCAAATACTGGATTTATTTTAATTGTGGATGATAATCCGACAAATTTATCTGTTTTATGTGAAGCCCTCAATAGTGAGGGATTTCGTTTCCGTGTTGCGGTGGATGGAGAAAGTGCGATCGCTCAAGTTGAACGCAATCAACCAGAGTTAATTTTACTGGATGTACAAATGCCTGGGATTGACGGATTTGAAACTTGTCGCCGCTTGAAAACCAATCCTGTTACTCAAAACATTCCGATTATTTTCACCACAGCCTTAGCAGATACCGACAGCAAAACTAAGGGATTTTCCCTTGGTGCGGTAGATTATATCCCGAAACCCTTTGCACAAGAGGAAGTTATTGCTAGAGTGCGCGTGCATTTACAACTCAAACAATTGACTGAATCTTTGGAACAACAAGTTAGCGATCGCACCAAGGCTTTACAACAAGCACAAGTACAACTAGTGCAACAAGAAAAATTATCAACACTCGGAGAGTTAGTTGCTGGTATCGGTCATGAAATCAATAACCCCGTTAACTTTATTTCCAGCAATATTCCACCTTTGCAAGAATACATTGAAGCAATCACCGAGTTACTCTTACTGTATCAACAAGAGTATCCAAAACCAACAACTAAGATTACTAGTGTTATTGAAAACTTAGATTTAGATTTTATTCTCGAAGATATCAAAAAAATCTTGAATTCATTGGAAATCGGAAGCGAACGAATTCGTAACCTTTCTAATTCACTCCGCAACTTCTCTCGTTCGGATAGCGATGCCAAAATATCTGCTGATTTGCACCAAGGACTAGATAGCACACTCATGATTTTGCAACACCGTCTCAAGGCTAATAGCCAACGCCAGCAAATTGCAGTTATTAAAAATTATGGAGTATTACCACAATTAAACTGTTATTTAGGGCAGATGAATCAAGTATTTATGAATATTCTGGCAAACGCGATTGATGCTTTAGATGAAGCTATAATTCAAGGCAAAATCAGGGATGTAACTCCTCAAATTAAAATTGCAACCAGCATAGAATCTGAACAATTCGCCGTAATTCGGATTGCTGACAATGGTATTGGTATTCCTGAACGGTTGAAAAAACGCTTATTTGAACCGTTATTTACTACAAAAACTGTTGGTAAAGGTACTGGACTTGGTTTATCCATTGCCCATGAAATAGTTGTCCAAAAACACAAAGGTGTATTGGATGTCAACTCTCAATCAGGTATGGGAACTGAATTTATTATCAAAATTCCCATATAGGAATCTGACTCAGGAAACAGGGAAAAGCGAGTAGAAGTTTACTGATTTTTTCTTCAAACCAAATATGAGTCTTATGTATAGTGATTCCCAGTTAAGTGAGGTACAGATAATATTTTGAAACGCATACCGCCAAAGACGGAACCCGCAGAGTAGGGACGCAGAGATTTGATTTGTACCTCAGCAGACTAAGAAATGCTATGAGAGCGGCATTTAATTAGAAAATGGCGATTAGACGCAATCCCTAATTTCTATGAACGCAATTTCAAATCCTCAATTAATGGCAGAACGCCTAGAATCTCTCAAAGCTTCGGTAATTGGAGGTTTTTTCTTATTTTCTGGCTTGGCGATCGCTAGTTTTTTAAATACTTTAGTACTGGCAAAGTATTTTCAGATACTCACAAGTCTGCAAAGTCATGTTGATTGGCATTTGTGGCTGAGTGCCGGTGTTGCAACTTTTACTGGTTTCCTGTTTGGGGTCACTTATCGCTATATCATCCGTTCAGATAACAATCCTCAACTCAAATCCGGTGGCGTACTAGCTTTTGGCTTAGTGCGTGGATTAGCTCAAATAGAACTCGGATGGAATTCCACTAGCACAATTTGGCCTTTTTTAGTATTGGCAGCAGAAAGTGTATTGTCCTTTGCAATCGCAGCGATCGCCCTTGATATCGCTATGCAACTGAACTGGGTTAAACCTTTTTCATCAATCGAAGACAGAACTCAGAATTCAGAAGACAGAATTCAGAATTCAGAAGACAGAACTCAGAATTCAGAAGACAGAACTCAGAATTCAGAAGACAGAACTCAGAATTCAGAAGACAGAACTCAGAATTCAGAAGACAGAACTCAGAATTCAGAA
>Ga0314811_100002_pt1 | contig 38445 bp, 35 predicted proteins | sample STEome_7_FD_202340 | JGI IMG/M metagenome (GOLD analysis project Ga0314811, IMG submission 202340) | Metatranscriptome of soil surface biofilm microbial communities from soil inoculated with nitrogen-fixing consortium DG1, State College... ...
AACATAAATTGCATAATTTTTTTGTAGTCTCGTTTTCAGGTGACTGCAAACTTCTAGGTGTAAATTTTCTGTAATTACTTTAACTACTTAAAAATAAATGTCTTTCTTTAGCAATTTACTGAACCTCCATTCAGCAAACAAGCCGCTTGAAGATTTTTTTACCGAGATTGTTGCTTACTTTTTGTCTCTGAATCAAAATATTTTACTTGATTGGCTAAAACATCACTCAATCATTAGCGATGACAATTATTCTAGCATCAAAATTTCTACTCAACAAGAACATCAAGCACTAGCAAATCATACTCAAGATAGTAGATTTGATATTGTCGTTGAACTTTCAACTGGTTTAACTACAGATGTAATAATTATTGAATCAAAAATTGGTTCTAATGATAGTAGGAATACTATAAAAAAATATGCTGAACTTTTGAGCAATTTACCAAATGTCAGACATCGAATTTTAATTTACATTACCCGTGATTACGATCCAAAAGATGAAATCAAAGTTTTTGCATCGAAATTAGAGCCAGAGGTAAGTTTTTATCAATTGAAGTGGCATCAATTTTATAGCCACTTACAAAAAAATGCCACTGATAGATTAGCTCCAGAAATATTAATTTTTATGAGGAAAAATGGAATGTCTTACACTAATCAATTTTCATCAGTTGACTTATTGACAATGCTGAATTTTAACAAAACTCTCAATCTTATGGAATTAACTTTAAGTGGAGAAGTACAAGAGAAATTCAAGTTAGCTTTTGGAGGTGTGATCAGACCTGTAGCAAGTACAAGTATGACCCAATGGAGATGGCACAGTAGATATATTATTTATACTAAGTTTTCAGGCGATAATTTTTGGTGTGGCCTTGGATATTTTAATTTAAATCCAGATAGTTTAACTGAATATCCATATCTAGGTATTTGTTTAGAGGTTTCACCTGCTTTTGAAACCCGCCCAAAAATTATTGAATCTATGAAAAAAGTAATTAACGATCACCCTGATATATGGACATCTGAAAATTTAACCATTTTGCCAGCATGGTCAGCCATTTTTTATCGACAAAGTTTTCAAGATTTTTTATCTAAAAAAGACCAGGTATCTGCTATTAAAGATTTCTTTTTAAAATCCATTGATGAACTGAAAAATATTCAGCGATATTTCGATTTTCCTTGGAAGGGTGTAAGTATAGAAGAAACTACAGAAGCCGATAAAGAAGAACAGTTAGATATCTTATCATCTTCTATCGCAGAAGTTTAATCAGTCGCATATATTAAAATAAAAATAACCTTTCATTCCCTTAGCTGTTATGAGCCTTGCTACTAGTAAACGCTTCACCATAGCTGAATATCACCGTCTCACAGAACTCGGCTTTTTTAATGAGGATGACAGAGTTGAGCTAATTAGAGGAGAAATAGTACAGATGGCAGCAAAAGGTACATCACACTCTGTTTGCAGCACCCGCTTATATAGGGAGTTATTCAAGCTGGTTGCAGAAGAGGCAATTCTTCGAGGACAAGAACCAATTATTATAGGTGATGAAAGCGAACCAGAACCCGATCTAGTCATTGTACGAAATCGTCCTGATGAATATTTAGAAGCTCATCCTAGCCCATCTGATATATTGCTTGTAATTGAAATTTCTAATTCGACTTTGCAATACGATCGAGATGTAAAATTATCTCTTTATGCAGAAGCAGATATTTCGGATTATTCGATATTTAATTTAGTAGATAATTATCTGGAATGTTATAACGAACCTTATCAAGATTTACAAGGTAAATTTGGTTATCGTCGCAAGTTTATTTATCTGCAAAATGAATCAGTGCATCTGCCATATTTTCCTGATTTAATTCTGGATTTATCTAAAGTATTTCCAAGATAATTATCTAGCTTAAGGAGCTAAAAAGATGTCAAATCAATCTTTCCATCGCCTGCTGCAAATCATTAGTCACATCAGCAACAGCTTGTCTAGCACCCAAACGATTTTCTTTATATGCTGGGTAACGTTGGGAAATAGATATTGGTTTGCCCACAGTTAATTTGACTTTTTCCTTTCCTAAATTAGGACGTTGGAGAGCTTTATCGCCTTGAATCTTAGCAATCATTTTCCATAAAATTAGAGTTGTTTCGGCAAATCTTTCTACCGTTGGTTTTTCTTTAATATAGTTACCAGAAACTGCCACAAAGCTTTCCACTAAACGCATGTGCCACATTCTTGCATTGGCTTCTTCGGCAACGCGATCGCCTAAAGCTTTTTCCACAGCAGATACTCCTTTCACATCCTTAAATTCTTCTCTAAATATATAATTCCACCCTGCTTGTTCTACTCGCCGACAACGGTCAGTTAAAGAACCTTTAGATTGCAAATCAAAATATTGCTCTGATATCAACAGCGCTGCATTCAACAAAGCTTGTAAACGCACTGCTAACGCTTGATTTCTATCTGGAATTTGCTCAGCAACAGTTTTGGCATCTGGTAGTTTTTGATGATAGAAACGCGTGTAAAATACTTCCATCAGCGAAAGTAAATGCTCTGCCAAAGTTAATAATCGCGGATATAGCGTTTCTACAGTAGCAACATTACCTGGTTGTGGTGCATTTACAGGTAAACCACTAGCAGCTTCTAATTCACCTAAAAGATTAGCGATCGCATCCCAAGGAGCATCAACATAACTATATTTAATTCCAACTGGTACAATTAAAACCTGTTCGTCCCGTCCAGCTTTTTGCAAATCCTCAGCACACCAAAAGCCTAACTGGGCAATACCGGGTTCTAGGGGGCTGATAATCTCCGACAAACCATTGGTAGCGCCTTCTGGCGACGCAGCCATTGGAAATTTTCCATTAGCAAACAAATCACGCGCCGAACGTAACCCAGTCCAATCAGCCTTACCCCGCTGAATCGGAGTACCACCCAAACCAGACATAATCCAGCCAAGGTGAGAACCAGCCCATAGAGGAATACCGCGATCGTAGATAAAATGAGCGTGAATCGGAAATTCTAACGCTGTACCTTGCGATCGTGCTACCTTTGGCACGAGTTGAGACAGCAAGTAACCCAAACCAAAGGGATCGTCAGTTTTAGGATGGCGAAAAGCCAGCAGAAAACGGATCTTACCCTCCTGGAACTGACGATACAGGTCTACCAGAACTTCTACATTGTCTGCTTCAATTTTGGTAATGGGTGTTTGCCATTTGATGAAACTTGGTAACAACAAATGAACAACTCGTAGAAATAAGGGGTTGAATGCTGGAGGAATAAATTCTAAAGGTGGCTGTGCTTGATAAATTACATTAGACAAGGTTGTTTTCTCCTGAAGTAATTGGGGAATGGGGAGATGGCTTCGCCAAGGGGAAAGGGGAAAGGTAAAACGAGGGGTCTTTGCTTCTTCCTATGACCTTTGCCCCTTTCCCTTTGCCCTTTTCCCTACCCGAAGGGTTTTGCCCCAGTCCCTTTGTACTTTATCCTTGATAATTCATACTCTTAGTTGACATAGAAATTAGCGATTTTGGAAAGGTAATACACGATGCGACTATCACAAATGTTATTTGTTACACTGCGGGACGATCCAGCTGATGCTGAGATTCCCAGCCATAAATTATTACTGCGTGCAGGTTATATTCGTCGCATCGGTAGCGGTGTCTATGCTTATCTCCCTTTGATGTGGCGGGTACTGCAAAAGATTTCCCAAATTGTGCGCGAAGAAATGAACGCCACAGGCGCACAAGAATGTCTTTTACCGCAATTACAACCAGCTGATTTATGGAAGGAGTCGGGACGTTGGGATACTTACACCAAGGCTGAGGGGATCATGTTTTCCCTAATTGACCGCCGCGAACAACAATTAGGATTAGGCCCGACTCATGAAGAAGTAATCACAGCGATCGCTCGTGATATGATTCGTTCCTACCGCCAATTACCTCTGCATCTTTACCAAATTCAAACTAAATTCCGCGATGAAATTCGTCCCCGCTTTGGTTTAATGCGCGGACGCGAATTCATTATGAAAGACGGCTACTCCTTCCATGTCGATGAAGCCAGTCTCAAAGAAACTTACGACGATATGTATCAAGCCTACAGTAATATGTTGCGGCGTTGCGGCTTGGCTTTTCGGGCAGTGGAAGCTGATTCTGGCGCAATTGGCGGTTCTGGTTCCACAGAATTTATGGTGTTGGCGGAAGCTGGCGAAGACGAAGTTCTCTACACTGAAGATGGTAAATACGCCGCTAACGTAGAAAAGGCAGTTTCTTTACCAGCCGATATCGAACCCTCACGGTTTACAACCTACGAAAAACGCGATACACCTGGAACAGAAACCATTGAAACAGTTTCGAGATTCCTCCAATGTTCTCCCACCCAAGTGGTGAAAAATGTCCTTTACCAAACAGTTTATAACAATGGTGTGACGGTATTGGTTTTGGTGAGCATCCGAGGCGACCAAGAAGTTAATGAAGTCAAATTGCAAAATGAATTGACCAAATTAGCTTCTAACTATGGCGCTCAAACTATTCTCAATTTGAGCGTACCAAATTCCCAAGTGCAGCAAACATGGACAGCGAAATCTCTGCCTTTAGGCTACATTGCGCCAGACATTCCAGATGAGTATATTGCCGCTAATAAACAGATTCATCCTAAATTTTTGCGCTTGGTGGATCGAACAGCCGTTGATTTAAAAAACTTTGTCACAGGGGCAAATGAAACTGGCTATCACGTAGTAGGTGCAAACTGGGGCGAGCAATTTAAATTACCAGAATTAATCGTAGATGTGCGTAAATCTAAACCAGGCGATCGCGCCATTCATAACCCAGAAAAAACCCTACAAAGCGCTAGGGGAATTGAAGCAGGTCACATCTTCCAATTAGGCACTAAATATTCCCAAAGCATGGGAGCAACTTATACCAATGAACAGGGTGAAGAAAAACCACTAGTCATGGGTTGTTTTGGTGTAGGCGTATCGCGTCTAGCCCAAGCAGCCGTAGAGCAATCTTATGATAAAGATGGAATTATTTGGCCAGTAGCGATCGCACCTTATCACGCCATCGTCACAATTCCTAACATTAATGATACTCAACAAGTGGAAATTGCCGAAAAACTGTACGCCCAACTCAATCAAGCCGGCATCGAAACCTTACTCGATGACCGCGACGAACGAGCTGGAGTGAAATTCAAAGATGCAGACTTAATAGGCATCCCATACAGAATTGTAACCGGGCGAGCGATCGCCAACGGCAAAGTCGAAGTAGTAGAAAGAGCAACCCGTAAATCCCAAGAAATTCCCATTGAAGAAGTTATCGTAACCCTCAAACAGTGGGTTGAAGAGGCAATAGGCAAATAGACAATGGGCAATAGGCATGGGGCATGGGGCATTGGGCATTGGGCAGAGGGTAAAAACTCATCTCCCCATCTCCCCATCTCCCCACCTCCCCATCTCCCCATCTCCCCAACTCCCAAAATTTAAACAATTCGACAGTGACGGACTAGAAGTGCAAATTCTAAAATTGAATTAGGGACTTGCAGGATTAAAAAAATAATCGGATTTTGAGGCACGAAGTCTCCTCTAAATTGTGGGAAACTCTCCACATGTCAGTATCGTCTTTAACCAGGCTGCTCCTCACATAACTACCATCTCAGCCCTCAGTCAGGAAGGTTTTGAACATGAAAGACCAACAAGGATCTAATCGTATTTCTTCAGGCATAATTGCAGGTGTCGCAGCAGCAGTTGTAGCGGTAGGTGGCGGTGTGGCTTGGTTAACTTCACAATCTAACAATACCCCTACACCGTCAAAACCCTCTCAAGGTATTGAACAGCCAGGACAGCCATCAACTAGACAGCCAGCTAATGAACAAACTGCCAATGTTTATTGGCTAAGACCAAAGAATAAAAATATTGCCTTGGTTCCCCATTCTGTGAAAGTAGCTGCTGTACGACCAAACCAAGCTTTAGAAGCAGCTTTTGAAAGCTTGTTAGCAGGCCCAACAGAAGGAACAGATTCCACAACTATTCCCAAGGGAACTAAATTATTAGGGCTGAAAGCGGACAGCGATGAAGTTCGCGTGAATTTATCTGAAGAATTTACTCGCGGTGGTGGTAGTGCCTCAATGATAGGTCGTGTGGGGCAAGTTGTTTATACTGCAACAAGTTTAAATCCAAAAGCCAAAGTTTACATCGACGTGAATGGTAAACCCTTGGATGTTTTGGGTGGTGAAGGTATAGAGTTACAGCAACCACTAACTCGTGAAAGCTTCGACAAAAACTATCCGCTTTAAAAAAGTTAAGAGTTAGGAGTTAGGAGTTAGGAGTTAGGAGTTAAGAGTGAGGAATGAGGAGTTAGAAGTTAAGAGTTAGGAGTTAGCAGTGAGAAGTTAAGAGTTAGGAGTTAGGAGTGAGGAGTTTTAACTCACAATTCATAACTCACAACTCATAACTCATAACTCTTAACTCATAACTCATAACTTTTTCAGACTTACCGTTTGGTATTCAAGACACGAAAATTACGGGCTTGCTGTTCTAACCTTGTGGCGAGGCGATCGCAAACCCGATTACACAATTCAAAAATCGTTTGATCTTCTACCCTGTAATAGGCGCAAGTCCCTTCACTGCGGCGGCTAAGGATTCCTGCTTGCCACATTATCTTCAGGTGTTTGGACACATTTGCCTGAGAAGTCTGTGTTGCCTCTACCAACTCTTGCACGCATTTTTCTTCATCCCGCAGTAAGTGTAGCAGCCGTAGGCGCATTGGCTCACTTAACAGGCCGAAGTATTCAGCTACTTGTTGCACCACTTCTGGTGGTAAAGGCAACGTTTGTTTCATCAGGATTAACCCGCAAGGATTGAAAGTTTTAACAATGACTCACTTCATAATCTAGATTAATACTTAATCAGGGTTTATTCGCATCAAAGGTTGACCATATTCTACTGGTTCGCCATTTTGGAGGAGAATTTCCATCACTTGCCCTGAGACTTCGGCTTCGATTTCATTCATCAGCTTCATGGCTTCGATGATACAGACTGTTTGACCCTTGCGGACGCGATCGCCTACTTCTACAAATGGTGCTTCACCTGGTGCAGGAGCGCGATAAAATGTTCCCACCATCGGAGAAGGCACCTCTACTAATCTCTGGTCAATGGTTGAGGGGGGATTAACTGACAACTGCAATTGCCCTCCGGTTGCAGCATTATCAAACAGGCGACCTGTAGCCACCTCTGTTACCTGACTTGTAGCCACTTGGTTTGCCGTAGCTAAACCCGATGACAAGCCCGAACCTACCACACCGCCTAAGGTCGCTTGACCTACCGACAACATATGATTGCTGAGGCTCACAGCCTTACGAACTGTTAGTTCAAAATCATCGCTTTTGAGCGTGACTTCTGCAATGTCAGTTTGTGCGATAGTTGCCAGTAATTGGCGGATTTCATTAAAGTCCAATGGCACAGTTTTTATTACCTCGACCTATCCGTAAATTAGCATTTTTAAGTGTGGCAGGGATTTAATCCCTAAAGAGGGATTTAAATCGGGATTTGTTTGAGAGCGAAATCCAAACTTATTCCCTGCCTAAATATTTATCATCACGGGTATCAATTTTGATGCGCTCCCCTTGAGAAATAAACAAGGGAACCATCACAGTTGCACCAGTTTCGAGAATAGCTGGCTTAGTACCACCTGTTGCAGTGTCACCTTTTACACCAGGATCTGTTTGTACAACTTCTAGAACCACAGAGTTGGGCAGTTCCACTTCTAGGACTTGTTCGCCCCAACGAATGACATTAGCTTCCATACCTTCCTTGAGGTATTTTACGCGATCGCCAATTTGTGCGGCACTCAATCTGCCTTCTTCATAGGTTTCCATATCCATAAAGACAAACTCATCGCCTTCTTTATAGGTATGCTGCATCGTACTTTTTTCTAAAGTGGCTTGGGGTACAGTTTCCCCTGCCCGGAAGGTTCTTTCCACCACACTGCCATTCTGAACATTTTTCAGTTTGGTTCGTACAAAGGCAGAACCTTTTCCTGGCTTAACGTGGAGGAATTCCACCACTCGCCATACAGATCCATCTAATACAATTGAGACACCAGGTCGAAAGTCGTTGCTGGAGATCATGAAACTTTCAAGTTTTGGAAGACAATCGGCATTTATTGTACCCTTCAAGCGGAGTAATTAGTTATTCATTTTGGGCATGGGGGAAGGGGGAAGGGGGAAAGGGAAAGCGGGAAAGGGGAAAGGAAAGATTTCTCTTTAACCTTTAACCTTTACCCTTTACCCTTTACCCTTTACCCTTTTCCTTTAGCGAAGCCATATCCCCAGTCCCCAGTCAACACTCTGCACTGGGCACTCCTACTGTGGGAAGATTATTGATGGGTTACGTCCAGTTAACAATAATCAATGCTGCATTTGAGTTATTCCATGCTTAAGTTATTAAAATCCTGGCTGAAGAACAGCCTAATGGCAATACTCCTGGTAACAATATTTTTAGGCATAACTACAGCTGGGTGGACTCCCTCTAGTAGCGCCGCGCTGCCAGCTGGCAATGCAATTACTGACGGTAATGCTTTGTTGCGGTATGCACTCCCGATAAATAACAAACCTGTGCGGCAATTACAAGCCTCTTTAGAGGATATCTCTAACCAAATGCGGGCAAATCGCCGCTGGGGTGCTGTTTCCAAAGACATCAGCCAAGCATCTCGCATTCTCGATAAACCCTCCCAAATCCTAGCAAGTGTTCCCGAAGAACGCCAACCCCAAGCAGAAGCTTGGATTAACGAATTAAAATCCGGTGTGCTTCAACTGCAAGAATTGGCAAATAATAAAGATAAACAACAAATTTTGCAGCAGAGAACTAAATTGCTGAATCTTGTCACTCAGCTAGAAGAATCAATGGTAAAGGAATTTCCCTTTGAAGTTCCTGCTGAGTATAGTAATTTGCCACAACTTAAAGGTCGTGCCACTGTGGAATTAAAAACCAACAAAGGCGACCTCACCCTTGTAGTAGATGGTTACAGCGCCCCCGTCACTGCTGGTAATTTTATAGATTTAGTGCAGAGGGGTTTTTATAATGGCTTAGAATTTACCCGTTCTGAAGAATCTTACTTTCTGCAAACCGGAGATCCACCAGGAAAAGAAGTCGGTTTTATTGACCCAAAAACAGGCAAATACCGCGCTATCCCCTTAGAAATCTTGGTTGAAGGCGACAAGGAGCCTACCTATGGCATTACCCTAGAAGAAGCTGGTCGTTATATTGATATGCCAGTTCTACCTTTTTCTGCTTTTGGTGCAGTAGTTATGGCTCGTCCTGAAAGTGAAGTGAACGGAGGTTCTTCACAATTTTTCTTCTTTCTCTTTGAACCAGAACTTACTCCCGCCGGAAGGAACCTACTAGATGGTCGCTACGCCGTTTTTGGCTATCTCACTGAAGGCAAAGAAGTTTTGGATAAACTCAGAGCTGGTGACAAAATTGAGTCAGCAACAGTAGTGCAAGGAATAGAAAATCTGGTTGAACCGCAAGCTGCGTAAAGATGAGGGACTGGGGAGATAAGAAGACAAGGTATACAAGGCAGAAAGATTGCTACCTTATCTACCTTATCCTCCTTGTCCTCTTCTTATGCCCAATGCCCCATCCCCCATACCCAATCCTCTAACTGAGATTACCAGCGCTCAATACCTTATCGACTGCGATCGCTATTTCTGGAAAAGTCCGCGATACAATTTGCTGGTCGCCAGTAAACACCGTCTCTTCGTAAAATCCTTCTTCCAGCAACAGCACAGAAATCTTTTCTTTTAGTGGGTCTACAATCCAATATTCTGGCACTTCAACCGCCGCATATTCAGACCGCTTATAACGATAGTCCCGGTTGATAGAATCTGGACTGACTACCTCTACAATTAGTAATGGTGCTGACTCAAAGACTGCTGAAGTATTGAGCAATTCTCTTGCTTGCTCCTGCGTCACCACAGACAAATCAGTTAACCTAGACTTATTTTTCCCCGTCCTCGTCCCAGTTTCCCGAAAAGTTAACCAAGGTAAACTCAAGCGCTGAATTTCCGCTATAAATGCAGTATCTAAAAAAGCGACAATTAAGAAATGTTGAATTGTAGGGGGATTCATTAACTCCAGTCTGCCATCTACTAGCTCGTAGTGAAAACCACTGCCATCATCATAAGTTAAGTACTCTTCAAATGTGAGCTTTGTTACTGGTGTAGAGACCATTCCAACATCCCCTTAGACGATACCTTTATCGTAACTTGGGGGAGATGAGGGAGATGAGGGAGATGGAAGTAGTAGGTCGCAAGTCGAAGGTCGGAGGTAAAAAATACCTGCGACTTGCGACCTTCGACCTGATACCTGTAGTCCTCTGCCCAATGCCCAATGCCCAATGCCCAATGCCCAATGCTCAATGCCCAATGACTAAAGTCAAAGATATTGGCGAACAAGGTCTTCTCGCAAGATTACACCGTTTCTGTCCACCAGAAATTATTGGTGATGATGCAGCAGTATTGGTGACAGCACCAGAGCAATCTTTAGTGGTTACCACTGATGTGCTGGTTGATGGTGTACATTTTAGTAACCTCACCACTTCCCCAGAAGATGCGGGTTGGCGTGCTGCGGCTGCCAACTTGTCTGATTTAGCAGCTATGGGTGCTTCACCATTGGGGATCGCCGTTGGACTGGGACTTCCTGGAGATTTGAGTGTGAGTTGGGTTGAAAGCTTGTATCAAGGAATGACACAATGCCTACAACAGTACAATACCCCAATTGTTGGCGGTGATGTGGTGCGATCGCCTGTGACTACTTTGGCAATTACGGCTTTTGGTCAAGTTCACCCTCATAGAATTATCCGGCGTTCTGCTGCTGTTGTGGGAGATGCCATTGTCGTTACTGGCGTTCACGGAGCCTCCCACGCTGGCTTACAACTGCTTTTGCATCCCGAATTAGGGCAAAAACTCAACGAGGAACAAAAGACGGCTCTCATAGCCGCACATCAGCGTCCCCAGCCACGGTTAGATGTCTTACCCATCCTCGAAAAAATTTTCAATTGCGAATCTAAAATCCAAAATCTAAAATCCAAAATTCCTGTTGCTGGTATGGATAGCAGTGACGGTTTAGCAGATGCTGTCATCCAAATTTGTCGCGCCAGCAGCGTTGGTGCGGTCTTAGGACTCAGGCAAATTCCCTTACCAACAGCTTTTAGCCATTGGTTAACACTAGAGCAGGCATTAGAATATGCTCTATACGGTGGCGAAGACTTTGAATTAGTACTGTGCTTGCCACAAGAATCAGCATCAGCTTTAGTAAAACATCTTGGTGGAGGTGCTGCCATCGTTGGCAGAATTACATCAGGTTCAACGATACTATTACACGACGAACTAAAAAAATTCCCCGACCAAGTTCTCACTCTAAGCCAGGGATTTCAACACTTTAACAGTTAGAAGTTAGGAGTTAGGAGTTAGAAGTTAGGAGTTTTAATTCCTCACTCCTCATTCTTCACCCTTTATTCCTAACTCTTCACTCCTAAATCTTAACTTTATTAATTAAACCCACTTCTCGGCTACCAATTCCGCTAAATCCAAGACTCGTTGACTGTAACCCCACTCGTTGTCATACCAAGCCATGACTTTTACTAGGTCATTGCCCATAACCAAAGTCAAGCTGGCATCAACAATTGACGAAGCGTCAGTACCTTGATAATCTGACGAAACTAGTTGTAGTTCGCTGTAGTCCAAAATGCCTTTAAGTGGGCCTTCAGAGGCGTCTTTAAGGGCTTGATTAACTTCTTCAGTAATAGTACGCTTCTCAACTTGAACTACGAAATCTACCATTGAAACGTTCGGGGTTGGTACGCGTAAGGCAACGCCATTAAGCTTGCCTTTGAGTTCTGGGATTACGAGTGCCACTGCTTTTGCCGCACCAGTAGAGGTGGGTACAATGTTGATGGCTGCGGCTCTCGCCCGTCGCAAATCTCGGTGAGAAGCGTCTAGTAACCGCTGGTCACCTGTGTAGCTATGGGTGGTGGTCATCGTGCCTTTGATGATGCCAAATTTTTCGTTCAACACTTTGGCAATGGGAGCCAAGCAGTTGGTAGTACAGCTGGCGTTACTGATAATGTGGTGTTTGTTGTGGTCATAATCATGATGATTCACACCAACCACAAAGGTGCCATCCTCATTTTTTCCAGGAGCGGTAATCAGAACTTTCTTGGCCCCAGCATTCACATGCTTGAGCGCTCCTTCTTTGCTGGTAAATACCCCAGTTGCTTCGATAATTAAGTCAATTTCCCACTCCTTCCAGGGCAAGTTTTCTGGATTGCGATCGGATACGCACTTAACGGTTTTACCGTTAATGATGATGGAGTTATCATCAGCAGTGATGTCAACATCCTTTAACTTCCCTAGCATTGAGTCATACTTTAGCAGGTGAGCATTGGTTCTAGGATCTGATGTGTCATTGATGGCTACAAGCTCAATCTTGCTATTCTCTCTACCCACCCAGCAACGCGCAAAGTTACGTCCAATACGCCCGAAACCGTTGATTGCAACTCTAATCACAGTGTCTTGCCCTCTGTATTTATGCCTATATGTTGATGTCGTTGACCCCAATCATATCGCAAAGGGGGGGATCACTTATAACCATAAAGTGTTAGATCAATAAAAAAACACATAATTTATTCAGATTTATTTGGAGTAAAGATTATTGTTGGCTATATGGGATCTGACCAATTCCGGCACTAGATAACGAATTGAGTGGCCTTCTCGGCAAAACTTCCTAATCAGACTTGACGAAACTCCTACTAAAGGTATATCCAGGAATTGCCAATTAATTATATGTGAGTCTTTATTTAGTTGTTCTTCGACTTGCTTGCAGATTAACTCACTTTGAGTTATAGTCTCACCACCCAGCAGTCGGGGTGCAATTAACCAATCACACATTTGTGCTAATTCGTGTCCACGGTACCAATGAGGTAAAGTTTGGAAAGCATCCAAGCCTACAATCCAGTACCAGTGAGTATTTGGATAACAAGCAGATAAGTCGATCAGGGTGTTAATGGCATAGGAAGTCCCAGAGCGTTTTTTCTCCACTAGTGAGACAGTAAACGCTGGGTTATCTTTTGTAGCTAATTGCAGCATTTCTACACGATGCTCAAACAAAGCTGCTTCTTTGTGAGGAGGATTTAAAGATGGCACCCAAATTACCTTTTCAAGGGATACTTGATGCAAAGCTGTCTCGGCTACGAGTAGGTGTCCCCAATGAATTGGATCGAATGTGCCACCAAAAATTGCTAGTTGCTGCATCCAGTTATGCCTGGGTTTTATGCAATTGAAAAATAGTTTCATTACCAATGTACTATTGTACTCAATTCTCAAAGTAGACTTGATGCAATTTAAAATTCAGTTTCACTAAACAATGTACTATTGCAGTCAATTACAGTAAGGTAGCTAAAAATATGTATTTGTCATTACAAGAATTTCTGTCCCGATGCAGCCAAAATTTTGCGAATAATCATAAGAACAGTTCAGAAATAGCAAAAACCTCCAACCAAGGTAAAATCATTCTAAATTCGCAAAACCAGAGCAGAAAACTCATCCGGGTATTAGGCATGAATATAACGCAGGAGTAATTATGGTAAAAATCAAATTCCTGTTATGATACGCGTGTCATTTGTGATTTATGGTGTGGTGTGGTGTAAGAGGAGCAATAAATGAGTAATTCTGTAGACTTTAGTGGTAGACCATTTCATTTCATTGGCATCGGCGGTATAGGTATGTCTGCTCTGGCATACGTTCTCGCTAAACGTCAATTTCCAGTATCAGGTTCTGACTTGCGTCCAAACCACATTACGCACAAGTTGGAATCTATCGGCGCTCATATTTTTGGTAAACAAGAGGCAAGCAATCTTGAATTCTTTCGCCCCCAAGAATCTCAGACTGTAGCATTAAATTCACCAGAAAAATTAGCTACTACTAGTAACTTAAAACTGCCTCAAGTCATTTGTTCAACAGCAATTAACACGAATAATTTAGAATACAAAGCAGCTTTGGAATTAGGTTGTCCTATTTTGCATCGTTCAGATGTACTAGCAGCCTTAATAGCTGATTATTATAGTATTGCAGTCGCAGGAACCCACGGCAAAACTACAACTAGTAGTATGATTGGTTATATGTTGCTGCAAGCAGGACTAGACCCAACGATTTTAGTTGGTGGTGAAGTCAATGCTTGGGAAGGCAATGCTCGACTGGGACAAAGCCAATATTTGGTAGCTGAAGCAGATGAATCAGATGGTTCTTTAGTAAAACACGCTCCGGAAATTGGCATCATTACGAATATTGAACTCGATCATCCCGACCACTACGATACATTAGAAGAAGTAGTTGATATCTTCCAGACATTTGCCAAAGGTTGCAAAACTTTGGTAGGTAGTATTGACTGTGCTACAGTGCGCGATCGCTTGCAACCAACAATCAGCTACAGCTTACACTCAGATAGTGACGCTGACTACACTGTTACTAATATTGATTATCGTGCTGATGGCACCACAGCTTTAGTTTGGGAAAGAGGCAAAGCTTTAGGCGTCTTGAAGTTGCGCCTGCTAAGTCGGCACAATCTTAGTAATGCTTTAGCAGCAGTAGCTGTTGGTCGTGTCTTAGGCTTAGAATTTGGAGAAATTGCCAAAGGAATCGCCACCTTTGAGGGATCGAGACGCCGCTTTGAGTTTCGGGGTGAAGTCGATGGTATTACTTTCATCGATGACTATGCTCATCATCCGACCGAGATTCGCGCTACTCTAGCTGCTGCACGTTTACAGGCAAGACCAGGACAAAGAGTGGTAGCCATCTTCCAGCCCCATCGCTATAGCCGTACACTGACGTTTTTAGAAGAATTTGCCCAGTCCTTTAGTCATGCTGATTTAGTCGTGCTAACTGATATTTACAGTGCAGGCGAACCTAATTTAGGACAAATCAGTGGCGAGCATCTAAGGGCGGAAATTGCCAAGCAACATTCCCAGGTAGTTTATCAACCATCTTTATCCTCAGTGCGTGAGTTCCTACTACAAACACTGCGTCCGGGAGACTTGGCGCTGTTTTTGGGCGCAGGGAACTTAAATCAAGTCATTCCTGAAATAATTGCAACACTCCGTGAGCCTGCCAAAGCCACATCCTGATTGTGGAGTTGGCGAAGTTCTATTTTTCACCAAAGCGAATTTTCGTAACGGTTTGATGTGAATCTAATACCGTAGTTTTACGGTAAATAAATGTAAAAATTTAACCAATAAAAAGTAAAAATGACCATTTCCCAGGCAGTAGGAAACGTCTGCACAGCTTCTGGTTTGAATACAAAGAAACAACAAACAGCTAATTCCGTGGAGAACGAGGTAATTTATTTACCCAATACTGATTGTGCGATCAAGTCTCAGGCTTCCTTGTCGGCATTTACTTCTTATCGGGTAGGGGGAGCGGCCCAATGGTATGTTGCCCCTCGAAACATAGAAGCACTTCAAGCAAGTCTTAAATACGCAAAAGAACACGATTTAAGAGTGACAACACTGGGGGCGGGTTCTAACTTGCTGGTGAGCGATCGCGGGATATCAGGCTTAGTAATTGCCACTCGTCATCTCCGCTTCAGCCAGTTTGACCACGAAACAGGGCAATTAACCGTTGCTGCTGGAGAATCAATTCCCAGCTTAGCATGGGAAGCCGCATCATTGGGATGGCAAGGATTAGAATGGGCTGTTGGCATTCCTGGCACAGTCGGAGGGGCTGTGGTGATGAATGCAGGGGCACATAATAGCTGTATCGCAGATATGTTAATTAGCGCTGAGGTTCTATCACCCGACGGAACCCTCGAAATTCTCACCCCCGATAAACTAGGTTATAGCTACCGGACTTCATTATTGCAAGGTGGCGATCGCATAGTCACCCAAGCCACTTTCCAGCTCACACCAGGTGCAGATCCAGCAAAAGTTATAGCAATCACAAAGGAACACAAAAAACATCGGTTAAACACCCAACCGTACAACTTTCCTAGTTGTGGTAGCGTGTTCCGCAATCCTAAACCCTATACCGCAGGCTGGTTAATTGAACAAACCGGACTCAAAGGCTACCAAATTGGTGGGGCACAAGTAGCACAACTCCATGCTAACTTCATCGTTAATCGTGGTGGGGCAAAAGCCAGTGATATCTTCTGTCTGATTCGCCACATCCAAAGTCAGGTACAAGATCGTTGGTCTATTCGCTTAGAACCAGAAGTCAAAATGCTTGGAGAGTTTCAAGCTGCTTGTGGGTAGGAAGTGGGGATATGGGAAGATGGGGAAATGAAGGAGATGTGGTTTGACTTCGCGGTAGTTGAGCGTAGTCGAAACTCAACAACGGGGGGATAAGGGAGTCAGGGAGTCAGAACAACTCCTCACTCTTAATTCCTAACTCCTCACTCGTAACTCTTAATTCCCAATCCCCCATATCCTATTTACGAATGCATTAATTATTGGTAAAAAAATAGGCAAATTACTTACCGCATCTATAATTGAATTTGATTTGTTATTCAACGCACACGCGTAAAACCAATTATGACAGGTAAAGGACAAGGATTCGGCTTTGGCTTGGGAAAAATGAAGGAATTAGCTGAAGCTTTTAAGAAAGCACAGCAAGTTCAAGAAGGCGCAAAGCGACTCCAAGAAGAATTGGAGCAAATGGAAATTCAAGGAGAGTCCGGCGGTGGTCTGGTCAAGGTAATTGTCAGTGGTAACCAAGAACCCAGACGAGTGGAAATTTCTCCAGATGCTTTATCAGAAGGCGCAGAAGTACTCTCCGATCTCGTAACCGCAGCCATGAAAGAAGCCTACAACAAGTCCACAACAACCATGCGGGAACGTATGGAAGACTTGACCAGTGGACTTGAGCTTCCTGGATTTCAATAGTCATTAGTCATTGGTCATTAGTCATTGGTCATTGGTCATTGCAAAGAACAAAGGACGAATGACAAAGGACAACAGATATTTATGACTTACAAACTTTTGTTTGTCTGCTTAGGTAACATCTGCCGATCGCCATCGGCAGAGAATATTATGAATCATCTTATTGAGCAGGCTGACTTGAGCGAACACATCCTCTGTGACTCTGCTGGTACATCCAGCTATCACATTGGTAGTCCACCCGATAGACGCATGAGTGCTGCGGCTACTACAAAGTTAGGGATAAAGCTGCGTGGTCACGCACGCCAATTTCAAAAATCAGACTTTCAAGATTTTGATTTAATTTTGGCAATGGATCGAGAGAATTATGACGATATTCTTACTCTTGACCCAACTGGGCAGTATCATCACAAAGTGCGTTTGATGTGCGATTTTTGCTCTCGACACAGCCTCAAGGAAGTTCCAGACCCTTATTATGGAGGCCAAGAAGGATTTAATCAGGTGATTGATTTACTGATTGATGCTTGTGAAGGCCTCCTAAGCTACGTTACCAGCCAAAAAACAATCATCTAAAGTTGTGAGTTGTGAGTTGTGAGTTAGGAGTTAGGAGTTAGGAGTTAGGAGTTTGGGGTTTGGAGTTTGGGGTTTGGGGTTTGGAGTTAGGAGTTTGGGGTTTGGAGTTAGGAGTTAGGATTTAGGGGTTTGGAGCTAAATTTTTCACTATTTGCTACTAGTTTTTAACTCTTAACTCCTCATTCTTAACTCTTAACTTCTCACTCTTAACTCTTAACTCCTCACTCTTAACTCCTGATTTTTATTCAACTAGACCATGTTTAATTGCAAAACGGACTAATTCTGCCCGGTTGCTGGTTGAGGTTTTTCTCAATAGGCTGCTAACGTACTTTTCCACTGTTCGAGGACTCAGATGTAGCTGATGACCCATTTCAACATTAGAAAGACCATGAGTTAACAGTTCTAAAACTTCTTGTTCTCTATGAGTCAGGGATGAGTATAAGTGGGGTTTCTGAATTTGAGTGGATAGAGAATTATGAGCATCTACTGTTTTTGTAGAAGGGTAAATTTCTAAACTGTCTTTATGAGAAAAACGGTACTCCGATTGGATAATTTGCGATCGCTCTAAAAGATTGCGGATTGCTGCTGCTAACTCTTCTAGTTCAAAAGGCTTGGGCAAGTATAAATCGCAGCCCGACTGATAGCCCAAAATTCTTTCTTGGGTCTTAGTTCGTGCTGTCAATAAAATTACAGGTAACAGACGGAACATAGGTTGTTGACGCACCCGGCGCACTAGTTCATAGCCGTTCATCTGTGGCATGACGATATCCGTAACAATTAAGTCAGGATGGTACTCATCTACCATAAGTAAAGCTTCTTGACCGTCATTAGCCGTAATCACAGAGTAGCCAGACAGTTCAAGATAGTCGCTAACAGACAAACGAGTGCCCAGATCGTCATCCACTACAAGGATCTTCAAGGGCATGGACAGTACACCCCTAGCATTTTTTTACTCAGCCCCTCCACTTCGTGACGCTGCGCGAACGCAGGGGAAACAGGGTTGGGGGTTGGACGAACACAAGAGATAATTAGCCCCGAAGTAAGGTTTAAAGCCTTGCCCCTTGTAGGTGGCTTATTTCCCTGTTGCCTGTTACCCGTTCCCTTTTCCCTTTGATTCAGAAATTTGGTTTTACAGCTCCATAAGTGAACACAGGCAGTAATAGTGTTCTTATGTTTCATACTATGACAGGATTACCAGCTAATGACTGCCTCAGGGTTGATTTATAAAGAAAGTATTAATCCTGAGGAAGGGTTAACGAAGTGTAACTCAGCTTCTATTTCCTAATATTTACGAGGCATAAACAGCTTTGTAATTTGTAACAAGTCATTAATAAGCTAGAGTAAATGCTCACGATTATGTAAATTAATATTGATTGCAACAATAATTTTTCAGTAGCGATCGCCATAAATATCCTTTCTCCTTTGTAACCGTACTCCTATGGGAAAGCGAGCTAGCAAAAGCGTCTTGCTAAAGAGGAGTTTCCCAACCAGGAAGCCTTAGCTGAGACTCCTGTGTTTGTCCTTTGTTCAATGACCAATGATTAATGAGTAAAATCTAGGTAATTTAAGGTTACTAGAAAATTTTTAATTACAAAGTTAGAAAAGCTAAATTAGTAATATACAGTCTAGCATTTATAGAGGTTATAAAATACACCTTATAATTTATAAACCAATCCGAACAATTTTTTAAGTACATCTCAAGTACACAAATTATCAATGAGCGACAAGAACGAAGGTTACAAAGTTATTAGCGATAATCGCCAAGCCCGTTATTTGTATGAAATTCTGGAAACTTACGAAGCTGGAATTCAGTTGACAGGTACTGAGGTTAAGTCTATTCGTGCCGGTAAAGTTAATCTCCAAGATGGCTATGCTTTACTTCGTAATGGTGAAGCATGGTTAATCAATGTCCATATTTCACCTTATACAGCTAGTGGGCAATATTTTAATCATGAACCACGCCGTACACGCAAATTGTTGCTACATCGCCAAGAACTCCGCAAGTTAATTGGCAAAGTGGAACAGCAGGGTTTAACTTTAGTTCCTTTGAAAATGTATCTCAAACGAGGCTGGGTAAAAATCAGTATAGCCCTTGGCAAGGGTAAAAAGTTGCATGATAAGCGAGAAGACCTGAAACGTCGCCAAGATCAGCGTGACATACAACGGGCGATGAAAAACTACTAACACGAAGAGGTGCCTAACTACTACATCAGAGTGATAAATCCATTGCTCCCCACAAACATGTTATATACCTACAGCGTGAATTATGAAAATCTCTAGTTTCTAGCCGCAGATTGATTTAGGCAATATTGGAACTCGATACATTAATGGGTAACTTTGGATGGCATCAGGGATTTTTACAAGATGAAAAGTTATTTGATTACAGGTCTTGGCGCTGGCGTACTCACCTTGAGTATGGGAATTTTGCCTTTAAGTTTATCTGCCCAAGCTCAAACAACTACCGATCCTGGAACTACTACCACCCCAAGAACAACCACTTACGATCGCAACGATTTTGATTGGGGTTGGTTGGGATTAATTGGTCTATTGGGTCTAGCTGGTTTGGCTGGGAAAAAGCGTGATGACGAACCAGCCCGTTATCGTGACCCCAATACTCCTGGGGCTACTTATAGAGACTAATGGGATTTTGAATTCCGGACAATCTGCTATCGGTGGTTGACTGTTGACCGTTGACGGTTCACAGTCAACAGTCTTATGCTTGAATATTTTTTACTTGGAAATCCCTTAGGGAACTCCAACAGGACTTACGCAAAAATAACGTAATTGGGTCATTACGAGCGATAGCGTACTCCTACACAGAAGCAAGCTACGCACAGCGTCTCGTAGAAAAGTAATCCCCCCTGACGCTGGGATTGCTTCCCTACACTCCGTTACGGTCGCAGTGACAATATCGGCGTTGCGTAAGTCCTATCCAAAAAATAAATTATTCCGGTTAAAGCGTTGATTGTTAACGGTTCACAGTTAACAGTCAACAACAGCAATGGAATATTTTTTACTTGGAAATCCCTTAGTTTGCAGGCAATTCCGAGTTAGATGAATTTGCCTGGTTTTGAGCTAGAGGTGTCCAATAGCTAGCAATTAAAGCAACTATCAACCACCAGAGGGTATTGACTTCAGGACGATACCAGACAGTATCTACAGTGCCGTGAGCTAGCATACCGAACAGGATGGCAATCGCTCCAATTAACCATAATCCCTCTACATTTCTCAGTTGTCGCAATCGTCGCATTTGGATAAATGCTGTATTAAATGATACGATAATCAACCAAAGAAAACAGGCTAAACCAACAAATCCAGTTTCTACAGCCACTTCCAGCAAAATTGAATAAGCACTTAAAGCAGTGTAACGAGGGCGTTGATACAGCGGGTAAACTTTATTAAAAGAGTTGTGACCAGGGCCAATACCGAGAATGGGGCGATCGGCAATCATCTCAAAAACAGCATCCCACACATTGCGGCGAAAATTATTACTGCTATCTTGTCGGTCAGCAAAAATACTAAATACGCGCAGGCGCACTGGCTCTACAAATATTACTGCTAGCAGCAATACCCCGATTAAAGCTCCTAACACAATCGGTAGCGACCAAGTACGCCAAAAAGGTGGCATTTCTATACTCTTCCAATAAACTAGCAATGCCATCGCAACTAAAATTGACACCACGAGTCCAATCCAACCGCCACGACTAAAAGTAAGAACCAAGCAAGCAGTGTTGACAATAAACATGGTTAATGCTAGAGCTTTTTTGAGCCAACTTTGCCATGCGAAAATTGCCACTAAGCTAAAAATGACTGCTGGTAGGAGGTATCCAGCCAATAAATTGGGGTTGCCTAAATAACTGTAGACTCTTGTGGTTTTAGACAAAGGAGATTCCGGGTCAACCCAAGTTGCTAATGCTGTGGCTCCAAAAAACCATTGGCGCAAACCATACACACTGACAATTAATGAAACGTGCAAATAAATAACGATAATCCCAGACCGCAGGCGGGGTGACCTCAACACCCTGGCACAAAGGGCAAATAGTAACAAATACAGGCTCAAGGTTACCAAATCGGTAAGGGCAGCTTTTTTGACTGGTGATAAAGCTGTTGCAATTGCGGCAATTGACCAGTAGAGCAATACCAACAAGTGAATGGGAGTGACTGAGGAAACATTTGTTGTTGGTTCATCAGATAAAGTTAACAGTAGCCAAAATCCTGCACAAGCTACCAGTAACAAACCAACTAATGTACTCGAACTAAAAGGTGCAAGGGCATACACCAAACACAGTAAAGCAGCTGCGATGGCATCTCCCCACTGTATTAAGATGCTAGTTTGCCGCCAAGAACTCAACAGTCCCACCATATAGCGGTGGACGTAACTGCTAGCCAGATATTCTTTGATCGGTAAAGATGATAAGGTAAATCGTTGCCAGACTAAATTCATAAAAAACATTGCGATCGATGAGCCTGCCGACGCAGAACTTGGAATCGATCATAATGTGTATAGTGATAAAAAGGTAATAACGTAATAACGTAGATTACAAATTATACCAAATTAGCATAGTAAGTATTGTTTGAAATTTTTGGAATAGCTTTGTAGCAAAGGCTTTTAATCCAAAATCCTTTCATCTAAAATCTAAAATTGGTATTGGCGATGGCACTTTTATTCATAGCCATCAGTTTCACCTTTTATTCCAAAACATTTCAATAAATACTAAAAAAAGACAGCTATTGATTAACCCTTCATCTATCTCACAGACTTTCCATTTAGCGATCGCTATCGTTGAAAATCAAACATCGCTAGTTGCTTGTGGAGAAGTTGCTAGTTGCAATGGTAAAGAAAGCACATAACGATATCCTGATTCCGGTGAACCTTGAACCAAAATTTGTCCGCCATGCAACTCTGCAAGCTGACAGCTTAGCAATAAACCCAAGCTTTCACGAGAAAGACTTCCATTGTCTTTGGCTAAATTGATATCTGAATTAGGAGCAAATAAATTGGAGTGGGAATCACTCAAGTTTTTTAACTTGTCTACTGCCACTGGTGAAATATCCGGTTGCTCCTGGCTTTCTTTGCGAGTATTGTAGCTTGCGACTTCACCTGTGAGTTCTAGCAAAGATAGAGAATTCAGGCGGAAGTAGGGATCCACCTCAGTAATGCCATCTCCCAGCCAAGGATGGGACACCCAAATAGTCACATTGAGGGTATCTTCTTTATAAGAGACATGAATGCGAACAACACTACCTGTAGCCGAAAGCTGAATCACACTAAAAATTAGATGATACAGGATTTGCCGCACCTTGTCTTTATCTAAAGGCCAAATACGGTTGCGTCCTGGTTCGATAGACAGGCGAATATCTTGGTCTCGGCGATTAGCCGCTTCTTCTAGAGTATTGATAGCCTGTTGGCAGAGCATTTCAATATCCACAGGAGCCAAATTTAGCACAATGGAGTTGTCATCTATGGTTCCAAGTTCAGTAATTTCGTTGACTAAAGAAAGTAAATAACGACCACTGTGTTGGATAATTTCTAAATATTCTCTCTGTTTACTCGTTAAAGGCCCATAAATTTCCCGTCCCAAAACGCTAGCCATGCCAAGTACAGATGTTAGCGGTGTGCGTAACTCCTGAGTTAGCTGTTCTAAAAGTTGCAGTTTCAGTTGCTTAGTAGAAACAGAGTCATTTTCTAAATGAGATGCCGCGATTTTAATTTCAGTGTTGCGTTCATCGTTGAGTGAAAATATAGGAGCTACAGGAGTATTTGATTCGAGTTTTCCTTGTAAAAGTCGATTACGCTCAAATTCACTCATACTCCAACGAGCTATGATTTGTAAAAACTCAATATCTCGGTTGGTAAAATTGCGCGGTACTAAATCCATTACCGCTAATGCACCTAAACAATTTCCTGAAGCATCAATCAGGGGCGCTCCCAAGTAAGCACGAATACCATACTCCTGCACTAACTTACTGTTAGCCAATACTGTATCTGTAAGTTTATGCGTATCATTAATAACAAATATTTGATAACTCTCCACTACCTGACTGCAAAAAGATTCTCTAGGTGAGAGTTGGCGGCTTTGTGCCAAATGATTCATTAGTCCTAGTCTAGATAAGCCCACTGCTGACTTAAACCAGTGGCGTTCTCGATCCACAAATCCCAAAATGGAAATTGGTGCTTCCAAAAAGTGGGCAGCAGTTTGAGTAGCTTCTTCAAAAACCGGAATTGTTTCTGGTTGCCGTAAACCTAGATCTGACAAAGCTTTAAGACGTTGTTGTTCTCTTGTTTCCTGAGAAGTCCAACCATCCTTTAAGGCAAATAATTTGTTTTCAGGCTCTACCATTGCCACTGCTACCTTAATAATTTCTCGATACTGTAAATTGATATATGCCCTATTTGTGGGTTATCAATTGCTATTTTTAAGCATTCCCCAATTTTGCCTCTGACAAACAATTTTGAGGCAAAAATTTTTTACCTCTTGTATTAAGTCGGCTACGGAGTCTACTCCAGTTACTATTTACTGGTACTGAATGTTCTCTATGCTTAGCTTGTGTAGTCTCTATTACTTGAGATTTGGTAATCAGATTACGTTAGATTTTGATTCAGTCAGGGTAACCTAACCTCAAGGATATAACAAAGAGTCTATGATTCTTAATGTACAGAAGGGAAATTTCTGTTACTATATTTAGCGTAATTTTACTTAAAAACGTCTAAATTAATGTAATTTTTGTTAGCAAAAATTACTGATAACAGCTACTACCACTGCACCGAATTCCAAATTCAAAATTGATGCTGAATACTTGAGGCACTGTATTGGAGAGTAAACACAGTTTTTTTGCGTTCCACAAAAGAACTACTGGCATCAGTATTTTGGCTCAAAGTAAATGGCATCTGAAATATTTAGAAAATAACCTACCCTACTTTCAGCAAACTAGAGAATTTTTGTAAATTTGCAAAATCTGATGTTTTCTGGCGTGCAGAGTGTTATCAATACCAAATACTACAAAGTAGTTTATAGAAATCAATTAAACCTATGACAATTTAATGGGTAAAACTGTGCGTAATTTTAATTTTTCCATAAAAATAATTTTTTTGTGGTAAACAACAGTAGCAAACTAAATAAAAAAGTTTAAATTTATTTAGCAACAAGCTAAAAATAAACACGACTAAATAGTGAATGTGAGGAGAACTTAAATCATGAATCAAATGGCTATTAGAGTTCCTTTTGTAGACTTGAAGTTCCAACACGAACCAATTCAAGTACAACTGCAAAATGCCATTCAATCTGTTTTGGAACGAGGGGATTTTGTTTTAGGTCAAGCACTTTCAGAGTTTGAAGTGGCATTTGCAGCAGTGTCTGGGGCAGAATATGGAGTTGGTGTGGCATCAGGAACGGATGCCATCGCTTTAGGATTGCAAGCTTGTAATATTGGTGCTGGTGATGAAGTTATATTACCAGCAAACACTTTTATCGCCACCTTAATTGGAGTTTTACGTACTGGTGCTAAACCCATTTTAGTTGATTGCGATCGCCAAACAGCTTTAATTGACTTAGAGGCAGCAGCAAAAGCAATTACGCCTCATACTAAAGCGATTATTCCTGTGCATCTCTATGGCCAAATGGTATCACCACAGAAGTTATTTGATTTTGCTGATAGCTACAAATTACTAATTTTTGAAGATGCAGCACAAGCACATTTAGCCCAAAGAGACGGATATCACGCTGGTTCAGTAGGAATAGCAGCAGCTTTTAGTTTCTATCCCAGCAAAAATTTGGGAGCATTTGGGGATGGGGGAATGCTACTCACAAAAAATCCTGAAATAGCTCAAAAAATGGTGCGCTTGCGAAATTACGGCGCATCACAAAAATATTTTCACACTGAGCCAGGGACAAATAGCCGCCTAGATACCCTGCAAGCAGCGATCCTGCACCAGAAACTACCATATTTGCCAAAGTGGAATCGCGATCGCTTGACAATCGCTCAAGAATATGATTCAGAATTAGCACCTTTAGCAACTGCTGGCATTATCCCCATCGAAAACCAAAGTGGTGCAGGACATGTGTATCATCTTTATGTGATTAAAGTTGATGATTCTTGTCCCATAGAACGTCAGCAACTCCAAGAACAATTAACAGCAGTGGGAATTCAAACTGGAATTCATTACCCAATTCCTTGTCATCTCCAGCCAGCATTTAGCTATTTAGGCTATCAACAAGGAGATTTTCCCCAAGCAGAAAAGTTATCAAAGCAAATATTATCATTACCTATGTATCCTGGTTTGAGCAGTAGCCAAATCAAAGAAGTTGTAGCAGCCATCGCCAATGGAGTTGCAACCAACTCTCAGGAGTCATTGGTTGTTAGTCATTAGAGTGTTGACTGGGGAGTTATTATTCTCCCCTACCCCATGCCCCATGCCCAATGCCCAATGCCCAATGCCCCATGCCCATTAATCAATTAAAATCATGGCACTCCAGCAACAGATTAAAAATACAAACGTGTCAGGTTTGTTAAATTTAGCTATTTTAGGTATTCTATTGCTGCTTTATGCTCCCATACTCCTACATTGGCTGGATGGCTGGCTGCACAAAAATATTAGTACGGAACACGAATATTTTAGTCACGGCATTATTGGTTTGCCATTTGCTGGTTATTTGAGCTGGCTGAAGCGGAAACAATGGGTACGTTTACCAGATACTATCCATCCTTTAGGTGCAGTTTTGTTGTTATTGGGGGGAGTATTTTATCTTAGCGGTGTTAGAGAGTGGGTTAATCTTTCGCTACCCTTTATTCTGAGTGGGTTGTGCTTGTGGTTTAAGGGAATATCTGGTTTGCGATCGCAAGCATTCCCCTTGTTATTGGTATTCTTAGCAACTCCAACATCAGTACCTTATCTCATTGCTCCCTATACCTTGCCTCTTCAAAGCTTCATCGCTGGTAGCGCAGGCTTCATACTGAATCAATTTGGTATGGAAGTAACTGTCGATGAGATCAATCTCTACGTGGGAGGACGAATTGTCGAAGTTGCTCCCTATTGTGCAGGGCTGAAAATGTTATTCACCACCCTCTACGTCGGTTTAATGCTGCTTTATTGGACAGGTGCTTTATCTTCACGTAACACAAGCATATCGTTTTTATTTATTGCTGCGATCGTCAGTACTACTGCCAACATTATTCGCAACACTTTACTAACTTTCTTTCATGGAACAGGTCAAGAAGCAGCTTTTAAATGGCTCCATGATAGTTGGGGTGGTGACCTTTACTCAGCTTTGATGCTCGTGTCACTAGTGCCCTTGCTCAATTGGATTAATAACTATTTTTCTGCATCTGGGGAAGTTGGGGATGATGCATAAGGCATAGGGCATGGGGCATAGGGCATAGGGCATGGGGCATAGGGCATTGGGCATTGGGCAGAAGAGGCAAAGGGGCAGAGGGGAAAAACTCATCTCCCCTGCTCCCCTGCTCCCTTGTCTCCCTTCCCATCTCCTATGCCCAATGCCCCAACCCCCACTTAAAGTCCTAAATATCACTGAACTCATGGTGTTATTTTGTAAAGTAAAATTTTGCGTAAGTATTGAAAATTTTACTGATGATTTCGTTCTCTAAGTTTTTTAAAGAAAATCAATTGAGTCAGGTAGCAGCACTTTTGTTATTGCTACTGTTGTTGGTGATGGGAGGAATTCCTGGATACTTGACGGGACACTGGCAATGGAAACAACTACCACCTGTGGCTAGTCTTAAGGAATTAAGACAAATCCGCAAAACTGGGTTAACTGTTCCTGGTTGGCAAACTATTGAACAAGCACAACAGCAAATTGGCGAACATAAATGGTCTGTGCAGGTTCTTCAAAAAGAAGGCTCAAAGGACACTCAAGCAATTTTACTTTTGCTACCGCAAAACGGGCCTATGGATCAACCAGAGGTGGAGTGGACAGAGGTTAATGGCTGGGGAAGGTTGCGCTGGGGAAAATGGGATGTAGCTCAACACCGTAGTGCGGAATTTACTGTCAAACCTTCTGCAAACTTGGCTGCTGATGTTGAAACGAAAGTAGAAGCTAGATTCTTTCGTGGCTCCACACAACAACAAACCTTTGCTGTCTTGCAATGGTACGCTATGCCAAAGGCTGGAAATCCATCGCCATTTAATTGGTTCGTGGCAGACCAGTTGGCACAGTGGCGTAAACAACGCACTCCTTGGGTGGGTGTAAGTATTTTGATTCCAATGGAACCTTTAGGACAAGTAGAAAAATCTTGGTCTCTAGCCCAGTCTCTTGGGGAAACTGTACAAAGTGCATTGATGACTGCCGCTTTTTAGCTATGTTACAGCGATATTGAGGGAGAAATTGAGAAAAATATTGGAGCGATCGCTCTTTAGTTCAAACTCATTTCAAAAATCTGCACAATTATGAAGTTGAAAATTCAAATTGACATGATTTTTCGCCTTTTCCCTGGTAAATACTTGTAGATAAAAGAGACACCAAGGATACTTTTAGAGTAAAATAACGAGTCGGCGCGACTAATTCTTACATGAGTTTTCCTGCACCGATGTTGATAACTCCCAGATCTTATATGCGTGCATTTAGCGCCCTGTGTTTTGTCAGCCTTCAAGTAGGATTTTTTTTAACAGCACCTATCCAGCTTGTTGTTGCTCAGCCTTTCCCATCTCAAGGGCAACCCCCCTCCCCGGTACCTGGTACTGAGGATGTTGTACCTCCAAGTCCAAACAACGAAATTTCTCCGCAACTCAGCCGCTATTTGTTGGGGCCAGGAGATAGTATTGGGGTTGTGCTTCAGCGTCCTCCTGGCCCTTATCGTTTGGGAATCGGAGATGCAATTAGCGTTTCGGTTCAGCGCTTTCCAGAATTAAGCTTTCAAGCCGTAATAAATCCAGAAGGTAACATTGTGGTGCCCCTACTGGGAACAGTTTCCTTGCAAGGTTTAACATTGGAAGAAGCTCAAGAAAAAATTCGCTTGGGTTTAAATCGTTATGTTGTCGATCCAGTAATAGTTTTAGCCCTAGCAAGCCAGCGTCAAGATTTAGCTTTTCAAGCTGTAATCAGTCCAGAAGGTAACGTTGTAGTGCCACAAGTGGGAACAGTGTCTTTACAAGGTTTAACTTTGGAAGAAGCTCAAGAAAAAATTCGCTTGGGTTTAAGTAGAATTTTTCCAGATCCCATCGTGGTAGTATCTTTGATCGGAACGCGACCAGTCCAAGTTACCATTAGCGGCGAAATATTTCGACCAGGAATTTATCCAATTAATTCACCAACGCCCCGTGTTGCTGATGCTTTGTTAATCTCCGGTGGTTCAACACTGAATGCAGACCTCCGACAAGTGCAAATACGCCGCAAGTTAGTTGATGGTTCAGTGGTTTCGCAAACCATTGATTTGTATGCAACGCTGCAAAATGGTGGTTCAATCCCTAATTTACGCTTACAAGACGGAGATGCTATCTTTATACCTCGTCGCGAAGTTGGTAATGAAGATGGTTATGACCGCAATTTGGTAGCACGTTCATCTTTGGCCACACCACAGATCAGAGTCCGAGTTTTAAACTATGCTGCGGGAGGTATTTCTACTCAAGCCCTGCCTAATGGTAGTACATTTGTGGATGCCTTGGGAGGAGTAAATCTCGATACAGCTAATCTCCGGAGTATCGCTTTGGTTCGGTTCGATCCCGAACGAGGTAGAGCCATTACTCAAAAACTAGATGCGAAAAAAGCTCTGGGAGGCGATGCATCTCAAAACGTGCCACTTCAAGATAATGATGTTATTGTTGTTGGTCGAAACCTTGTCGGTAGAATTACGAATTTACTGAGTACCATTACCCAACCCTTCTTTAATGTGCAATCTTTTCTCCGATTTTTTGATAACTTCGGTGGCGGTGGTTCTAATTAGGGAGATGGGGGAGATGGGGAGGTGGGGAGATGGGGAGACTTGTACTGAGCGGAGCCGAAGTATGGGGAGACGCGGGGACGCAAAAAGATGAATTAATAACCAATGCCCAATGCCCAATGCCCGATGCCCAATGCCCAATGCCCAATGCCCAATGACTAATGCCCAATGACTAACTATATGCCCTTACTATGACCCCACCAATTGTTAAGCGCTATCTTATTGCTTTTGAAAAATACAAGTGGATTGGACTAGCTAGTTTTTGTTTAGTTATAGCGGGGTCAACGGTGGTGGCTATGCAACCAGATCCACCTCCTAGCTACATAGCATCAGCGGCGCTGACATATAGTGGGCCACCTGTTTCTTTCTCTGCAACTGGTAGTGAAATCCAACAACAAGGAAAGGAACTCAATGAGGAAGTTTTACTATCAAATCAGATAATTGCAGCAGTGGCAGAGAAAGTAAATCTCAGGCCGAAACAACTCGGTGCAAGTATTGTCCTTTCTCTGCCGAAGAAAAATCCCAGGACTGGAGATTTTGAAACTACTACTTTTGAACTGAAGTATGTAGATACTGACCCGAAACGAGCTATAGAAGTTTTGGCTGAATTGATGCAATCAATGGTCAAGTTGAGCAGTGATATCAATACGGGACGATTGCAAGCAATTATTCAAAAAATTAACGAGCGCTTACCACAAGCTAAACGGGAATTACAAATTGCTGAAAAGAGGTTGGAACAGTACGATCGCATTGAGCGTACAGCAATATTAGCAGCAGAAAATGGTAGTTTGCTCAGCGCCATTACTGCCAGCCAAAATCTCCAACGGCAAATTCAATTAACTATTTCTGGGGTTGATGGTCAAATTCGCAGTTTACAAAATAAGTTGGGCTTAACAGTTGGAGAGGCTTATATTTCTTCGGCTTTAAGTGCCGATCCCATTATTGCTAATTTGCGATCGCAAATTTATCAAACTGAATCGCAAATCGCTTTACTCAGAAAAGATTTACGACTCGAACACCCAACCATGATTCAGTTGCTACGCCAAAAACAAGCTGCTGAAGAATTACTCCAACAACGTGCAGCTGAAGTTTTAGGCGGTAATGGAATGGCAGCTCCACTGCGGGGTGACATCGCTGGTATTCGCACTTCATCAAGTTTAGACCCAGCACGCCAACAACTGGCAAACCAAATGGTGTCTTTACAAACCCAACGGGAGACACTCCAACAACAACTCGCTCAAGAAATCCAACAAGAAGCACGGCTACGTCAAGAGTATTCTTTAATACCCAATAAACAATTAGAGCGATCGCGTTTAGAACAGGAGGTTGGACTCAAAAAAGCCATCTACGAACAAATGCAGGCCAAGCTAACGGATGCTAAAACCGCAGAAGCCGAAACAACCAGCAGCCTCAGCGTTGCCAGACGCCCCACAGTTACTCCCGATATTAAACCTCCCAAGAGTGTACTTATTACCTTGGCTGTGGGTGGCGTCTTGGGTGTGGTAGTTGGTGGTGGGGTGATATTTTTATTAGGATCGCTGGAAGGAACTTTCAAAACCAGAGAAGATATCCGCGAAAGCCTCAAACAACGAGAAGTGGTGCTGTTGGGAGAGTTGCCTTTAATGTTAGTTGATGATTTAGACCGAGAATCAGTGCCAGTGGTACTTTCTCCAGAATCTCCCTACTTAGAATTTTATGAAAAGTTCCGTAGTAATCTGCGGCGGATTGGTGGTAAAAACTTAAAGGTAGTTTTAATTACTAGTACCAGCAGCCTAGAAGGTAAAACCGCAAGCGCTTATAACTTGGGTATTGCTTCTGCCCGTGCTGGCAAAAGAACCTTGATTATTGAAACAGATTTGCGATCGCCTTCTCGTTGTAACTCCCTGAAAGTAATTCCCGATCCCGACGCCACCATTGAACCCCTGCGTTATTACGCTGACTTGAGTGAATGTATTCGTTTAGTTCCTGATGTCGAAAATTTATACATTCTTCCCAGTCCTGGCCCCGTACGGCAATCTGCTGCTATCCTGGAATCTAGCGAAATACGGCGGCTGATGGATGATGTCCGCGAACGTTTTGATTTAGTAATTTTAGATACTAGTCCCTTAAGTTTATCTAATGACCCATTGTTAATCCAACCCTACAGCGATGGCATCGTACTAGTGGCGCGACCCCATTATACAGAAGAGAACATGTTAGGGGAGGCGATCGATCAATTGGTTGAATCAGAACTGGGGTTATTAGGAGCAATCATTAACGGCGCTGATATCGTCGTTACTCTACCTCCACCACCGTTTTCAGCTGAAGTAGAACCAGAAAATGTTGAAGAGTCAGAAGAAGTTTCAGCAGGTGCGAGTTGAACCGCAGCTGGGGATAGGGACAAGGGAGCAGGGGAGATGAGTTTTTCCCCTCTGCTCCATGCCCCATGCCCCATGCCCCATGCCCAATCCCCATTAATCCCTTCTAAACAACCCAAATAGAGGAGCCAGAATGATGCCAAAAACAAAACCACCGATGTGTGCCCAGTAGGCAACTCCACCACTTTCTACGCTCATGTTGGCGGCTGTTTGTAGGCTTACAAGACCGGATATGACATTTTGTACAAAGAAAAGTCCAATTATTACTAAAGCTGGTACTCGGATGGTGGTGATGAAAATCCCCAAAAAGACTAAAGTCATCACTCTAGCTTGAGGAAAACGAATAATGTACGCACCTAATACTCCGGAAATTGAACCACTTGCGCCTAATGAAGGAATCTCAGAATTAATGCTAATAAACCATTGGCACAATGCAGCTAAAGCACCACACGCCAAATAAAAAATTAAATATCTAAAATGGCCTAAACGCTCTTCAATATTGTTGCCAAAAATCCAGAGAAACAGCATATTTGAGATTAAATGCCACCATCCGCCGTGTAAGAATTGTGACGTAAATAAAGTTATCCATTCCTGAGAAAAATTGGTGGTTAACTGTTGAGGGATTACTGCATACTGACTTAAAAATAAATTCAATCGTGCATTTGACAGGCTCACCTCGTGAAGAAAAACTAAAATATTCATGCCAATTAACCCGTAGGTGAAATACGGGGTAATACGCGTGGGATTTTCATCGTAAAGAGGAAACACTGGTGTTTTTCCTAAATTATTAACTAACTGCAATATAGCTTGTATTACTAGCAGTTGTTGAGTTTAGGTATTTGAACTCATACCCAATGCCCAATGCCCAATGCCTTATTTTTAAGGCAGGTCTAATGTAAAATCCCACCCTAGAAAGAGTGGGATTGGCTTAAAAATAAAATTCTTCTAAACTTAACTATGACCAAGATTCTTCTGGGGATTTATCGCTGAATAAACCCAAGAGTGGCCCAAGAATTGCGCCGAAGATAAATCCGCCTGCATGGGCCCAGTAGGCAATACCGCCGCTTTCCATACCGATGTTGGTGGGTGTTTCAAGGCTAACAAGTCCGTAGAAGGCTTGTTCGAGAAACCAAAATCCCAGAAAGAAGTATGCAGGGACGCGGAAAGTCGGGAAGAAAAATCCTAAGGGTACAACACCAATAACTTCGGCTTTGGGAAAGCGAAGAATGTAAGCTCCCATAACACCTGCGATCGCACCACTCGCACCCAATGAAGGAATGCTAGAATCTTGACCGAAGTACCACTGGGTTAATGATGCTAAAACGCCGCAAGATAAATAGAACAATAAAAATTTAGCATGACCCAATTTATCTTCAACGTTATTACCAAAAATCCAGAGAAACAACATATTGCCGGCTAGGTGCAACAAACCGCCGTGCAAAAATTGTGAAGTAATCAAAGTCGCCCACTCTGGCACTGGTTGATGTACGGAAATACCAGCAAAACTCAACGTAAGTTCTCGTGGAACTACAGCTGCAAGGTGTAAAAACCCATTTAATGCTCGTGGGGGAAGACTTGATTCATAGAGAAAAGCGAGGACGTTGGCAGCAACCAGTCCATAAGTCACATAAGGAGTAATTTTTGTAGGATTATTATCTCTAATGGGAACCACGGGCGTTTTTCCTGACTTGAAGACACAAACTCTACATTACTGAATTGTGCAAGTAGTTTCTTCTACCTCGTGGATAGATCTTGGTTGAACTAAAAGAAGAAGTAATTTCCCCTGACGTTGGAATTGCTTTACTACACTTTGTTTCGATCGCAATGACAATATCAGTGTTGCATAAGTCCTAACCTACTGTTATTCAGTCATGTGATAAATTTCCAACTAGAGAAAAAAGCAGCTTGACCGCAGTGCTGATTTTCTTCATCTAAAACGTTCCAAAGTATCGTATTTTCTATGTAAAAGCGTTTACCGTTGCTAGAGGTACGGATACCAGAATAATTAGAGATAAAGCCTTTAGTTGCTGCTTCTGATAATAGGCGATCGCGTTCTTCTTGCACTACTTCTTCAGCAGATTTTCGGGAAGGCATTGTGATAAATTCTTCCCAAGAAAGCTCCCAAAGTTCTAATGCTTTGCGATTACCATAGTTAAAAATTGGATCTGACTCAATACCATGAGAAACTAAGACGAAAGGTGCTTCAAATAATACCTGTGCTATCTCCTGGGGTACACCATTTACATCCAATAAAGAATTTCCCGTCCAATGGCGAAAGCTATTTATCAGGCGTTGACTGTGGCGAATAATTGTTTCTTGTTGCCAAGGAAATTTGATAATGCTGGTCATGAGAAAATGAATACATAGCACCAGAATTTAGTATGGCATGAAATAGTTTTTTACAATTAATGTTTGAGAAAATCAACAACATCTGAAATTTGGAAAATTGCAAAAGGGTATTGACGTACTCTCCCTAAAGCTGAAAATATGCTAATTAATGCATCAGGCTTGGTAATTTATGTTTTCTGCAAATTCACTAGAAAATCAACTCCAGCGCTGGAACGAAACTGTTCGCAATCAACCCCAAAATCCTAATGCTTATATTCGCCGAGGCATGGTTAAGTTTCAGTTGGCAAAAATTGATGAATCTATTGAAGATTTTGATATGGCAGAAAAATTAGATGAGCGTGTCAAACCATACCTCTGGCAACGTGGATTATCGTACTATTATGCAGAAAGATTTGCCCAGGGCGCTCAACAATTTGAAATAGATTTAACTGTGAATTTTCAAGATGTAGAAGAAACAGTATGGCGATATCTCTGCATAGCTCGGATTTCAGGTGTTGAAGAGGCACGAAATTCTTTACTAACTGTGAAAAACGACCCCCGGCCAGTGATGCGGCAGGTGTATGATTTGTATGCAGGAAATTGTACGCCAGATGATGTTTTAAATGTTGGTCAATCTCAAGGGACAAAGGGAAATTTTTATAGTCATCTTTATTTAGGATTATATTACGAAGCTGAGAATAAGTTAGATTTAGCTCAAGAATATATAGTTAAAGCTGCTGATAATTACAAAATTGATGATTATATGTGGTATTTGGCGCAGGTACATAAAACACTGCGAGTATGGTCTTGATTTGCTCAATAGCAAATAAATTAAGAATTTTGGAATGGAAAGGTACAAAACCTTAATGGTACAAATCTGAATTACAGAACAATGCTAATCTTTGGTGGCTTCGGTTTCAAACTGCACTTGACGATACAAATCAGACATGGTTATTTCTACACCCACCGATTCTAGCTGCAATATTTCATCGAAATTATACTCAGACAACACCCATTTTCCCTGTTCGCTGCGCCGAAACACTTCCACACCTGGTTGCTCTACTTGTACTAAAACATATTCTTGCAAGGTTGGAGATTGGCGATATTTAGCAAACTTTTTGCCTCTATCAACTGCTTCTGTTGAAGGTGATAGCACTTCGATAATTAAACAAGGAAATTGTATTAATTGTGGATCGGTATCTCGCTCATCACAAGTTACCACAACATCGGGATAAAAATACTTTTGCCCTGGTTCTACCTGCACCTTCACATCTACAATGTATACTTCACAAGAGCGATCGGCTAGGGCATCATCTAAGAGCTTTGAGAAATTGAAAGAAACACGATTATGGTTGCGCGTACCACCGCTCATCGCTACAACTTCGCCATCCCAATACTCGTAGCGTAGCTCTTGGGTGGGTTCCCAAATGAGATATTCTTCTGCACTCATTAAAATGCGATCGGGTAAAGCAACCATTGGGGCGATCTCTTAATGATTCACTTTATTTAGGATAGCGAAAAAAGAGCATTCTCTTTTGGTATAACTATTCCCACATCCTCTGAACAGAATAAGCATCAAATTTTTTATCCCTGCTAATTATAATTAACGAATGATTGATTGCCTGTGCAATCAACATCCGGTCAAATGGATCGCCATGATGTAGCGGGAGATTCCGAACTTGAACCGTATCGGCAAAAGATACCGTAAGTATGAGGATATCGGAAGCGTCAATTGCAGAACCTATTGTTTCATAGCTTCGTTGTAGCGATAATTTACCAAGGTTCAACTTGATGGCAATTTCCCACAAACTAGCGATGCTGAGATAAACGAGATCTGCATTGTCGATTGCCATCCTTAGATTATCTGAAAGGCTGGAGTCATTTTCAGTCAGCCAGATAAAGACATGAGTATCTAACAAGAAAGCACTCATTCCATATATTCCTGGAAGACTTCAAGAGGTTCATCAAAGTCATCAGGCAAAGGTAAAACAAAAGTTCCTTGTAAAATTCCAGAACGACGCTTTTGTTGTGCTGAACTTTCCTGAGAAACACTCTTTGAATAATTCTCAACTAAATATTTAGCATAATGCAATAGTTCTTGTTTAAGTGAATCTGGCATTTGCTCTATTGTTTGTAAAATTTCTGCATCAATAGCCATGATTTCTCCTGAGAGGTTATTCTGCTGGTAATTGTCTGGTAAGTCATGGCAGGTATTTTTTCTCACATGAACCTTTACAGCTTTAAGCAATCGATGAATGATTCACCTTATTTAAGGTAGCAAAAAAAGAGCGTTCTCTTAATTGCTATCCTGAATAAGTACTAACGTCCCAACATTTTATCCCGCAAATGTTTAATGCGATCGCGCAGTTTTGCGGCTTCTTCAAATTCCAATTTTTTCGCCGCTTCTTTCATCTGTGTTTCTAACAAAGTAATCAATTCTGGAATTTGTTCTAAAGGTAGTTCATCGAGATGTTCTTCTACGACTTTTAAGTCAGTTGCATTCAACCGTCGGGATACATCTAAAAATGACAAAATCGCATTACTCGATTTTTTGGTAATTGGTTTTGGTGTAATTCCATGCAGTTTGTTATATGCCGTTTGAATCCCGCGCCGTCTGTCTGTTTCATCAATGGCTTTAATCATGCTGTCGGTTAAATTATCAGCATATAAAATTGCTTGTCCCTGGACGTGACGCGCAGCTCTACCAATGGTTTGAATTAAAGAACGTTCGGCTCGCAAAAAACCTTCTTTGTCTGCGTCCATAATTACTACTAAGGAAACTTCGGGTAAATCCAAACCTTCCCGCAGTAAGTTTACTCCCACCAAAACATCAAAGTTACCTTCGCGTAAGTTCTGTAAAATTTCAATTCGCTCAATGGAATTAATTTCAGAATGTAAATACCGCACTCGAATACTGTGGTCTTGGAGATATTCGGTTAAATCTTCCGCCATGCGCTTGGTTAATGTGGTAATTAACACGCGTTCGTGGCGGTCAATTCTATCTTTAATTTCTCCTAATAAATCATCAATTTGTCCTTCTGTGGGACGCACAGAAATTTCTGGGTCAATTACCCCAGTTGGTCGAATTACTTGTTCTACTATTTGATTTTCAGAAATTTCTAATTCCCAATTTCCTGGAGTTGCGGAAACAAAAATACACTGATTTACTTTTTGCCAAAATTCTTCTGCTTTTAAAGGACGATTATCAGCAGCACTAGGAAGTCGAAATCCATGCTCGATTAAAACTTTTTTTCTTGCTTGGTCGCCGTTATACATCCCCCGAATTTGAGGGACAGTCACATGAGATTCGTCAATAACTAACAACCAATCTTTGGGAAAATAATCAATTAAACATTCTGGTGGTTCTCCGGGTTTTCTGCCGGCTAAGTGACGGGAATAGTTTTCCACGCCATTACAATAACCAACTTGCTGCAACATTTCTAAGTCGTAGCGCGTTCGTTGGTCTATGCGTTGTGCTTCTAATAATTTCCCGGCTGCTTCTAAGTAAACTTTTTGTTCTTTTAATTCGGCGGCGATGTCTTGACAAGCTATTTCTAAGCGTTCTTCTGGGGTGACAAAGTGACGCGCAGGATAAACATTTACGGCTTCTAAACTTTTGAGAATTTCACCTGTTACAGGGTCGATATAACGAATTGCATCTATTTCATCACCAAAAAATTCGACGCGAATAATTCGGTCTTCATAAGCTGGGCCAATTTCTAAAACATCACCCCGGACGCGAAATTTTCCCCGTCCCATTTCTAAGTCGTTGCGGCTATATTGCACATTTGTCAAATCCCGCAAAACTTGACGTTGATTTACTTCCATGCCTATCTGGAGGGGAATGGCAGCTTTGAGATATTCTGCTGGCATTCCTAAACCGTAAATGCAACTAATGGAAGCAACCACAATGACATCACGGCGTTCAAAAAGCGATCGCGTCGCTGAATGCCGCAACATATCTATTTCATCATTAATTGCCGCTGTTTTTTCAATATAAGTATCGGTGACGGGAATATATGCTTCTGGCTGATAATAATCGTAATAACTGACGAAATACTCCACTGCATTGTGGGGAAAGAATTCTCGGAGTTCGTTACAAAGTTGTGCGGCTAGGGTTTTGTTATGCGCCAAGACTAAAGTAGGTTTGCCAATTTTCTCAATTACTGCTGCTACTGAAAATGTCTTGCCTGTTCCTGTGGCACCCAGTAAAGTTTGGTAACGATTGCCAGCTTTGATACTAGCACTGAGTTGGGCGATCGCTTGCGGTTGATCGCCTGTGGGACTAAAAGGAGCTTGAAGACAAAATTCTGTCATACAGTTTTGCTGAAAATACCCTGCCTGATTGTGACGATTTCACGCCCTATATATTGTAGCTCGCTAATTAAAGCACGA
>Ga0314811_100003_pt1 | contig 38252 bp, 29 predicted proteins | sample STEome_7_FD_202340 | JGI IMG/M metagenome (GOLD analysis project Ga0314811, IMG submission 202340) | Metatranscriptome of soil surface biofilm microbial communities from soil inoculated with nitrogen-fixing consortium DG1, State College... ...
CCTTGCTTTTGTTTTAGCTGACGTTATTACATTAATCCTGCAAAAGATTAGCGAGATTTATTGCCACTTGAACTTTGGGCAGATTTCGCTTCTTGAAGTAACTGCGGCATATGTTGTTCAATCTTTTGGGCTGTCTGTTCTTCCTGCTGCAAGTTTTGTTGTAACAGTTTGACAACTTCGTTTTGCCCAATCTCTTGGGCAACTTTAATCAAGCCGCGATAACAAGCAATTTCCAATTGTTCTACCTTAGCCTGCGCTCCTGCTACTCCTAGTTCCAGAATTTTAGGACTATCAGCAGTCAGTAGTGTTAATTTTTGGGCATCGCTAATCAAACCAGCCGCAGCATCACAAGTTACGCGCTGTGGTTGCTGTCCCAAGTTGCTGAATGCTTGTTCTATATTTCTAATTTGCTGCTCGGTTTCCCGAATATGAGTTTCCAGCAAGGACTTTAATTGATTGTGTTGACTACACTGCCACATTAGCTGCTGAGCTTCTAAAAAGCGATGTTCAGCATCGTAGATTCCACCAAGTTCGTAGACGAACTTATCACGCAAATTTGCAATTTTTTTAGTGCCTGGACGTTCGCTAAGTTGAACCATTGTGATTCTCCCAGAGGTTAATGGTGTATTTCACAGTCACACCCCTAACCTACGTCCCTGACAAAGTCTTCTCTTCATACCTCAGACACAGCTAAGTGTTAAATCTGACTGCTAAATTCCATACACAATCTCACAGGAATTAACATTTATTTATGTTTGACTCATAATTGAGTCATTTTGTAAAGTCGCCAAACTCCTACTTAATGACAGCGACAGCCTGATGAAGGGATCGGGTAAATTAAGATAAGTAAAGAAAATGTTTTGAAGAACATGACAGCTTTAAGCTTAGAAGAAATTTCTACTCAGTTAGAAAGTCCGGATTTGCGCGATCGCATGGTAGCCCTTGCGAATCTGCGTCACGTTTCCCCTGAGGATGCAGTGCCTTTGATTAAAAAAGTACTAGATGACGAATCTTTGCAATTGCGATCGATGGCTATATTTGCCCTTGGAGTTAAGTGTACCCCAGAATGTTATCCAATTTTGGTGAAGATTCTCGAAAATGACCCAGATTACGGCATTCGTGCTGATGCTGCTGGTGCTTTAGGGTATTTGGGCGATGTCAGAGCTTTTGAGGTACTCGCACGGGCGTTTTATGAAGATACTGATTGGTTAGTGCGCTTTAGTGCAGCCGTATCTCTCGGTAACCTAAAAGACCCTCGTGCCCGTCAAATTCTCCTGCAAGCTCTCGATAGCAAAGAAAAGGTCTTGCAAGAAGCTGCGATCTCTGCCCTGGGAGAAATTCGAGACATTGAGTCTGTCGATAGTATCTTGCGATTTGCCCAATCTGATGATTGGTTAGTTAGGCAACGTCTAGCAGAAGCTTTGGGCAATCTTCCCACTCCCAAGAGCGTCTCAGCCTTGAAATACCTAGAAAAGGACAATCATTACAACGTTGCTGAGGCAGCAAGAATTAGCCTCAAGAAACTTGAGGAAACAGGTAATCAAGCTTAATATTCAAGCCTGCTACTACCTTTTAATAATAATTAAGTGGGAATTTTTGCATTTTGATGCAGGGTAATTTCATTCATGAATATTGAAGAATTTTTTCAGTTAAGTGCTGGTAAATGGTTTTCTCATCGTACTATTCATCATTTAGCTTTGAATCAATCCGAACATGGCAAGTCAGACACCATTATTGAGACACTACCAGCAGACCATCCAGAAGTCAGCAAATTGTGTCAACAATACCAAATTAATCCTAGTTTGGCCTCCTGCGGTCTCAAAGTCACCTGGAACGGCACAATGGAACGGGAGCAAGTAAAACACAGTGGTTCAACCGTCTTAGTTTCAGTACCCGATACAGATAACCCCAGTCAGGGTAAGTTACTCAGGCAAATAGTTGATGCCCAAAAACCTCCAGTTCCCGGACGCTATCAGCTAGATAGCGATGGTGCTTTAACTCTAACAACAGAAGATGAAACCATGAAATCTGAGGAACGTCTGTGGTTTGCTAGCCCCAATTTACGAATGCGGGTGAATGTCTTAAAGCGTTCTGGCGGGTTTAGTATTACTTCTTTTACTTCTGAGATTCGCCTGGGAGGCTTTCCACCTGCGGCGAAAGCTTCCGAGACGGCTACCTCAGTATCGAGTTAGTTTTAATGCAAAATCCTCCCCCTTCTTCTGGGGGATGAAATTTTTAAATTTGCAAAAAATTGGCCATAGCCTGCGGTAGTGGCAAAACAATAATAATCAACAAAGCCATTGATAATAATCCCCAAACGTCACGTTTATTATCCAATTCCGTGACATCATTCAAGGCAGGTTCATCAACTAATGGCATAAATAATAAAATAATTGCCCACAACAAAAATTCTTCTCGGACTAAAGAAAGTAGTAGTAACAAAATGCGAGCAATTTGACCTATGACAATTGCAGTTCTTTGTCCAAACATTGCATGGACAATGTGACCTCCATCTAATTGTCCCACGGGCATTAAATTTAAAGCTGTGACAACTAATCCCAGAAAACCTGCCACTGCTACTGGATGCAAGTCAAGAGCCGATTTTGCTGTTAATTGACTTCCCAAAGCTAACTTGGACAGGAGTGCTAATAAAATAGAATACTTGGGATTGAGAGCATCAGGATTCAAAAGTCGGGTTTTTTCAGTCAGAGTAACCACATCAGAATGAGCCAATCCCCAAATTAGTATGGGCAATGTAACGACAAAACCCGCCAAGGGCCCAGCAATACTAATATCAAATAAAGCTTTGCGGTTAGGAATGGGACTACGCATTTGAATGAACGCACCAAAGGTTCCCAAGAAGAAAGGCACGGGAATAAAATAAGGCAACGTGGAGCGAATATTATAGAATCTTGCTGTTAAATAATGTCCAAGTTCGTGAGTGCCTAAAATTGCCATTAATCCTAAAGCGTAGGGCAAACCTTTGAGGAGAACATCAGCGCTAAATACAGTTTTCAGCAAAGATCCTATTTCCGATGTTCGTGGGATAGCAACACCAGCAATTTCCACTCCCACTAAAGTAGTAGTGACTAAAGTAGCCAGCAGTAAAAAAAGTGCTAAACCTGGTCTAGTTAACTGTTGTTGGTCGCCTTGTGGTGTATTTGCTTGTTTTGCAGCTTGAGTATTGGGAACTAGTACAAAGAAAGGTTTACCATTGAAACCTTCTTGAAAGATGAGCAAAAAGCGATCGCCAAATTGTGCTTCAATATTAGCCTTAATCTGTTGATAAGCATTGCTAGCTTTAGTTCGCAACTGACCGCGACAAATTACCGCTTGCGGCCGATACTCAATATTTTGCACATAGTATACAGACCAGGGAAAACAATTTCGCAGTTGAGTTTCTTCTGTTGGTTCAATTGGACGGACTATTGTTTCTGGGGTAGGCTGTGTAATTGGTTGTGATTCTGAGGCTTGGGCTTGGGTTTCATCGGTTTGTATATCTGGTGGTACTCGACGCCCCCATTGAAATAATATCCAGTAAAACATTATGCAGATAAATAAAGACCACATGAACAACTCTAGTGGCAGAGGTTGTTTCGCTCCGTACATCAGCATCCATCCAATCAACAGCAATGCTGGTGTCATTAAAACCAACCACAACAACCATACTGGCGTCCGGGTGATCTGAGCGACGCTATGCTGCACCATTAGATAAGTAGCTAGCCCCAGCAGGAGGAGAAACAAAAACCAAAATTCCATATTATTTTCAGTAATTTTGACAAAACGCCCCACCAGTAGCTCTAGCATCATGGCCTTAACTACAAGGTAGACATTAAACCCCAATTTTTAACCAACGGTTAACAGTGCTAGTTAACGCTGAAGTTTCAATCCTTGAGAATTTTTACACTGTAACCAGATTATCCACAACTCTCAGTTTCGGTTCTTTACATTATGTCCCCTTCACCTCAACAGCCGAGTCGCACAACCAACCCACCACGGGTTGTGTTCCCGAACGAAATTCCTAGCAAAGATTCTCCAAGAATGGACTTCGCCCAAAAGAGCATTTTTGCTTTCCCACCCAATCGGGACACATTAGGGGGAACTTCTTATCTTATTGTAAGAAATGAAAGCAATATCCTCATAGACTGCCCCAGCCTAGAGCAAACAAATCAAGATTTTATTGCAGCACATGGGGGCGTGGATTGGTTATTTCTCACCCATCGAGGCGCTATTGGCAAGACCGCTGAATTTCAGCAGATTTTTGGTTGCAAAATCCTGATTCAAGAACAAGAAGCTTATTTGTTACCAGGCTTAACCGTAACTACTTTTAGCCAAGAATTTACTCTCGATGGAGAAATACAACTGATTTGGACACCAGGTCATTCTCCCGGTTCATCTTGCCTATACTACAGTCAACTTGGAGGTATTTTGTTTTCTGGTCGCCATTTAGTCCCGAATCAGCAAGGTCAACCAGTACCATTACGGACAGCCAAAACCTTTCACTGGCCGCGACAAATTAATAGTCTGCGATTGTTATTAGAACGTTTTGCACCAGAAACTCTTCACTACATTTGCCCTGGGGCGAATATAGGTTTTTTGAGAGGAAACTTTACCATAGATGGAGCTTACCAACATCTGGCCTCTCTTGATTTACAAGCTTTGCTGCGATTACAGCCCCTACTGTAATAGACTATCTCTTTCCCTACTCCCGACTGCCTACTGACTTGTAAGTAGGGAACTCTTAACAGGGAACTCTTAACAGAGAACACATAATAACTACTTACATGCATGGTGATGAAAAATGTTTTCATCGGTACTGTCTTCGGTGAACCGTTAACAGTCAACAGCCAACATTCTCAATTGAAATTTTCTCATATTTGTTAACCAGGATACTGGCTGGGGAACTCTAAGCCTGAGACAAGGAATTCTGGTAAAAATTTATGAGCGGGAAAGTTGTTGAAACTGTAAAGATCGCTAGCTACGAGATTGTGGAACAACTTTATTCAGGTTCTCGCACCAAAGTATATCGGGCAATACGAGAATGCAATTGCCAGCCAGTTGTCATCAAGCTTTTAAAACGAGAATACCCGACTTTGGGCGAATTACTACAGTTTCGCAACCAATATGCGATCGCCAAAAATCTCGATATTCCTGGCATCATCAAACCCTACAGTCTCGAAGCCTACAATAATGGCTATGCCTTGGTAATGGAAGACTTTGGCGGTATTTCCCTACGGGAATTTACTTGTGGAAAACCACTGCCATTAGAAGAATTTCTACCCATTGCCCTGCAACTGCTAGACACTTTACACCAGTTGCACCAAGAGCGCGTCATTCACAAGGACATTAAACCAGCCAACATTCTAATTCACCCTGATAGCAAACAAGTCAAACTAATTGACTTCAGTATTGCCTCGCTCTTACCAAAAGAAACTCAGGAAATTCAGAGCATCAATGGACTCCAGGGCACTCTAGCGTATTTATCCCCAGAGCAAACTGGGCGGATGAACCGAGGTATTGACTACCGCAGCGACTTTTATTCATTGGGTGTGACATTTTTTGAGTTACTGAGCGGACAACTGCCTTTTACATCCGATGAGCCAATGGAATTAGTGTATTTTCATATCGCTAAACAGCCCCCCTCCATCTGTGACCTCAACCCCAAAATGCCTTTAATGCTTGGAGAGATTCTTGGCAAGCTGATGGCCAAAAATGCTGAAGACCGCTATCAGAGTACATTGGGACTGAAATATGACTTAGAAAAATGTTGTCGGGAATGGCAAGCAACAGGCAAACATACCTGGTTTGATTTGGCACAGCACGATATTAGTTCTCGCTTTCTCATCAGAGAAAAACTCTACGGACGAGAGCAAGAAGTCCAAACTTTACTAGAAGCATTTGGGCGAATTGCCAATGGAGGAGCTGAGTTGATGTTGGTGGCTGGTTTCTCCGGTATTGGCAAAACTGCGGTGGTGAATGAAGTACATAAGCCAATTGTCCGTTGGAGTGGGTATTTCATCAAAGGTAAGTATGACCAATTCAACCGCAACATTCCCCTGTCTGCTTTTGTTCGAGCTTGCCGCGATTTGATGACACAATTACTCGGCCAGAGCGACAGTCAACTCGAACAATGGCGAACTAAAATTCTGTCTGCTTTGGGTGAAATTGGACAGGTAATAATTGAGGTGATTCCGGAATTAGAACAAATTATTGGCAAACAACCGCCTGCACCAGAACTATCAGGTAGTGCTGTCCAAAACCGCTTCAATCTGCTGTTTGTCAAGTTTATTCAGGTATTTGCCACAAGAGAACATCCGTTGGTTGTGTTCCTAGATGATTTGCAATGGGCAGATTCAGCATCACTAAATTTACTGAAACTGCTGATGGATGAAACTGTAAACGGCTACTTATTTATTATTGGTGCGTACCGGGATAACGAAGTGTTTGCGGCTCATCCGTTAGTGCTGATCTTGGAAGAGATTCGGAAGGTGGCGACGGTTAACACTCTGACGTTGATGAACTTGAGTCAAAGAGATGTCAACTATTTGATTGCAGATACATTGAGTTGTTCCACAGAAATTGCCCTACCATTGGCTGGACTAGTTTATCAAAAAACCAAAGGCAATCCGTTCTTTACAACTCAGTTTCTCAAGGCATTACACGAGGAGGGGCTAATTAACTTTAATTGGGATGCCGGTTTTTGGCAGTGTGACGTGGCACAAGTGCGATCGCTGGCTCTCACTGATGATGTTGTTGAGTTTATGGCAATTCAACTTTTAAAGTTGTCGCCCAAAACTCAGGAAGTTTTGCAACTAGCAGCTTGTATTGGGAATCAATTTGATTTAAATACATTGGCAATTATTTATCAAAAATCCCAGACAGAAACTGCGGCGAATTTATGGAAAGCGTTGCAAGAAGGATTTGTAATTCCCATCAATGAAGTTTACAAATTTTATCAAGATGCATCATTACCAACAACTCATGATAACGGACAAAAAACAGTTTATAAATTTTTGCACGATCGCATCCAACAAGCGGCTTATTCTCTGATACCTGAGGAGCGAAAACAAGCAACACACCTGCAAATTGGACAACTGTTGCTTAACAACACACCAATTACAGAACTAGATGCAAATTTGTTTGAGATTGTCAATCAACTCAACATTGGTAAATCCTTGATTATTGAGCGATTGCCACAAATCAAAATCGCTGCACTCAATTTACAAGCAGGAAAAAAAGCTAAAGCTGCCACAGCTTATGCAGCTGCTTATCAGTACTCAACTACAGGTCTTGCTTTACTCAATTTTTCTCCATTTCCAGATGATAACTGCTGGCAAACACACTACGACCTCACCTTGGCACTACACGAATTAGCAGCGGAAACTGCATACTTAAGCGGTGATTTTAGGCAGATGGAGCAATGGGTAGAGATTGTCATCCAACAGGCAAAAACCGCTGTTGACAAAATGAAAGTTTATGGTGTGAAAATCCAAGCTTCTATGGCCCAAGTTAAAAAGCTAGAAGCAGTCAAAATTGGATTAGAAGCTCTAAAACTTGTAGGAGTAACCATACCAGAATCACCGCAATCTTCAGATATTCAACAAGCATTGAGTCAAGTTGCAAGTAATTTGGAGACTAAGAATATTGAAGAATTGACTAACTTACCATTAATGACAGATATCGAACATTTATCTGCTGCCAGAATGTTAGCCACTATCGGCCCTGCTACCTATCAAGCTGCACCGATACTCTTTCCATTGGTGATATCTGAATTGGTAAACTTATCAATCATCTATGGGAATTCTCCTTTCTCAAGTTATGGCTACGCTTGTTACGGTATCCTTTTAAATGCAATATTTAAGAATATTAAATCAGCTTATCAAATTGGAAAATTAGCTTTAAATTTAGCAGAAAATTTCAATGTTCCAGATATCAAAGGCTCTACATTTTTTGTGGTGGGAGTTTGTATAATTCATGCCAAAGTCCACCTGAAAGAAACTTTACCAATTCTCTGGGATGCTTACCAAAGTGGTTTGGAAGGTGGCAATTTTGTATTTGCTACCCATGCTGCCATACATAAATACCAGCACACTTACCTAATGGGACAAGAGCTAACAATAGTTGCCCAAGAAATGGCAACCATGAGTCATGTCCTAGCTCGGCTCAAGCAAGAAAATGCTTTAAACTTTCATCAAATCTTTCAACAATCAGTCTTAAACTTACTGAATATCTCAGAAAATCCATGCATCTTGCAAGGTGAAGTTTACAACGAGGAAATAGGTTTACCAAAGCTTCTCAATGCTCATGATAGAACAGGACTGCATCACTTTTATTTTAACAAATTGATTCTTTACTATTTGTTTGGAGACTATTCACAAGCACAGGCAAATGCACTACAAGCTGAACAATATTTAGATGGAGTGCCAGGTCTTGTGGTTGTACCAGTGTCTTATTTTTATGATTCTTTGGCGCACTTAGCAATTTACCCATCCGTAGCAGATTCGCAAAGAGAAAACCTCTTGAATCGAGTTAGGAATAATCAGGAAAAAATGCAACAATGGGCTAGCGATGCACCAATGAATTTTCAACATAAATTTGATTTGGTTGCAGCAGAACAGCATCGGATTCTAGGCAATAAAGCTGACGCAATTGACTATTACGATCGCGCCATAACTCTAGCCAAAGAACACGGCTACATCCAAGAACAAGCACTGGCCAACGAACTAGCTGCTAAATTCTACCTAGATTGGGGTAAACAGCGCATTGCCCAAGAATACATCACCGAAGCTTATTATGGCTATGCTCATTGGGGTGCGAAAGCCAAAGTCGCCGACTTAGAAAAACGCTATCCCCAACTACTCGTCCCCATCCTCCAGCAAACCCATTCTCCTGTCTCCACGTCTGAAACCATCTTCAACTTAGGAACTATCACCTCCACCAGTTCCGCCAGTTCCAGTAGTAGCAACGTTTCTGTGGCTTTAGATTTAGCTGCGGTTCTCAAAGCTTCTCAAATCCTTTCTGGCGAAATCGAACTGGAAAAATTGCTCTCAACATTGCTGGATATTTTGATAGAAAATTCTGGAGCCGAGAAATGCGTGTTGCTGCTATCCCACGAACAACAGTTGATGGTGCAATCCGTCACTGGTAGTGATTTTTGCCCGATACTGCACAAACCACAATTTCTTGAAGACAGCGAGGATGTGCCCATAAGTTTGATTAATACCGTCAAACGCACCCTACAACCTGCGGTAATTATTGATGCTAGAGTAAATCGGCAATTAACTAATGATCCTTACATTCAGCGACAACAGCCCAAGAGTATCTTGTGCAGCCCGATTTTGCATCAGGGTCAATTGCTTGGTGTATTGTACCTAGAAAATAATCTTGTGACTGGAGCCTTTACCAGCGATCGCGTCAAGCTGCTCAACTTACTTTGCGCCCAAGCTGCCATTTCTCTGGAAAATGCTCGACTTTATGCCAATTCCCAGAATTATGCCCAACAATTGGCACAATCTTTAGCAAAATTGCAGGCTAGTGAAACCCGCTTTCAAAATTTGGCAAATAATATTCCTGGTATGGTGTATCAATTCCGTCTAGCGGCGGATGGTTCAAATTCAACACCCTACGTCAGTTCTGGCTGTTTGGATTTGTATGGTTTAGAACCACAATCCGTGATGGCTGGGATACATAGTCTTTACGCTATGCATCATCCTGAAGACGACACAGCTATCGCCAAAGCAATGATCTACTCTGCCCAAACTTTGACACCTTTTAAACAAGAATGGCGGATTATCTTACCTTCAGGAAGCATCAAATGGATTCAATCTGCTGCTCGTCCAGAGCGACAAGCCGATGGTGCAATTGTATGGGATGGGGTAGTAATTGATATTAGCGATCGCAAACAAATCGAAGCATCCCTAGCCAAAGAACGAGAGTTTTTAAATGCCATAATTCACAATATTACTGATGGCATTGTTGTTTGTGATGCTACTGGCAACCTGACTTTATTTAATAAAGCAACTCGTGAATTTCATGGCTTACCAATACAGTCATTACCACCAGAAGCATGGGCAGAATATTTCGATCTCTATCAACCTGATGGTGAAACCCCTTTGTCTACCACAGAAATTCCTTTGGTTCGCGCCTTTCAAGGAGAAATTGTGGAAAATCTCGAAATAGTAATTGCACCGAAGCATGGTTTGAGGAGAATTTTCTTATCCAGCGGACAAGCTATCTTTGATAGTCAGGGTAACAAACTCGGTGCAGTAGTTGTGATGCGAGATATTAGCGATCGCAAACTGACTGAAATTGCTTTGCAGCAAAAATCACAAGATTTAGAACAAGCTTTAACTAATTTGCAAAACGCCCAATTACAAATTATTCAAAGTGAGAAAATGTCTGCTTTGGGCAATTTAGTTGCTGGTGTCGCTCACGAAATGAATAATCCCCTTGGTTTTATTGCTGCCACTCTCAAACAAGCTAAACCCACTTTTGCTGATTTTGTTGAACATCTGAGACTATATCAAGAAAGTCTATCCCACAAGAGTGAAGAAATCCTTGACCATGCCCAAGAAATTGACTTGGATTACATCCTAGAAGACTTGCCTAAAGCAATTGATTCCATGACAATGGCCTGTGAGAGATTGAAAAATATTAGCACTAGTCTCTGCACATTTTCCCGTGGCGATCGAGATTACAAAGTTTCTTTTAATATCCACCAAGGCATTGACAGCACAATTTTAATTTTGAAACATCGTCTCAAAGCTAACGAACAACGTCCTGCCATCGAAGTATTGACTGAATATGGGAAAATACCACAAATTGAATGTTTTCCCGGTCAATTAAATCAAGTGTTTATGAATATTTTAGCCAATGCTATTGATGCCTTAGAAGATGCCAATAATGGACGTAGTTTTGAGAAAATTAAACTCAATCCTAATTTAATTAAAATTAAAACTTTTCTAGAAAATAACTCCGTCAAAGTTATCATTAGTGATAATGGTAAGGGAATGACAGAAGAAGTCAAACACAAGATTTTTGATAATTTATTTACTACTAAAGGCGTTGGTAAAGGTACTGGTTTAGGATTAGCCATCGCCCGTCAAATTATTTTAGAAAAACACGGAGGCTCCATCAGTGTCAATTCTCAACTTGGTCAAGGAACTGAATTTATAATTGAGTTACCATGTGTGGGCAAAAACTAGAAATCAACAATTTATTTTTCTGAAAAAAATAAATTGTTGTTGCTCTCAATTATGTCTTGAAGCAATAGGCAATAGATAAAATTATTCAGTTTAGGTGATTAACAGTTAACTGTTAACCATCAGATTTCAAATGTATAATTTTCTCCCTAATTCAAATTAGGGCAAACAGTCCGAAGATTCTGGTAGTTTCTATTGCCTATTGCCTATTGCCTATTGCCCATATTTTTAAGTTTTTCCAGCCACAACGGAGTTTTCATTCAAGATTTCTAGGGCTGCTTGATATTGCACATCAGCAGTTGTGCCAATTTGTTCGCGATTCAGGGGTGCTTGGGAAATTACTTTATCTGGCTTAATACCCAGTTTATTAATATCCCGATGTTGAGGAGTTTCATACTTAGCAATTGTCACGGCCAAACCAGAACCATCTGATAATTCAAACAAAGATTGAATTAAGCCTTTGCCAAAAGTTGTTTCTCCTACAAGTTTGGCACGTCCATTGTCTTGGAGGGCACCAGCAAGAATCTCACTAGCACTGGCAGTTCCTTGATTCACCAAAATTACCAAAGGATCGTCGGTGAGGGCTGGGCCATAGGCTTCAAAACTACCTTGAATCCCTTGTCGGTTCACTGTGTAAACAATAGTGCCAGAGTCCAACCACAAACGGGCGATTTCAATTCCGGCTTGCAATAGTCCTCCAGGATTATTTCGCAAATCTAGAATGTAGGCAGCAGCTCCTTTTTTTTCTAGACTAGAAATAGCGTTTGCCAATTCCGTAGAGGCGTTGGCATTGAATTGAGTAAGACGAAGATAGCCAATGGGCGTACCCTGCTCTGAAACACGCAATTGGGAAATCACAGGATTAAGAGTAATGCGATCGCGCGTCAGTCGAATTTCCGTTTCTGCTTCTCCGTCTCGTTCGATGAGGAGAGTCACAAGGCTGCCAGTGGGCCCGCGCATTTTCGTCGCAGCTTCATCCAAAGTCAAATTTTCCGTGGGGATACCTTCAATTTTGAGAATGCGATCGCGTGGTCGAATCCCCGCTTTCTCCGCCGGTGAACCGGCTATGGGAGCCACGACTTCCAACTTTCCTGTTTCAGCATTAAGAGCAATTTGCAATCCCACCCCCGTCAATTCCCCAGAAGTATTTACCTGTAAGCTGCGGTACTGTTCTGGGTCTAAAAAACGGGTAAAAGGATCGTCCAGGCTCTTGAGCATAGTCTGAATCGCACCATAAGCCGCATTGGAATCGCTCAGCGGCTTTTCGAGAACTTGTTGCCGGACTAACGCCCAATTTTGATGGTTAAACGTCTCATCTAGGTAAGTACGATTGACGATTCGCCAAACTTCAGAAACCAGCTTTTGTTGTGCTGTCAAAGCCATTGCAGGCTGAGTAATTATACTCAAAGCCAAGCAAAAGGCCATTAGCAGTGAAAATCCAACTCGAAAAAACTGTTTGTTCATGAACCCCATTATCAATTCCACCTCAACCCAAATTGCCTAGAAATGCCCTGTTGTCTCGTTGTTGATGAAATCTATCTCTCGATTATGTTACTTTTTTTATAGAAGTGGTGCATTCTTCTCATCAAGTTGTTTACTCAACTGATGCAGTTCATCCCACTCAGCAAACGATAAAATCTACTTTGTGTCCACCATTTTCTGTGTTGGAGCATAAAGGGATCGCAATACATTCCATCTTTACAGAGTGTAAAGTTTCTGAAAACTCTTAGCACTCTGAAAGCTGACAAACAAAAAAGTCCCCTTTACTAAAATCCCAAAATTGCTAATTGGGAGAGAAGTCACGACTCGGCGGCTTCTCGAAAGTCCACAAAGGGTTATGCTGCTACTCTAGACTGTGGCATGTGGTGGGGGAGAGCCTAAAGCTGAACTCGTAAAATGCCGAGGCTAGAAACCCTGAAAACTTTCGTCGCCGATTTAGAACTTCGGAATTTATCAAACGCAACCGATTCTTAGGAACTTGAGATTGTATGGCCAACGTTTACGACTGGTTTGAGGAACGCCTGGAGATTCAAGCGATCGCCGAAGACGTTACTAGCAAGTACGTCCCTCCCCACGTCAACATCTTTTACTGCCTGGGTGGAATTACCCTAACTTGCTTTTTAATCCAGTTTGCCACTGGATTTGCCATGACGTTTTACTACAAGCCAACAGTCGCTGAAGCTTTCTCCTCAGTTCAATACATCATGAATGAAGTGAATTTCGGTTGGCTAATTCGCTCCATCCATCGCTGGTCTGCCAGCATGATGGTATTGATGATGATTTTGCACGTCTTCCGGGTTTATCTGACTGGTGGCTTTAAAAAACCCCGCGAATTGACCTGGGTAAGTGGTGTCATCCTGGCTGTAATCACTGTTTCCTTTGGAGTTACCGGCTACTCCCTACCTTGGGATCAAGTCGGCTACTGGGCTGTGAAAATCGTTAGTGGTGTACCAGAAGCAATTCCCGTGGTTGGTGTTTTGATCTCCGACCTATTGCGTGGTGGTTCTAGCGTTGGTCAAGCAACATTGACTCGTTACTACAGCGCACACACCTTTGTTTTGCCTTGGTTAATTGCAGTCTTCATGCTGTTTCACTTCTTGATGATCCGCAAACAAGGTATTTCTGGGCCTTTGTAATTCCAAAAATTAGCAAAAGGCAACATTTGTCAGTTTCCAGATGAAGTTGTTTGTTTTAAACTTATGGAACACAAGAAAATAATTCTACATAAGTTACAAAAAACAAACACTTGCATTCTTAGGCGAAAGCTTTAGACGCCCTGGAAGCGGCTGACCGCAAAAAGACACATCGCCGCCTACCGCTTGCTAGGGTTGTCTAGTAGCTCATAGCTTTCACAAATGCTTTAATTCAACTTAAGCAGGAGAGCACATTTAAAAATGGCAACACAGAAAAAACCTGACCTCAGCGATCCCAAGTTGAGAGCCAAACTAGCTAAAGGCATGGGTCACAACTACTATGGTGAACCAGCTTGGCCTAATGACCTACTTTACGTGTTTCCCATCGTAATTATGGGTTCCTTCGCAGCAATTGTGGCTCTAGCTGTCCTAGACCCAGCAATGACTGGCGAACCAGCAAATCCTTTTGCCACTCCATTGGAAATTTTACCAGAGTGGTATTTATATCCAGTTTTCCAAATTTTGCGATCGCTTCCTAACAAACTTTTAGGAGTGTTAGCAATGGCAGCTGTACCCTTGGGACTAATCCTCGTTCCCTTTATTGAGAACGTCAATAAGTTCCAAAACCCTTTCCGCCGTCCAGTTGCAACCACAGTGTTCCTCTTTGGCACCCTCGTTACCCTGTGGCTAGGTATTGGTGCTGCCTTCCCCTTGGATAAATCTTTGACCTTGGGACTATTCTAAAATTAGTCACCAGAAAGTGCTTTGACGCCTGTGAATTTTTAGAGCATATGCAGATGTGCTTTTCAAAAAATAAACAGGCGTCAATTTTAATAATCCGACTTGAATTTTGGATTTGACCTTTGATCTGGAAAAGCGTCAAAATTAAATATAAAACAGTCAAAATTCCGAATTTATAAGGAATTTAGTATGATTGATATAGTCATTCATCACAATCTTCTTTTGATTCTGGAATTTCAAATGACTGCTCCTTTTGTCTACATTTGCTTTGAAGTTTTCAGCTAAAAAGCTGAGGTGGAACTTCCAAAATGTCAAATCACTAAAAATCAATCATTAAATTTAGGATTGCCTATTTTGGATTAACCCCAAGCACTCTGGATAGGGGCTTGGAAGTTTTAAATTTTGGATCGAAGGATTGGTTTAGCTGGCTAGTGGCATGGTATGTAACCTGCTGATTTGCAGGACTACCAAAATAATTTTTAATCTAAAATCTAAAATCTAAAATTGGCATCGTCAACAATACAAATACTTTTCATTTAGCTCCAATGTTAAGTTGCCAGTTTAACCCTTGAATGCCAAAATTGTTCATGTTTTGTATTTTTTTACGCAGAATATGTCAATTTAGATTAATAGATGTCAGAAAAATTTTGCAAAAACTGCAAAATTTGATCGCTAGCAACTTGGGTTTACTTTCATTCAAGTCACAGTTAATGCTTACCGTAGTGCAGCAAGACCATCTGACGGTCAGGAGCGAACTCAGCCTCCTAGACGATGTGCAAGAATGGTTTGAGCAATTTTTTCTTCAACATTTGTCTCAACTTGGCTGGCCACAAACTCAACTCGAACGCCTGAATTTAGCATTAGCAGAAGGCTTTACCAACGCTGTTCGTCATGCCCATCATGCTTTGCCACCGGAAACAACCATTGACATTGACGTTTATCTGTGGGTCGATAGGCTAGAGATTAGAATTTGGGATCATGGAAAACCTTTCAATCCAGATGCTATCCCAGAGCCAAAGCCAGGTAGTCTGATCGTAGGCGGATATGGATGGTTTCTCCTCAGGCGCTTGGCTGACCGTGTGGTGTACGAACGTGGTGCAGATGGTAGAAATTGTCTGCTAATTGTCAAATATTCTACAAAAGTACTAAAGTCAAAGTGAAGCCTTTTTAAGGGTAACCTAAAGCAAAAATACTTATCGATGCCAATTTGAGATTTTGTGGAAATTACGTAGTGATTGCTTAGCTTTCAGGTGTTGCAAAAGTTAAGAACCAACAGACGCCGTTTGCTACTTTTTTCTTTTTACACAGCTATGAGCAGGGCTGACGCCAAGATGGTTCTTGGACTGGATTATCATAGCCAGTAATTGTTTAAGCAAATGCTTATTTGATTGACATAAATATACTACTTTTTCAAGAATATGTGAATCAATGTAATGTATCTTTTCCGTAAAATTGCCTAAGTATTATGATTTTTTGATGAAAGATAAAAGAGTATTCTTGTATAAAAAGAATTATTGAATGTAGTAAAGACAGCATTCGAGTTGTAGAAGCTCCCTTGTTAAGATTTGTCAGCAGTGTTGAGAGTCTTGTTTTTGTTCTCCAACAACTGCCATCTGGTGCTTAATAGAGAGATAGAATACATAGGGGAGAAAATATGACTAAGACAGCCCTAATTACAGGAATCACTGGTCAAGATGGCTACTATCTCAGCCATTTGCTCCTTAATCAGGGTTACCGAGTTGTAGGATTAGTACCCCCGCATCGACAGCCTAATTTGACAAAATTAGGAACCCTAGCAACTCAAGTAGAAATTTTTACAGTAGACTTGAGGGATAGTACGGCGCTGTTAACGGCCGTTGAACAGCTGCGTCCCCAAGAGATTTATAATTTGGCAGCTCCGAGTTTCGTCCCAGATTCCTGGAACAATCCCTTGGGGACTCTAGATTTGATCACTGGTACTGCTACCAGACTTTTAGAAGCAGTGCGACACGTTGGTTTATCTACCAGATTTTATCAAGCCAGTAGTTCAGAAATGTTTGGCGATGTTTTCTCTTCACCCCAAGATGAGGAAACTCCTTTCCGTCCCAAAAATCCCTATGCTGCGGCTAAGATGCATGCCCATTGGACAATGGTGCATCACAGACAACGCTATGGATTATTTGCCTGTAGCGGAATTTTATACAATCACGAGTCTCCCCTACGCGCGCCTCAGTTTGTCACACGCAAAGTTTCATTAGCAGTTGCATCGATTAAATTGGGTTTAGCCGACACTTTAGAAATGGGTAACCTAGATGCCAAACGCGATTGGGGTTTCGCAGGCGATTACGTACAAGCAATGTGGCGGATGTTGCAAGTAGACGAACCAGAAGAATACGTGATTGGTACAGGTAAGCTACACAGCGTCAGAGACTTAGTGGCTACAGCTTTTGAGTCTGTGGGATTAGATTGGAAAAATCATGTAATTATAAATACTGATTTATTGCGGCAAGATGAGCATTTTCAACTAGTTGCCAATCCTAGTAAAGCACAAAGAAACCTTGACTGGGAACCGCAATTAAGCTTTGAAGAACTTTTAGAAACGATGGTGAAAACAGATTTAGAACGATTAGAAAGCGGTGCCATCGCCCCATTGCCAAGAGTGTAAATAACCAAACATGCTCATTACTACAGTGACAGAAAATCGAAAATTAAGTAATAAAGTTAACAAAAAAACTCACCACGTCTTCGTGTTCTTAGAAATTTTTGCTCGCGAAGGCGGTATTCAATCATATATAAAAGATATTTTTCGAGCTTATTTGAAATTAAATCCAGGCTATAAAGCAGAAGTGTTTTTGCTGCGGGATAGTCCCAATTGCCTAAATTCTTTTGAAGACGAAAATTTAAAATTTCATTACTTTCAAAATAAATCCCCCCAACTGGGGAGAGTCAAAATGGCAGTGGCTTTACTGAAGTGTCTGTTGCAAAATCGTCCGCAACAAGTTTTCTGCGGTCACATTAACTTAGCAGTATTAATCCAAACCCTTTGCCAGCCTTTGGGGATTCCCTACACGGTGCTAACTTATGGTAAAGAAGTTTGGGAACCACTGAAAAATCAAGAACGCCGTGCTTTAGCATCAGCGGCTGGAATTTGGGCAATTAGTCGCTATAGCCGCGATCGCGCTTGTCTTACCAATGGTCTAGACCCCAAAATCATCCAGATGATGCCTTGTGCCATTGATGGGGATAAATTCACCCCTGGCGACAAACAGCCAGAATTAGTCGAAAAGTATGGTTTAACTGGCGCTAAAGTGTTAATGACGGTGGCGCGGTTGTGGTCAGGGGATATTTACAAAGGCGTAGATGTCACGATTCGGGCTTTACCAAAAATTACCGAGGTTTTTCCACAAGTCAAATATTTGGTAATTGGTCGTGGTGACGACCAACCGCGATTAGCTCAACTTGCCCAAGATTTAGGTGTAAGCGATCGCGTTGTATTTGCTGGTTTCGTTGCCACAGAAGAATTAATGGAACATTATCGCCTTGCTGATGCCTATATTATGCCTTCCCAAGAAGGCTTCGGCATCGTTTATTTAGAGGCAATGGCTTGTCAAGTACCTGTATTATCTGGTGATGATGATGGGTCAGCTGACCCCTTGCAGGATGGTAAACTGGGATGGCGAGTACCACACCGCAATCCTGATGCTGTCGCAGCAGCTTGTATAGAAATGCTGCAAGGTAACGACCAGCGGTGTAATGGACAATGGCTAAGAGAACAAGCGATCGCTTTGTTTGGCTTGGATGCGTTCCAACAAAAGTTACAACACCTGCTTTCATCCCCAGTTCTCAGTCCCAGTGACAAATCACTAATGACTAATGGCCAAAATCGCTATCCTAGAGGGAGAGCAGGACGAAATTTCAAAAATGAGCTTTAAGTCATTTCAATTGAATCTTTTAAATCTCCGACCTTGGCTGACTCTACTAGCAGTTTTTTGGTTGTTAGCATCACTGGGCTTGGGTTGGTTGGTTAATTCGTTGCTAATTATTTTTGGGTTGCTGTTGGTAGCACCCGTTGTCGCTTTCTTTGGTTTTCGTTGGTGGTTGCAACGAAACTTAGTTGCTGACCAGTGTCCCGTCTGTAAATATGAATTTACAGGTTTAAACAACAGTCAAGTGCAGTGTCCTAACTGTGGTGAGTCGTTGTTAGTACAAAATAGTCATTTTCAGCGCTTCACACCAGCAGGTACTATTGATGTCAAAGCAGTGGAAGTACCAACTCAATCATTGGAAGATTAGTCATTAGTCATTGGTTATTAGTTGCTGTGAACTCACAAAGGACAAATGACTATTTCTTTTGTTGCGAAATTGAAAGGATGTAGTTATACTGTTGCCCAGAGAGTTCGCCTACATACAGTGAATACCTTCCTGCCTGCCAGTAACCAGAAAGTTCTGGCTTGCCCCCAGAGTAACTATCTGGTTGTACGCAAAACTTTCCTCCAGGGCCATCAATCAACAGTGTTGGCTTACCTTGGCTCTCCACTGATAATCGTAAGTAAGGCAGCGACTCGGTAACTTGGATAATTTGATTGGGTGCAGTGGTAATGTTACCACAATGACTTTTGACAGACCCCCCAGACTTTCCGTTCAAAATTACCGGATCTGGTTGCAGATTCCGATTAATTTCTATCTTGGGTGTCTGTGCTAAATTCACCTCAGCGATCGTTAAACTCATCACTAAAGCTATAGGAATAATTGTCAATAGACTAAAAGTCTTCATTTTAATCAATGCTCCAGATTTTTCTAGAGCAATATAGTTATATATACCCTGACATAATAGACAACAGTAATTTCTATTTTGTTCCCTAAGCTATCGTATCTTTTAATACTCCCAAATAAAGGATTATTTATAGAATTGAGAACAATTTGGAGTACAAACGTATAGTTAATGAATTGATTTAATCAATCACTATTAACATGGAAAATTAGGACTCGCTCGTTGACATCATGTTTAATAAGTAACGTTTTTTACATTTTAATAGTAATAATACTGTGTGCAGAAAGCAGGCTGAAAAATAAGAAGAAAAAAACATAATTTCTCCCCACTGATAAAGGTCTTGCAGGCACAGACATTAGCTAAAATCACTAACACAAGCACCAAAATAAAATTTGGTTGGTATGTTGTTGAATAAGTGTCCTAGCTGGGGTAGAAAAATTTATGAATCCTCAAAGAGAAGAAGACTTGCAACGTCGCCTCGATAAGCTAGAGGCAGAAATTAATGCTTCACCACAGGTGGTTCCTCAATCACCAAAAGAGCAAAAACAAACATTTGAGTTTAGCTTTGCTAACTTCAACTTGCAACTGGAGCGATTTCGCATTTGGTTTAGCAGTTTATCAGCTACAAAAAAGCTGGTATTTTCGGGTGTAGCAGTGCTGTTGGGCTTGGCCATAGTGCAAGCGCTATTTAAACTGGTTGCATCTGTAATCAGTCTGGCACTTTTAGCAGTGTTAGTGTATCTTGGATACAAATTTTTTGTATCTAGTAGCTTTCAACGTAAGCAATAGTCTATTTTTATTTTGCCAATCCAGACCTAGAAATAATGTCAAAGGGAATTATGCAATGACGACACCAACTGTGAGGAGAAGTAATCAATCTGGTCAGTCACAAGAACCGGAAAAAGCCAATTCGCTAATGCTAGCTAGCAGGCGTTTTGCTGCTTGGGCGGCTGAAATCACACTAGTGGTTACCAGTGGGTTGATTCCCTTTGGCATTGGTGTCTATCTCAATTCGAGGAGTGATTTCAATCGAGTGCCGCTCAATCCTGTGCTGGTAACAACAGAAAGAGCGATCGCCAGACCATTGGCTTTACCTGTTAGCTATGGTATCCGTAACGTAGCCTGGCCGACTAATTTTTTGTGGACAGTAGCCTTATTAGCGCCTGTAACCCTTTCCTGGTGGCAATTGTATTTACTGGCTAAGACTGGTAGCACAATTCCCAAACGTTGGTTAGGAATACGGGTTGTCAACGAGCAAGGAGCGCCCCCTGGTTTGGGAGCGGTTGTTATCAGAGAAGGAATTGGTCGTTGGACTGTACCCGTTTCCATTGCTTATCTTTTGTGGCGTTACAGTTTCGCTTTTCCGAATTTAGGACTATTCACTTTTTTGGCTGTGTTGATGGTGCTAGGTGAAGGAATAGCTTTACCGTCCCGTCGGGGAAGGCGTCGCGCCCTGCACAATCGACTAGCTGGTACTTATACTATAGATGCAACTCGCCCTTCTCCATTGTTAACTAACAGACAAGCCCAGTCTGTTGGGGATAGCGACCAACAAGCACAGGAATGGCCACAGGGAAATGAAGAACTAGCCTCCGCCGCACCAACTCAGATATCTCGTTTATGGCGACGGATACAGCAAAATCCCAATCTGACTTTGTTTGGTGTAGGGCTAACAAGTATGACTGCTGTGTTAGCAACTTTAATAGGTACTCAAGTCTATATCCAAATCCAACAATCCCAGCGAACAACCAAACAAATCAACGGTCAACAGTTCCTAGAACTTGTCAAACAACTGAGTCCGGACTCTGGAGCTACCACTGAGCAACGTCAAAGCGCAATTTTAGCATTGGGTGGTCTCAAAGACCCGCAATCAATTCAATTTCTTGCGGATCTTTTGGTGAAGGAAACCAATCCCAGTTTGGTGGATACCATTCAACAAGCCTTGACAAGTGTCGGCCCGAAAGCCATTCCCGAATTAAAAAATAAGAATCAGTTTCTAGTGAGTGAATTAGAGTCTTTGAGCAGCAGCGCAACTCAAGAACGAGAACTGCGCCAAGGACGGCTACAAAGAAATCAGCGGACAATCAATAAAATACTATCTGTTTACACTGGGAAAATCGAGGGCGTTGACCTGAGTCGCATCCAATTAGGTCAAAGCGGTACTCCAGGTACTTCCTTATTCAACTTGGCTCTAGATGGTATTGATTTGTCAGGAGTGAAATTAAAATCTGCAAATTTGAACCAAGCCAATCTCAAGGGTGCCCGTTTTCGGGGTATTGGAGAGGATGGCCGCTGGGATACCTTCGACGATGTGATGGCTGATTTAAGTCAAGCTCAGTTGCAGCAAGCTAATCTCACTGATGCCAACCTCAGCCGGGTGATGATGAATCGTACTGATTTAAGCCGCGCTACCCTCAACAGAGCTAATTTATCCAATGCCCGTTTATATGAAGCTAGGCTCAACAGCACCCAATTAGTGGGAGCCGATTTGCGAAATGCAGTTTTGGAACAAGCCAGCTTAACCGGAGCAGATTTAGGTGACGCCAAGTTGAACGAAGCAAATTTGTACGCTGCCCGCTTAGGTCGTGTCAGTGCCATAGGAACACAATTATCCTTTGCTAATTTAACTAACACCGATTGGGAAGGGGCAGATTTATCAGGGGCATATTTGGATCGAGCTAATCTTAGCAATGCCAACCTGAGTGCTACTCGTTTGACTGGTGCTGTTTTGCGTTCTGCCCAGATGGAAAACGCTAACTTGCAAAATGCCGACCTCAGTCTTGCAGATTTACGGGGAGCGAATGTAGCAGGAGCTAATTTTCAAGGAACAATTCTTGCTCCCACCAAACAAGATCCAGCCGATCAATTTGTCCAAACCCCAGACTTAGGCTCGGTATCCGCCGTAGTCCAAGGCGTTGATTTTTCTCAAGCCAAAAATTTAGATTCCAAACAGCTAGCGTATATTTGTACACAAGGTGGCATTCACCCCCGTTGCCCGTAGAATGGAATGAGGAGTGGGGAGATGAGGGAGACAAGGAGACAAGGAGACAAGTAGACAAGTAGACAAGTAGACAAATTGCAACAATTTTTTACCCTTGTTCCCTTGTCCTCTTCCCATGCTCTATGCCCTGTGCCCGACGACAAATTACAAAAAAATGGTGTGAGGAATTGGGCTATGAAATATGTTCCATATTCGCTTTCTGTTTTGGGGGCTGGTTTGGTGTTGAGTTTAGCTTTGAGTGCTAAACCAGCACAGGCTCAAGTAGCGTATGGCAGTTATATTGGTATCGGCCCGAGCATCGGTATTACTGATGGTGTCCAAATTGGGGGGGTGATAGCTGGGCGTTACAAGCTTTTGGAAGCGCCAATTTCTCTACGTGCCCAAGTTTTAATTGGTAATGGTACGGCAGTTGTACCAACGGTTTCTTATGATGTACCCCTGAATTGGCAAGCTGATGCCTATTTGGGTGCTGGGTTGGTGTTAGCTGGTGATGATTCTCCTGTGGGCGACAAGATTAGTTTTGCTTTACAGCCAGGAATTGATTATGTGATTCCCAATAGCAATACTGTGCTTTTTGGCAACGCGATCATCGCTTTTGATGCTTACCGTGATAGTGGTGGTACAGCTATTTCTGTGCAAGGTGGCATTGGTTTAAGATTTTGATGGGTTGGCGTTGGTGTAGCTGGTTGTAGTGAAAAGTCCAGTCGGTGTGATGCTGTTGCCTTGCGTCGGAATCTTCTGACTTGGTAACGGCGGCGCAGCTGTGAACTTTTCAAGCTAGACATCGGTATCTCTAAAGAAGCGTTAAAGTTCATTGCAAATTAAAAAGTTAGTCCACGCAACGTGATAATTTTTGATGGTGTCCAGAGACAGCAAAGGATTAACACAGGAGAACACAGTGGCAATGGAATCAAACTTGTTAACAGATGCGATCGCAGATGAAATGAATCAAGATTTCAGTGAATATGTCGCTAATCTACAACTACACATGACTCTGCAAGCTCGTAATCTTGTTCCACCCCTGAAACAAACACTCTTCGATAGCCGCCAGCAACTACTCCTTCAAAGCCAAGCTAACTATGAAAAGCTAGTTTCTCGACAAGGCTTATAAATATACACATACTTTAATCAAATTTCAAATAAAATAAAGGCAGATGTTGTCGAGTTAACGCCATTGGCGTTCTCACAAAATCTGCTTTTTCTGCTTTTTTAAGTATCTAAGTTACTGAAATCACCCTTTTGACGCAATAGTCAAGAGCAGAAAGTAGTTAAGATGATTGCAGCAGTTCTGACAAAGAGCAGTTAGTTAAGGCTAAATGGCGGCTCGAATTAAAATGACTTCATTACTTCCCCGAAATCTCAGCGTTGTTATCCGACCACTCCAATACCGGGATCTGGACGGAGTTGAGCGCATAACTCAAGAGTCATTCGCAGCCCTGACTCCCAAGGGAGCAAATTTTGCCATCAGCCAGATGCAGTGGTTACGTCGCTGGTATGGATTACTCAAATTTTTGAGTTGGTTTCCTAACCCGCTACAGTATCGCCTCTGTGCTTATGTAGCAGAGCAAGGGCGGATGCTTCTAGGGATGATTCAAGTGTCACCTTTTAACCGCACGCGCAGCACTTGGCGCATCGACCGAGTGCTACTAGAAGGTGGTGCCGATAAACAAGGAATTGGCTCACAGCTTTTACGTCATTGCTTTGAATCGATTTTGGAAGCTCGCACTTGGCTATTGGAAGTTAATATCAATGACATAGAAGCGCTGGCACTGTATCGGCAAAATGGATTTCAGCGTTTGGCAGAAATGACATACTGGGAAATCGAGCCGGAATTACTGGTTGAATTGGCGCAAGCAGAGCCAGATTTGCCCAACCTGTTACCAGTAAGCAATGCTGATGCTCAGTTGTTATATCAATTAGATACGGCATCGATGCCACCTTTGGTGCGTCAAGTTTTTGACCGGAATACCCGCGACTTTAAAACCAGTTTGTTCGGTGCTTTAATGGATGCCGTCAAACAATGGGTAACTAAAACAGAAGTAGTCAGCGGTTACGTGTTTGAACCGCAACGCAAAGCGGCCATCGGCTATTTTCAGGTGCAACTTGACCGCAAAGGGGAAGTCCCCCACGTTGCTACACTAACCGTTCACCCAGCCTATACTTGGCTGTATCCAGAATTACTATCTCAACTAGCTCGTATTGCCCAAGATTTTCCTCAGCAAGGCTTACAATTAGCTTCCTCAGATTATCAGGCAGAGCGAGAAGAATATTTGGAGCGAATTGGGGCAAAACGCGTAGAACATACACTAATCATGTCTCGCTCTGTGTGGCACAAGCTACGGGAGTCAAAATTCGTCTCCTTAGAAGGAATTCAGTGGACTGATATGCTACAAGGTCTACAACCGGCTCGAAAACCCATACCAGGGGGAATGTCTTGGATACAGCCAGGAAAATCACCATCCCCAGATAGACCACAGCCAAGCAAGTCAGAACCGATTAATTTTTCGGTAAAAAACAATAGCATGGAAGCATCACCGATTTCCGAATCAGCAGATGCACAGCAGGAGAAGTAGTGTGATACCCCAAGAGCAAGCAAAACCGTTTATTTCAGCTTTGGGATTAGATTGCGGTCGCAAACGCATTGGTGTTGCAGGATGCGATGGCACCGGTTTAATTGCTACGGGTCTCACTACAATTGAACGTACATTTTTTGAACAAGATGTAGAGCAAATCCGGCAAATAATTAATGAACGCCGGGTGCAAGTCCTGGTTATAGGTTTACCTTATTCAATGGATGGCTCGTTAGGATTTCAAGCGCGTCAAGTCCAAAAATTTGCCAAAAGACTTGCTAAAGCGCTGAATTTGCCTGTGGAATACGTAGATGAACGGTTAACGTCATTTCAAGCAGAACAACTGCTAATAGCTGAGAATCGCTCTCCATCACGCCACAAAGGTTTAATTGACCGCAAGGCAGCTTCTTTAATTTTGCAACAATGGCTGGATATGAAGCGTGCTAATTCTCACACTTCAGTGGCAACTATCGAGTATTGATACCTTTTAACATGATATTCTGAAAACTATTAGCCAGCATTTGGATTTACGTGTAAAGCTATTTGATAGCTTTACGATTTACAAAGTTGCTGGTATTTATTGAGTTTGTAAATTTTGACCATGTTTTCCTCTGAATTTCCTGAAGAAAATGATAACGCTCATGCCGGTTCCATCACTTTGACTGATGAAAAAGGGCGATCGCTCGAATGTTACATAGAGCATACCTTGGAAGTAGATGGGCAAGAATATGTTTTACTGCTTCCTGTAGACTCACCTGTAGAAATCTTCTCTTGGCAAGGTGAAGACGAGGAAGAAGAAGCAGTTCTCGTAGAAGATGACGCCATTATTGAGCAGATTTTTAGCACTGCTCAGGCTGTATTATCTGAGCAAAACTTAACACTGAAAAATACAGCCTATGCTCTGACAGTTGCAGGTGATTTACCACCGGTTGAAGAATCAGAACTTTTTACTTTAGAAATTGAAGACGAAGAAGCAGATTTAGAACCAGAGCAATTACAGCTATTGGCTAGCTTCTATGATGAACATCAAGAATATGCAATCTATACACCTTTAGATCCGCTATTGTTTTTTGCACGCATATCGAAAACAGGCGAACCGGAATTACTTTCTCCAGAAGAGTTTCGTCAAGTACAACCGCTCCTTGAAGAACATCTTTTTAATGAAGTAGAGTAAAATCCAATTTTCAACCTGTCTGAAAAATAAGGTTGGATGTTGACTGTTGACTGATGACTGATGACTGGGAAAGAAATATTTTTCTGTCTTCTGTGTGTGATTTGTCATATCACCGTCTAGCTTTAAAATAGGACATTGGGCGATTTATAATCCCAAATTGCTATGAGATACTGAAAATGGCTTATAGCGATTTTGCATTAAGTAAATTTAAAAAGTCATTTCCCATCAGTATTGATGAAGAAGCTGATTTGTGTGCGGATATAGAACCTCTACAGCCTAGTGAAAAACTCACAAATACTTTAGAAGAAACTACGGAACTGGCTTTAGCAATTAACACTGAAAAAGCTCGCTCACAAATGATTATTACACCGATATTATTGGAGGTAAGACGTAGGGATAATTATCCAATTAGTTTATTTTCAGGTGTAGATTTTAATGTAGATGAAGCAAGAAGTCTGAATGGTATATTGTGATTTTATTATCAGTCCTTCTAAGGAATAACTAAGGTTAATGCGCCTGTGGTAATTATTATTGAAGCAAAAAATAAAAATATTAAAGGTGGATTAGGCCAATGTGCAGCAGCAATTTTAGCAGCACAATTGTTTAATCAACAAAAGAAAAATGAAATTAAAAAATTTTTTGATGCTGTGACTACTGGAGATATTTGGGAGTTTTTGAAGTTAGAAGCAAACGAGATATTTATTAATTTGAATAATTATTATATTAAAGAGATAGATAAAATTTTAGAGATTTTATCTCAAAGTGTTCGTGGAGATATTCCAGGATGGAGTTCGACTAACTAAACTGTATTGGGTTACGCTCTTTTGTCTGGAGCTATTTATATTTTGCCTGTTGACTATGACCTGGAACAATCTTTTACAGCCTGATTTAATTTTAGAAGGTTCAGTATTAAATCTGACACCGGATATCATCCAACAGTATGGTCTCAAGGGGCTGGTGTTGGATGTAGACGAAACTTTAGTACCCTTTAGTGTGGGGATGGCTTCCCCAGAACTACAAAGTTGGGTAGAGGAAATTCGTACTTGTACTGCATTGTGGTTGGTGAGCAATAACTTGAGTGAAGCGCGAATTGGTGGAATTGCGCGATCGCTCAATTTACCTTATTATTTGGGTGCAGCTAAGCCTTCCCGACGTAAAATTAGAGCCGCATTGCAAGCAATGAATTTACCAGTGCATCAAGTAGGAATGGTAGGCGATCGCTTATTTACTGATGTTTTAGCAGGTAATCGTTTAGGAATGTTTACCATTTTAGTGGAACCGATTATTCATCCAGACGCTGCTTTGCGCTCTCATCCAGTGCGAAATTTTGAAGTTTGGGTATCTGAAATCCTTGGAGCCTCCATCACCCCAAAGAAAACTAAAATTCACAAAACTTGAGAAATCATCAGGAAACTAAATCTAAAGAAATGATTAAGGAATCTTGCTGGAGTCTAAAAATCGGGGATCATAAGTATTAATAACATGGAGTCAGCTAAAAAAGACTCTAGCGCATAGTAAATAAATATAAACTCGTAAAGCGTCAGCGTTCACCTATAGGATGTCTGGCGCTTTATATATTGCAACACTTATGAATTAGTGAGTATAAATACTACTATTAACTATTGACAGTTCATAGTCAACAGTCAACGACTTGAAACGAAATCATTGATTTTTGCAGTTCCCTAAATCGTAACTTTCTGTTTGCACAAAGTAGGAAGCGGCTAAAAACGTAATGAACTTTGTCTATACACAAGCATATTACATCAAACACCGCAATTATTTCATTATGCTACATAAGAGTGATAGTATAATTACTAGATTTTACTGAAATTTTTATTGAATAATGTTACAACAAAATCCTTTTATTATAGGAAAACCAGTACGTCCAGAGCATTTCGCAGGCCGAGCATCAGAAATTGCCGCAGCTTTCGATCAAATTTATAACCGCAGCCATCTAGCGATTTGGGGAGGGCCAGGGATGGGAAAAACCTCATTTTTGCAGAAACTAGAATCATCGCAAGCTTGGGAAGAACATGGAATGGACTCATCCCAAGCTGTAATTGTTCGTTTCAGTTGCGAGAATATTACTCCTTTCACTCCCTCAGATTTTTGGCAAGAAATACTCACTCTTGTGAAAGAAAAAGTAGCAGGTCAATCTGCACTGGAAGCTGAAATTAATACAATTCTGCAAGCAGGAAAGCCTACTAAAGATAGTTTGCGACAGATATTACGAAAACTGAAAGTACAAGATAAATATCTAGTGTTACTAATAGATGACTTTCATGTAGCACTAAACACGACCCAAGAATATGATGAAGATGCAATGCAAAAATTTTTGAGTGAGTGCCGTAATTTGGCTGTTCACTCTGCGGAAGGACAACATATGTCAATGATTGTTACTTCCCTAAAGCGTCTCAACGAACTAGGCCCTAAGCTCAATCCCAACGCTTCACCGTGGTACAATCATTATTTATTTTTACGGCTGAAAACATTTAATAATACGGAAATTGACGACATATTTAAAAGTTTAAGAATACCAGATTTACGGGAAGCAATTAAAGAAATCACAGGCGGACATCCATCTTTGTTGCAAATATCTGGCTTTCTTCTACATAGAGATTTAATTACTGCTAATGCGCCAAATGCAGATAAATTTGTTAGTGATTTTGAAAGTGTGACCCAACAAATTTTTCAAAATATTTGGGAAAGATGTAGTGAAGTCGAACAAACTTTATTGATGCTCATGGCTCTTTCTAGTTTAAAGGGTCGCCTACACAAACAAAAACAATTTGATGTGAGTGGTATTGAATTAATTTTTAGTCAAAGAGAAGCGGAATTAATCAAACTGGAAGAACAAGGTGTAGTAACTCATACTGTTCATGAAGAGAAAAATATATATTCTTTCACTTCATCGACAATGGAGCGTTGGGTAATTCAACAACTTTGGCAAACAGATGAAAAGTGGTTGCAAACACGAGAAAAAGTTTTTCTCAATTTAATGAGTAGGCAACAAATGGATAAATTCATTACAGCCGTGAAGTGGCTATGGAAAAACAAAGACAAAATTCCACAGATTATGGAGTGGTTTGGAAAGTTAATGGCTGCTTTACCCAAAGGACTTATTTTACCAAGTAATTAATATGGGTAAATAAAATGACAAATGCTAAAAGAAATCCTTACATTATTGGTCGTGCAATACATGAACGCAATAAATTTTTTGGTCGTGACAGTCTATTCCATTTTATTGAAGATAATCTCAGCCAAGGTGTAAAAGTTATTTTGTTGCATGGTCAAAGAAGGATTGGTAAGTCTTCTGTACTGAAACAAGTTTCAAATTTTATTCAATCTAATGACTTTATTTTTGTTCAATTTGACCTGCAACACCAAAGTCAGTCAAGTCTCAGTAATATTATCTATGACTTGGCTATGACGATTATCGATAAACTTGGCATAGATGCAGATAATTTACAAACACCAACAAATACACAATTGGAAGAAAATATCAATTTATTTTCTGAAGTTTTTTTAATCAATGTTTATCAAGAAATACAGGATCGAAAAATAGTATTACTACTTGATGAATTCGATGTTGCAAGTAATGATGACGGTGAGATAAATATTGTTGAACAACAAACATTATTCCCCTACTTAAAAAAACTTTTAAAAGATCAAGATAAATTATTTATTATTCCAGTAATTGGAAGGTATCTTAACGACTTACCAAGTTTATTGAATTTATTTAAGGATGCACCACACCAAAATATTGGTTTGCTAGATGAGAGTAGTGCTGAACGAATGATCGTTGAACCTGCTAAAAATATTTTAACATATCGAAATGAAGCAATAAAAGAAATTTTGCAATTCTCAGCAGGGCATCCATGTTTTACTCAAGTTATTTGCTTTACTATTTTTGAACAAGCAAGAGAAAATGAAAAGTGGATTGTTGAACGTGGTGATGTAGAAGACATTTTAAAAAAAGCAATTGAAAAAGCTGATTCTTTCCTACTAAGTTTTTGGCAGGTACTTACAGTAGAAGAAAGAATCATTATGTCAGCTGTAGCTGAGGCTCAAAAGATAGCTATTGAGCAAGGAAAAAGATTTCCAGAAGAACCATTAGATTTGCTTGGTAGAAATGGTATAAATCAGACAGAGGAGTTATCTCAGTCTTGGGAGAGGTTAATAGAAAACCATTATTTATCTGATGACGGACGTAAAATCACCGTAGAATTAATTCGTCAATGGTTGTTAGAATATCATTCCCTACAAAATGAAATACAAAATTTAACAACACAGCAATTAAAAACCCAAGAAAATGAAACCGTTGAAGAGATTGTTAAATACCTGATTGAGGTAGCAAATTTTTGGTCTCAACAAGGAAAATACGACCTGGCAATACAGCACTATGAGCAAGCTTTAGAAAGAGATTCCAGTAATTTTAATATTGCAACATCTTTGGCTAAAGAGTATTTGAAAGCAAAAGATTTTGAGAAATCTCTAGAACTGCACAAGGAACTTTTTCAAGCGGATGAGAATTCTTATAAAGAAGGATATTTAGATGCTTTGTCAGAATATGGGCATAATTTAATTATTCAACGTGAATACTCACTAGCCAAGGAAAAATATAACAAAATTTTAGAAATTGAACCTAACACAAAAGCAGCAATACAGAAAATTTTAGAAATTGAAACTTATGAAAATAAAATTACGACTCCAGAAGTAAATGATTCTCTTAGTAATCAGAGAAAAAGAAATCCAAAAAATTCAAATTTAAAAAAAATACTAGCAGTAATTACATCTTTGCTTGTGGTAAGTGTAGGTTATGGTGCTTACCGCTTTTCATCTGAGTGTCCTTCAGGGAAACAGAAACAGTTTGGAGTTTTGTGTATAGATGATGACACTAAAATTAGTAATGGCGATCGCACTTTATTTCCTACTATTAAAAATAGCTACCGCGACCAAGGAATTCAAGTCTTTAAACAACAAAAATATCAAGAAGCCAGCAACCTATTTGCAGAAGCTGTAAAAATCGATCGCAAAGATCCAGAAGTATTAATTTACCATAACAACGCTCGTGCTAAACAACAAGGAAATCCTTTCACCTTAGCAGTAGCTGTTCCAGCAAATAATGATAATTTAGCTCAAGAAATATTGCGTGGCGTAGCACAAGCACAGCACGAATTCAATCAAAAGAATGGTTTAAGCGGTCGGTTGCTGGAAATGAAAATTGCCAACGATGCAAATCAACCACAACAAGCCACAGAAGTAGCTGCACAGTTGGTGAAAGATTCATCGATTTTGGGAATTATTGGTCACAATAGCTCTGACTCTACTAAAGCAGCCTTGCAAGAATATAGCAAAACAGAAATACCTGTGATTTCTCCTACTAGCACCAGCACGCAATTATTGGGTAAAAAGAATTTTTTTAGAAGTTTACCTTCTGATGCTGCTGGAGGTAAGAAATTAGCGGAATATGCCTTCAATATCTTGAAGGTAAAAACAGTAGCTATTTTTTCTAATCCTGAGAGTTCATACAGCGACAGCATGAGAGAGGAATTTACCAAGACATTTGAAAATCTGGGAGGTAAAGTGCTTAAACCAGAAATTAACTTAGCAGATAAATCACTGGATATGGATGCACAAGTTTCTAGAAGTCTTTTTAGACACGAAGCAAAAGCAGCTGTATTAATTCCAGATAGAGAACGCATTAATACTGCTCTGGAAATTGCTAAGTTAAACCAGGATGTAGTTAATAGAGCCAGAAATCGCAACAGAAACATTTCAGGAATGAAGCTTTTAGGCGGAGATACGCTTTACAGCTATGAAACTTTAAGTAAAGGTGTAACTGTAGAAGGACTAACTGTAGTCGTTCCTTGGTTTCGTGAAGCTCAGCAAGCAAAGGACTTCGGCAAAAAAGCAAAAGAGCAATGGCGAGGAGAAGTGAGTTGGCGAACTGCAACCAGCTACGACGCTACCCAAGCACTTATTCATGCTTTGTCTGCGAATTCTACACGGACAACAGTTATCGATAATTTAAGAAATAATAATTTTGTTGTAAATAATACAAAAACTTCTGGAGATCCACTCCGATTTAATCCTCAGGGAGAACGACAAACAGAACCAGTTTTAGTTCAAATACAAGGTGGGAGGTGGGTTATGCTACCGCAACAATAAGTTGATATAACAACAAAACAGTCAATTAGGCAACAGAAATTAATCAAGTTTTTTGTGTAAAATAGGACACAATACCCTAGTAATATACTCTTAAGGCTATGGCAAAGTTAGTATCTCGGAGAAACCCTTATATAATCGGTCGTCCAATCGATGACCCAAAACTACTTTTTGGACGGCAAGATTTGTTTCATGTTCTGAAAGATAATCTCAGCCAAGATATAAAAGTTACTTTGTTGCATGGTCAAAGACGTATCGGTAAGTCGTCAATCATTCGTAATATTGCAAAATCTGTTGAATTAGAAGACTTTGTTTTTATTGCTTTCAATTTAGAAGATTACACTCGTGAGAATCTTTGTAAGATATTAGCAGACTTGGCTCAAGAAATTATTGAACAACTAGAAATAGATGACCAAAAAATTAAGCCGCCTAGTATTCAAGATTTAGATAATGAACCATATATTTTTTATAGTCAATTTTTGGCGAAAGTTATCAACCAATTAGATGGTAAAAAATTAGTTTTTTTATTAGATGAATTTGAAGCATTAAGCGATCAATATTCTGCTTCACTGTTGGAGAACTTTTTCATTTACTTACATTCTTTAATTGAAGTAGAACAAAAGCTATTTTTAATTATATTTACTGGTAGGCAATCAGCAAACATACCAAATTTACTCAATTCTTTTCAAGATGCTTATATTCATGAAATTGATTTTTTAGATGAAGATAGTGCTACACAGTTAATTACTCAGCCTGCTCAGGGAATCTTAGAGTATAGCCAGGAAGCGATTACAGCCATTATTGAGCTATCAGCAGGACATCCTTATTTTATCCAAGTCATCTGTTTTGCTATTTTTGTCAGAGCTAGAGAATTGGATGAATCACGTATTGGTATTGAAGATATAGATAATATTGTTGATAAAGCAATTGAAAATGCAGAAGCAGGACTAGCATGGTTTTGGGATGGTTTGAGTGTTACAGAAAAAATTGTATTTTCTGCAATTGCAGAGTCTCAGAAAATAGGTACAGTTGGAGAAACTCCATTTAAAATATTGCAAAAATATGGAGTATTTAAGAGGGAAGTTATAGAAAAAGCTGTCAAAGAACTTGTTGACCATAAATTTTTAGATACAGAAGGTAATAAAATAAAAATTCAATTAGTAAGTCGTTGGTTACTGCAACGTCATCCATTGAGACAAGAAATTAAAGAATTACAAAAATCCAATGAAGCCGAAAATTATTTCACTGATGAAGATAGAAAAAAATTTTTATCAGAGGAAAAAAAACACAATAGCATAGCTAACGATCAAAAGCCTAGTTTTACTTTAACTGTAACTGAAAAATCTTTGCCTTTACAGAGATTTTCCAGACTAAAAAAGACAGAAGAAATTGAAATTATACAAGAATCAAAAAAAGCTGTAAATATCTCGAATATAGAAATAGTTTCTCCAGCTAAATCGAGGTTATCTAAAGGTATTCGTTACCTTGTAATAGCAGGAGGAATGACATTTTCTGCGGCCGTAATAGGTACATTCATTGGTATGTCAACACGATGTTTGGCAAGCGGAAGCGAAAATAAAATATTAGGTGTTTTTTGTGTAGACAATCCCAGCAGTAATTTCAGTAGTGGCGATCGCACTTTTTTTCCTATTAAAAATAACAGCTATCGAGACCAAGCAATTGAAAGTTTTAGACTTGCTAATTATTCAACTGCTACTGAATTATTTGAACAAGCAAGAAAAAGCGATCGCACAGATCCAGAAGTATTAATATACTATAATAATGCTCTCGCTAAGCAAAGAGAAAATTATTTTACTTTAGCAGTAGTTGTACCAGCAGATAATACTAACTTTGCTGAAGAAATATTGCGCGGTGTGGCACACGCACAACAAGAGTTTAATCAAAAAAACGGCTTAAATGGTAGGCTACTTTCTATTATTATTGCTAACGATGGTGATGGTAAGCAACGAGAAAAAGCAAAACAAATTGCTGCTGAATTAGTCAAAACTAAATCTATATTAGGAGTGATTGGACATAATTTTAGCGAAGCAACACAAGCAGCTTTAACAGAATATAAAAAGGGAAGAATACCGCTGATTTCTCCTGCTAGTAGTACTACTTCATTGCAGGAGAATAATAATTTCTTTAGGACTATACCTTCAAATGCAGCAATGGGAGATAAATTAGCTAAATATGCTATCAATAATTTGCATTTAACAAGAGTAGTTATCTTTAAATCTACAAGTTTATTTAGTCAAAGTATGACGGAAGAATTTCAAAATAAATTTCAAAAGCTAGGAGGTAAAATTATTCGTCAGGTAGACTTAACACAAAGCACGCTAAATGCCCAAAAGGAAGTTAATCTAAGTTTAGATAAGCAAGCACAGGGAGCAGTTTTAATTACAGATCAACAATATAGTAATGTTGCTTTAGACATTGCTAAAGCAAATAATAATACAATTCATAATTATCAAAATCAAAAACAACGCAAACTAAAATTATTAAGTACTAATCCTCTTTATAGCGACGAAACCTTAACCCAAGGTGGAAAGGCAGTAGAAGGTTTAATTACAGTGGTTCCTTGGTTTAGAGACGCCGAAAAAGCAAAAAAGTACGCTCAAACAGCTAAAAAATTATGGACAATTGATGTCAGTTGGCGTACTGCTAGTAGCTATGATGCTACACAAGCTTTGATTCAAGATTTGTCTGTTGATTCCAGTCGCAAAACAATCCTCGCCAGTTTAGAAAATGCCAATTTTTTGGTCAAACAAACTTCAGGCTATCCACTCAAATTTAGTTCTGAAGGAGAACGGGAGATTGAGCCAGTTTTATTAGAGGTAAAAGAAGGGAAGTATATTGCAGTACCATAATGAGTTATGATGACAACTTTGGATTTGGGATTAAAGAAAAAATCTCACATCTAAAATTCAATGCCTCGTAACTCCTAACTTTTTTGATGTCACTAACGATTGTTGTCAAAATTGGCACTTCTAGCCTCACCCAACCAGAAACGGCACAATTAGCACTTTCTACCATCGCCACCTTGGCGGAGACACTCTGTCATTTAAAACGCCAGGGACATCGGGTAATTTTAGTTTCTTCTGGTGCTGTTGGGGTGGGTTGTGCGCGGTTAGGGTTAACAGAACGTCCTAAAGCCATCGCCCTCAAACAGGCTGTAGCAGCTGTTGGTCAAGGGCGATTAATACGTGTATATGATGATTTATTTAATACGTTACAACAGCCGATCGCTCAAGTATTATTGACTCGCAGTGATTTAGTACAACGTAGCCGCTATCTCAATGTTTATAATACTTTTAAAGAATTATTGGGCTTGGGAGTGATTCCCATAGTCAATGAAAATGATACTGTAGCAGTAGAAGAATTAAAATTTGGTGACAACGATACTCTTTCGGCCTTGGTTGCAAGTTTAGTAGAAGCCGATTGGTTATTTTTACTCACTGATGTCGATCGCCTCTACTCAGCCGACCCCCGTTCCGTACCAGATGCACGACCTATTGCTTTAGTTAGTAACATTCAAGAACTAGTTAAATCACAAATCCAAACAAGTTCCCAAGGTTCTCAATGGGGTACTGGCGGTATGGTAACAAAAATTTCCGCTGCGAGAATTGCCATTGCAGCTGGAGTCCGCACTGTAATTACCCAAGGACGATTTCCCCAGAATATAGAAAAAATTATCCAAGGTGAATTGATTGGCACGCATTTTGAACCGCAACCAGAACCAACTTCTGCGCGTAAACGTTGGATAGCTTACGGACTTGTACCTGCGGGAAAATTATATTTAGATGAAGGTGCGATCGCTGCAATTTCTTTGGCCGGAAAATCGTTATTAGCAGCTGGAATTAAAGCAATAGAAGGAGAATTTGATACACAAGATGCAGTGCAATTGTGTGACAGCAACGGTAACGAAATTGCCAGAGGACTTGTGAATTACAACAGCAATGAACTGCAAAAAATTCGTGGCTATCATTCACGGGAAATTGCTACAATTTTAGGCTACGCCGGTGCGGAAACTGTGATTCATCGGGATAATTTGGTTTTGACTTAGGATAGAAATTTAGTGGCTACTAAGCTGATACGCTTTTAAATTGCATAACTCAACTCGTTAGAAAGACACGGGGACACGGAGATGCAATTTGAATGACGATTAGCTTAACTTAAGATGATAATTACTTAAGCTAGAGTGTTAATTTCTTACACGCTCATTTGGATATTAGTGGTTTTTCCGGTTAGGTGCAAGATATGAGGTGCGTTACCCAAGGACTAACGCACCTGATAAATAACTAAATTAAGCAGTCCGAAAACGCGCCAACTCTTCACCCGTTTTCGCATCGTGGGCGTGGACTGTACACACCAAACATGAATCAAACGATCGCGCCACATGACCAACTTCCACCGGGTCGCTAGAATCGTAAATGGGTGTGCCAATTAAAGCTTCTTCAATGGGGCCGCGCATTCCTTGGCCGTCACGGGGGCCGATATTCCAAGTACCAGGGGCAATCACTTGGTAATTCTTAATTTTACCGCCTTCTATTTCCACCCAGTGACACAAAGAACCCCGCGCTGCTTCCGTTGCACCCCAACCCTTGCCATCTTTTTCTTTGGGTTTGATATACCAAGGATCGTTTAATTTAAATTCCCGCAAACAATGTTCGGCTTGACGATATAACTTGACAATTTCGTGCAGTCGTGCTAGTTGACGGACATGAATACTAGGGCCACCCATGCGTTTGAAGACATCGAGGATGAAGGGGTCATAGTGTTGCCAAGATTCGCCATGTTTGCCACCTGCGACTAACTGACGTGCTAAGGGGCCGGCTTCTAAACGTCCGAAATCTTTGTGCAGAACGGCACTTGCCCAAGAATAGGCGTTATCGAAGTCTTTGGTATTATTTGCAGTGGGTTTAGTGGTGCGATCGCCAGGATGAATATCCGCAGTTCCTTCATCGTACCAGGAGTGAGTTGTATTCTCGCGGGTAAAGGACTGATCCATTAACACGTGAGTATCAGTGAAGCTGTCATAAACTCCACTTTTCATAATCATCGCCGCATTTCGTCCTTCGATGGTCGGCTTTTGGTATTTATCCTCGTGGGCTAAATATCCCCAAGTGACATATTTGCCAACACCAGCGCCATATCTATCTAAACCGATGTCTAAACCCATGCGCCAATAAAAACCCAAGTCAGATTCTCGATGATTGCGGTTTTCATCCAACCAATCCAAAAAGTCATCATAACTTTGGATTTGTTCGTACCGTTCTAAAGAACAACCCAACCAAACTGGTTCTAACCAATTGGTGCGGAAATATTCCAGAATCGCCCAAGCGCGGGTAATATCCGTCAGAGTGGGGGCGCACATCACGCCACCAGGCACCATATAACTGCTGTGAGGCCATTGGCCGCCTAATAGCGCATAAATTTCTACAGGTTTAGCGGAAATTGTCACGCCTAATTCGTAAGATTTACCAGTGAAAGCGGCAAAGCGTCTGGTAGCTTCGTCATAAAACCGACTATTGCGGTATTTTTTATTAGTCAAATCAATGGCAAACAATCCATAAAAATAACGGGGAATACTTTGGATTGTTTCCACAATTTGACCGAGATTTCTCGCCAAAATTGCATTGCGTGGAACTTCTGTTTCCCAAGCTGTATCTAATGCCCAAGATGCAGAAGTTAAGTGAGAACCACCGCAAATTCCGCAAATTCGAGGCGTAACAATTAATCCGGCTTGGGGGTCTTTACCGCGTAAGATAATTTCAAATCCGCGAAACAGTTCCGCATGAGTCCAGGCGTTGACTACCCGCCCATTTTCAATATCGACTCTGACATCTAAATCGCCTTCAACTCTACCAACGGGCGATATATCTAATGTTTGAATTCCCATTCTCTTCTCCTTTAATAATTGGTAAGGGGAGTAGGGAGATGGGGAGATAGGGAAACGCGGGGAATAACCAATGCCCAATGCCCAATGCCCAATGCCCAATGCCCAATGCCCC
>Ga0314811_100004_pt1 | contig 37509 bp, 30 predicted proteins | sample STEome_7_FD_202340 | JGI IMG/M metagenome (GOLD analysis project Ga0314811, IMG submission 202340) | Metatranscriptome of soil surface biofilm microbial communities from soil inoculated with nitrogen-fixing consortium DG1, State College... ...
GAGTGTTAATTGAAGGGGCATCGTTAGCGAAGCGGTAGCGAGGAACGAGCGTCACCCCTTCAATTAACCGCGCTTACATCCGCACCCACAAGGGGATGCGGTTTTACGCGCGATCAATAAATTGATCGTGATTTCTCAGCCTCCCAGTCATGGCAACAGGATTTTGAGCGATATTATTGAATCTAGTCGTAGTTGAGTTGAGGGATTTGCCCATGACAGCCTCAGTTGAGTATATCCCTGTTACACCAATTGAATATCCAGATGAGGACGGTAAGCCAATGGCTGAAGGTGATTTACAGCGCAAGTGTCTCGTATACGCTACCACTGTGCTAGATATTTATTTTCAAAATCACCCAAATGTATACGTCGCTGGTAATTTATTTATCTATTACGAAAAAGGTAATCCAGAATCAGTTGTCGCACCAGATGTATTTGTGGTGTTTGGAGTAGAAAAATATGACCGACGTTCTTACAAAACCTGGGAAGAAAATAATAAAACCCCAGATTTCGTTCTAGAGATTACCTCAAAAACCACCCGTAGCAAAGACCAAGGTGCAAAGAAAGGAATCTACGCCTTTCTAGGGGTGCGTGAATATTTTCAGTATGATCCTACAGGCGATTATCTTAATCCCCAACTCCAAGGTTTACATTTGATCGAAGGTAATTATTTCCTAGTGACAACAAATACCCTACCAGATGGTACAGTGTCCTTACCCAGTCAAGTTTTGGGGCTAGAGTTGCGCTTGGAGAGAGGAAAACTGCGTTTTTACAATCCAGCTACGGGTCAAACACTCCTAACTCATGAAGAGGAAGCAGTTGCACGACAAGCCGCAGAAGAGGCTCGACAGCAAACGGAGCAAAAGGCGCAAAGGTTAGCTGCTAAACTCCGAGAATTAAATATTGACCCAGATAGCCTCTAAACATAATAGTTTCATAATACTTCGGCGTTACTCCCGTCTTATTGTTTGAGTCAATACTCAGCACTGTTGAGTGTGGAATACCATAACTTAGTCTATCGGCATACACACCCGTGGATAGATTGCAACTTTTATTTTGTTAAAGTTATATTTATTTACATAAATTTACAAAAATTAAAACAGAGGTTTAACGATGACTATAGTAATTGCATTAGCGGTTGTGGGTTGGGTAGCTGTTTCAGTTTTAGGCTCTCTGGCTTATTTCTTGGGAGAACAAAGCAAGCCTATCCACGAGCGTAACTGGCGTTCTGAGTCTTTTGAAAAGTTGTCTAAATCCCTCACTGGCTTAGATATAGACTACACAAAACGCATTCCTGCTTATGCCATAGATGCTTACACCAGCCGCAACCTGCCTCAATAACAATAAAGGCAGCTTAATAGAATGTGCATAAAATATTAGGGTGGGTAAATAACACCCACCCTACTCTTGCTTAATTAATTACCCTACTACTACAACGGACGATAAACGCGATAGTTGATTTTAGCGAAGATGTTATCCATTACTTCGACTTTTTCGAGCCAACCGCTGTCAATTTTGCCAGCTTTCACGTCTTCGTAGAGTTTATTAAACCTCATCAAGTGCGATCGCGTGCGTCTGACTGCGTAAGGTACCATTGTTCCTGTCCGCATAATGAAAGCCCAGTCAGAAGATTGTGCTAACAGCAATTCTCGTGCTGCTTGATTTAATGCTCGCCACTGCAATTCATCCTCTGGCTCCACATGTGATATTTCTATCATTCGCTCCGCAGCTTTGTGCAAATGCGGATAAATCCAGGCGTTTGTTTCGTTCAACCAATACTCGTGGAAACCTTTAAAACCCCAACTTGACTGGGAAGGACGACATACTTGCTGTACTGGATGCGATCGCAGATAATCTGCCAAGTGGGTCATTGCATAGGTTCCTTGGTCATACCACGACTTGCGGAATAGAAAATCAATGAACCAAGGCCCTTCATACCACCAATGTCCAAACAACTCCGCATCATAAGGCGAAACAATTATCGGCGGGCGCTGCATTATACCATATAAATGTTCAGATTGCCGCTCTCTGTTATACATAAAGTTAGCGGCATGTTCCGCTGCCTTTTCCCTTGCCCAATAAGGGTCATAGAGTGCTTTATCTGACAGTCCTAAACCACGTCCAGTAATTTTGTGATACTTAATGCCCGTATTTTTCCGTTGACCATTGGGCATAATGTAGGGCTTGATGTACTCATATTCTGCTTCCCAGCCCAAATCTTTGTAAAATTCTCGATATTCTGACGCACCAGGATAGCCGACTTCAGAAGACCATACTTGTTGAGAAGATTCATGATCTCGACCAAAGGCAGCAACACCAGTTTCTGTAAAAATTGGAGCGTAAGTACCAAAGCGGGGACGGGGTCTGGCGTAAAGAATACCATGTCCATCGGTGAGGAAGTAACGTATACCAGCATCTGCCAGCATCCGCTCCACACCTTCATAGTAAGCGCATTCAGGTAACCAAATACCTCTCGGTGCTTGTCCAAAGGTTTCCTGATAATGTTCGCAAGCTACCTGAATTTGTGCCCACACTGCTTGCGGATACATTTTCATTAATGGCAAGTAGCCGTGGGTAGCGCCGCAAGTGATAATTTCCAGGTTATTACTATCTTGGAACTGCTTAAAAGCCGTCACCAAGTCACCGTTGTAGCGTTCCCATATTTGACGCGCTTCGTTAAATTCAGTGGCGTAATGTTCCGCCAAATAACGAATATGCCCGTTATGGGCGTTATGCTCGACTTCCAGTTCTGTAAGTTCTTCTAACTTGGCTAAGTGGGCGTCATATCGTTCTTGTAGCAGAGGGTCACGAAGCATCGACACTAAAGGTGGTGTCATACTCATCGTGATTTTAAAGTCGATACCGTCTCGCTTTAAGCCTTCAAATACTTTCAATAAAGGGATGTAAGTTTCTGTGATGGCTTCATAGAGCCATTCTTCCTCCAGCACATAGTCACTTTCTGGGTGACGAACGAAGGGCAGATGTGCATGAAGGACAAGCGCGACATAGCCAATAGCCATAATGATTTTGGGGTGGTACTTGTAAGTTGAAGGTGGAGGGGTTTGCCAGAAATTAACAATATTTTAAGACTTTATGGGGATTGTCAGTTAGGTTTATGTGAGTTTTCAATTAATTTAAAAGCTTTGTACCAATGTTTGAACTCCTGGGCATTCCTACTCCGGTTGTGGGTTGACTTGTTGCAGCCCAAAAATCGGGTTTCTCACTTACAGTCCTTTTGTAAACTTTTTGCCTTTGGAGTTTAGTAATTATTTTTTAGCCAAGTGCCGTTAGTATCTGCCTCCAGAAAAATTTTACTTTTACTTTGTTTGGTGAGGTTGAGTTTCAGGAGCGATGCCTAAGGCGGGCTACGCCTACGCCAAAATCAAAATTATACAAAAAAGCGTTGAACTCGAACGCTAAAACCTGGCAAAAGTGGTGATGTGATTTCGTCATCAGCCAACAAAGTTGCTATCAGTTTTAATTGGGCAGTTACTGCTGGTTTGCTTCTTCTTCTGGTAACATTACCAACTGCCCATTTGGTGTAAAAAAGCGCAATTTGCCAGACTCAACTCCTAAATACAGTCCTAACTGTTAGCTCCATAATCAGCCTTTAGCAGTAACTTCGATTTCTTGATATTGTCCATCCACTAAGTGAAATCCCTGTAATTTTTGGTTATTTGGGTAAAACCAAAAATAGTTTTGGATTACATTGCAACTTGATTGCTGGACTTCTCAAGTATGAACTTGCTCTGTTTTCTTGATCAGTAATTTAAGTATTATTATATACAAGCGTCATTGAAATTCATTCAAATTACAAAGTAAATTTACAGTTTTAATATATACATGATGTTAGCATTATTTTCAGTACATCTGACATAGTGGACTACACCAGGCCAAAATGAGCAAAAACATCTTTACTGTCTTAACATCAAGCATAGTAGCCGTAACTGCGATCGCCGTTTCACCTCTCAAATCACAAGCACTAACCTTTGATTTTAAATTTGATAATACGCCTAATGCCACTGTAACTTCTCCCTTCGTAGGAACAGGAACGTTTAGCTTTGACGGAGACCCTGGAGATGGAACATTCGCACTTACGTCTTTACCAAACTTTAACTTTTCCTTTAATGTTAATGGAAATAGCTTTACCAACACCGCTCTTGTAACGCCACTGGCTAATATTCTTGCAAGAATCGGAACTAATGGTAGCGATCGTTTCATCAACTTCGGTGGTTCAGGTGGTGGCCCCTTCGGAGGGTCTATCGATTTTATAAATGCTAGTAGTTTAAGTTTCCAACCCGGTTTCGGATCGCTTTATTTTTCAGCAGCTGGCTTTGGAACTTATCAGGGGATAGCACAGGCAGATGTTACCCCTGTTCCTGAACCAGGTAGCATCTTAGGTTTATTAGGTTTATCCTTGGGAGCGTTGGTTGCTAAGAATAAAAAACAAGCTCAAGAGGATGTTTAAAAAGTATTATTGCTAACATCAAAATCTTAGAAACCTAACCCCCCAGCCCCCATTCCCTACAAGGGAATGGGGGTTTTTAGTAGAGTTTGCCACTTTCCAAACAACCTCTAATCTCAACTTTATCCAAAATTAAGAACTTGACTTTCCTTATCCGGCGAAAATCTTGGTTTTTTGGCAAATGCTTTTTCCATGCCACTGATTTGCACTCAAGTAGAAAAACTAAAACCGCCATCCCGTGATGGTTTGAGCGTCGGGTTTTGGGCTTCGTAAAAATGGATAAAGTCGCTAATTGTCAATCACTCAATGAGCAATATTGATTTTTGTCTATATTTGTTTATATTTATGGCAAAAATACTTCATACCTAAAGGTGGGGGCTTGAATTACGAATTACTTTGACGGCTTCTTTTTCTATTCTTCGCTTTCTTGATACAGCTGTTGCAAGTCTTGTAACTGAGTCTTTCGGGAAACACGACGATACTTTTTAGTTTCCAGTTTCGGTTCGTATTGACTCTGGCCTTTACCTTTAGTTTTTAACTTGAGAGTTGATTCGGGGCCGGCTTGTTGGTGAAGTTGTGTTTGAAGAGCGATCGCTGCATCCAAAAATTCCAAATAATGTTCGTATCGTTCCCAGTCTCCCCGCACTGCACACTCAGGCTCATCTCGGTGCAGACAATCGCTAAATCGACAGTTAGCAACTGCTAAGCGTTTTCTTGCTTCTGGGAAATAATGTACTAATTCTTCTGGGCTACAATCCATGTCCGGCTGATTAAAACCCGGAGTATCTGCTAATAAACCACCACAGGGCAATTCAAATAATTCTACATGGCGGGTGGTATGACGACCACGAGCTAATTTGCCAGAAACCTCCCCCACTCGCAGGTTAGCGTCGGGAATTAGCCAATTAATCAGACTAGATTTGCCCACACCGGAAGGCCCAGCAATTACAGTAATTTTATTGCTGAGATAGCTGGCTGCTTGGTCTATATTGATGCCATTTTGGACGCTGATAAATAACGGTTGATAACCCCAACTGAGCAGGCGATCGCTAATTTGTTGTTGTTCTTCTTGTGAAATTAAATCGCTTTTATTCAAGCATAAAAGCACATCCAAACCAGTAGACTCAGCTTTAATCAAAAACCGACTCAATTGATAAGGTTCCAAAGGCGGATCGGCAACGGCAAATACTAATAAAATTTGGTTGACATTGGCAATGGCTGGACGATCTAATTCACTTTCGCGGGGTAAAACCTCAGCAATTGCTCCTCGTCCTCCAGCCCAATCTGGCTCCTCCACAACAACGCGATCGCCCACCATCACCTGTTGTCCGATTTTTTTCAGCCGCGTTCTGCGAGTACAGAGGAGGAGGGGGAGATGAGGAGACGCGGGGATGGGGGGACGCTCTGACGCGGGGACAGAATTATCTGTATTTGCGGAAGTTGCGATCGAAGGAATCTCAATTTCAGGCTTTTCTCCGTGTCTTTGCGTCTTTGCGTCTCCCTGTCTCCGTATCTCCGTGTCTCCCTGTCCCCACGTCTCCGTATCTCCGCGTCTCCGTGTCTCCGTGTCTTTGCGTCTCCGTGTCTCCGTGTCTCCGTGTCTCCGTGTCTCCGTGTCTGTCACATCCAGCTGTACGCGATAAAAATTAGCCTGCACAGCTAGCACAGTACCCAATAAATGTCCAGTTGCGGCAAAACTTTCCGCTGTCATTGGTTATTAACTGGACGACGCACTAACAGGGAAAAATAACTACTGCAATCTGTAATTTTTTCCACCTGATAACCTGCCATTGTCAAACTATCGGGAACCTGCTCAATTGGTTCTCCTGGGTCTAGCCATACTTCTAGCAAGCCCCCTAATGGCATTTTCTCTAAACGTAGTTTTGTCCGCACGAAATTAATCGGACACGGGGTGCCGCGTAAATCAAGTTGAGCATCAGGAGTTGAAATAGAAGAGGATTTCATTACTTAAACAGATTTCCCAAGAATCCTTCTAAACCACCTTTGCCAGTACGGTCTCCTTTAATTTTAGCCAGTTTCTCCAGCAATTCCCTTTCCTCTGGTGTAACCTTGTTGGGAATATCAATCAATACTGTCAACAGATGATCGCCTCGACTTACTGGATTTCCTAATCTCGGTACGCCGCGATTTTCCAATTTCATCACCGTATTCGGCTGGGTTCCCGCAGGAATGATTAGTTCCACTGGCCCGTCTACTGTATCCACCTCTAACCGACAACCTAAGATTGCTTGCAAGTAGCTAACTTTAATTTCCGAGAGAATATTGATGCCATCTCGTTGAAATTCTTCGTCTTCATTGACGAACAAGTAAACGTACAAATCCCCAGCAGGGCCGCCACGTTGACCTGCATCTCCTTCATTGGAAATCCGCAAGCGTGTGCCATTATCCACCCCAGCCGGAATGGTGATTTTAAGTTTCTTTGTTACTTGATTCGCGCCTTTGCCATCACATGCGTCACATTTATCTTCAATTACCATCCCTGTTCCATTACAAGTGGGACAAGTAGATACTTGAGTGAAACTACCGAAGGGTGTTCTGGTAACGCGACGAACTTGACCCGATCCGCTACAAGTTGAACAAGTACGCGGACGAGTTCCTGGTTTTGCACCAGAACCGTTACAAACTTCGCAATTTTCCAAATGGGAAATGCGGATTTCTTTTTCACCGCCAAATACTGCTTCCCGGAAATCTAACTTTAGGTCTAGCCGCAGGTCATCACCTCGCGCAGGACCGCTGCGGCGTCTTTGTTGTTGCGTCGGGCCACCCATACCCCCAGCAAACCCACTAAAAATGCTTTCAAAGATATCAGCAAAGCCGCCCATATCGCCCATATCTTGGAAGCCTACACCGGCTCCTGAGACACCCTCCGGCCCAAAGCGATCGTAACGAGCGCGGGTTTCTGGTTCCGAAAGTACTTCATAAGCGCGGTTAATTTCTTTAAAGCGTTCCTCCGCCCCGGCTTCTTTGTTCACGTCTGGGTGATACTTCCGGGCTAAACGGCGGTAAGCTTGTTTGATTTCTTCTTTGTCGGCGTCACGAGAGACACCCAGGATTTCATAATAGTCGCGGGCCATATAGCAAAGGTAAAAGTTAGAAGGAACAAAGCAGGAGGCAGTAGAACGTTACAGTTACTTGCTACCCTACAAAAAAGCGTTTTGCCTAGAAAGCGTCTTTAGGAGGGCGGCTTGCCGGAGAATGGGCAGAAGATAAAATTAATTTTTGTTAATAATTGATTTTACCCTTTACCTTTTACAAAAATCACCGACAAATCTTGAGCAACAGGTACTTTCCTCGTGGGAGACGACAAAAATTACAGAAACAGTTGTAAACAGAGAAAATCCCTGTTCAAACTTCTCACTGCCGAGTTTGCTGTCTCTTTTACAATTGTGCTACGTAGGAGAGGAAAACCCCGCCCATCAACCAGAGGGGCTAGCCGCACCATCAGGTGTGGAAAACCACCCATATGCTTTGGATCGCATCTCAACTAGCACACCGTTTAGCCCACAGTGATTTGCTTCTACAATTTAGCAAACGGCTGGGGTTTTGTGAAACTTCGCTAAATTTAGCATCAATATATTTAAATATATTAAAGTGTTTTAAGAAAAATCTCAAAATTGGGCACTGGGGAAGCAGGGGAAGCAGGGGAAAAGGTCAATGGTTCGACAAGCTCACCAACCGGTTAAAGGGAAAAGGAATAAATTTAATTCTTTCCCCTTTTCCCCTTACCCCTTTCCCTTTCCCCATGCCCAGTTTGCCCCATACCCCATACCCAACCTTTAATCTATCGCTTCATAATCAGCTTGTGCGGTACTTTCTTCATCAAAATCAAAGTTGAATTGGGGTATGAGTGTACCGTTCATGGCTGAGTCTATTTCTGGCGTAAACACACTAGCTGAAGGTTGGTCAATTTCGTCGGTTTGGCTGTTAGCTCGGTTGTAGACATCGGCACCAATGGCAAACAACGTTTGTTGAAAGTCGTCTAGGCGCTGCCGAAATTCCGCCGTGGAAATGCTGGAGTCAATCATTGCAGCTTGGAGTTGTGTGACTTTTTCACTAGCCAAGGTTTTCATCTGTTCGCCGATGAAGTTACCGTTATCCTTCATGGTGGATTCGTAACTGAACAACAGGTTATCTGCTTGGTTTTTCAGTTCAACCAGTTCTTTACGTCTTCTGTCTTCTTCGGCAAACAATTCTGCCTCTTGGCGCATCCGTTCGACTTCGTTATTACTTAAACCACCTGTATTGGTAATTCTGATACTCTGTTCTCTACCTGTGCCCTTGTCTTGGGCTGCAACCTTGAGAATTCCATTGACATCAATTTCAAAGGATACTTCAATTTGCGGTACACCACGGGGTGATGGGGGAATTCCTGCTAAGAGAAATTTACCGAGACTTTTATTGTCTCGTGCCATTGCCCGTTCGCCTTGGAGGACGTGAATTTCCACGGAAGTTTGTCCATCAACTGCTGTGGAAAATATTTGTGACTTGCTAGTAGGAATTGTGGTGTTGCGTTCAATGATTTTGGTGAATACTTCACCCAAGGTTTCAATCCCCAAAGACAATGGGGTGACATCCAATAGTAAGAGATTATCGACTTCACCACCCAAAACCCCTGCTTGGATAGCAGCTCCTAATGCTACAGCTTCGTCAGGATTGATGGAGCGATCGGGAGCTTTGCCATTGAAAAACTTAATTAAGGCATTTTGGACTGCGGGAATGCGGGTAGAACCACCCACCAAAATAATCCGATCTATGTTTTGTGGTTTGAGAGCTGCATCTTTAAGGGCTTGGATCATCGGTTCGATGGTAGCTTCGATTAATTGCCCTGAAAGTTCTTCAAATTTCGACCGGCTCAGTTCCATCTCCAGATGCTTGGGGCCGCTTTCATCGGCGGTGATAAAAGGCAAATTGATGGAGGTATTGACCATACTAGAGAGTTCAATCTTTGCCTTTTCTGCTGCTTCCCGTAGACGTTGGAGTGCCATCTTATCTTGGGAAAGGTCGATTTTTTCCTGCTGCTGGAAGCGTTCGATCATCCAACGCACGATCGCATTATCAAAGTCATCTCCACCCAAATGGTTGTTACCACAAGTCGCTTTAACTTCAAAAACACCATCCCCTAGTTGCAGAATCGACACGTCGAAGGTACCTCCTCCCAAGTCGAAGACTAAAATTAACTGTTCTTGCTCTTGTTTATCTAATCCGAAAGCTAAAGCCGCAGCCGTTGGTTCATTAATGATTCGTAATACTTCTAATCCAGCAATAGTACCGGCATCTTTTGTTGCCTGTCTTTGGGCATCTGTAAAATATGCTGGTACGGTAATCACTGCCTGAGTTACAGCTTCTCCTAAAAAGTTTTCCGCATCCTGCTTCAGCTTTTGCAGGATCATGGCAGATATTTCTTGTGGCGTAAAATTTTTTGAGCGAATTTGCACATCAACGGTATCGTCTCGACCTTTGACACAGTTGTATGGTACGCGATCGCGTTCTATTTCAGTATCTTCCCAACGCCGACCGATGAATCTTTTAATACTGTAAATTGTGTTTTCGGCATTGGTTACCGCTTGGCGCTTTGCCAGTTGACCCACCAAGCGATCGCCACCCTTGCCAAATCCCACAATACTTGGAGTAGTTCGTCCCCCTTCAGAATTGGAGATTACAAGTGGTTGACCGCCCTCCAAAACTGCGACGCAACTGTTAGTAGTGCCTAAGTCGATCCCAATAACTTTTCCCATATTTACCAGTATTTTTACTGAGTTTTTATGCTGTAATTATGATGTCGCGGATTAATTTTTGTTGCTGCGAACCAAGGTTAGCTCAAAACTTCAGCATTTAGGAATGGGGGTAAGGGAAAAAGACGCTCTGACACGGGGACACGGAGACACGGGGACAGGAAGAGTTGATTAAGAGCTACTGCGTCTTCCACTCTCCGCATCTTCTTTCCCCGCGTCCCCGCGTCTCCCACTCTCCGCGTCTTCCTCATTCCCCTCATCTTCCAATACTCAGTAATGATGCTCGCCTCTGCTAGAACCCATCAGCGAGGCGAGCCGTTACAGTTTAACTGAAGGCTTGACTCGACTGATCGTCTGGTGCAGCAGGTGTATCTTCCTTGGGAGCAGCTACTTTGACCATTGCATGGCGCAGCACGCGATCGCCCAAGTAATATCCGCGCACTAACTCTTCTAACACTGTTCCTTCAGGATGTTCATCCGTAGGTTCCCGCATTACTGCTTCGTGCAGGTTGGGATCGAATTCTTGACCTTCGGGACGCATTGGTGAAACACCCAAACGTTTCAGGGTATCTACTAATTGTTTATAAACACCTTGGTAACTTTTATGGATAGTCATTTCCCCATCGGATTGGGGTTTGAGGTGCGATCGCGCCCGTTCAAAATTATCCACCACTGGCAACAACTCCAGAATCGTGTTCCGCCTCATCTGTGCCTCTAGCTCTTCTTTTTCTTTACTAGTGCGTTTGCGGTAATTCTCAAAATCAGCGGCAATCCGCATATATTGAGTACTACGTTCTTCTAGTTGTACTTTGAGAGACTCGATTTGTTGAGTCAGTTCTGCTAAAGCTGCTGTTTGTAGTTCAGCTTTCTCACTGGCAGCGACGCCATTTTCTTGACCAAAAGTAGCCGTATCCGCCGTTACATTGGTTTGGGCTGACACTTGCTCAGTAACTTCGCTGCCAGATTCATTGGAATTGATTGGGGCTGGGGAGTCGCTTTTCATTGCTTGCTTTACCTCTGTTGGTTCACCCAATTGCTGGCTTGTATTGTTTATCTGTTTATTTTCATCCATCATTGTCTAATGATTCCAGATGCTTTTTATGGCACTACATCCCCATAGTTTGCAACTGTCGTCATTGACGACTTGCAACTGAGGCTGATTTTATTGCCAACAAGTTCCTGGAGTGATATCACCGTCATCTTATTGTGACAAATGGTGAACATGCTGGTTGAAATACTCCTAGTGCGGTAACCCGAACGATTGACACTCCTGAGCCGTTATGCTGAGGATTCTTGCTTCATAGGGATTCCGACGAATTTACCCTCAGCAAGCATCTTGACCGTGTGCCCCACGGCTGCAAGTCCCCTCTGGAGAACTACTTGTGCAGCTGCGACATCCCTATGGGTTGTATAGCCGCAATTTGAGCAATTATGAACACGCTTTGATAAATCTTTTTTGCCTGTCACGCTTTGGCAGTTTGGGCAGATTTGGCTTGTTTTACGGCTATCTACTTTTTGAAAATAGACACTACGCTTAAAACAAATCCGATCCAAAATACTGAAAAATTGCCCAAATCCTGCATCTAGACAGTGCTTGCCCAACAATCCACGGGATAGTTCGACAAGGTTTAAGTCCTCAATAAAAACCATCCCACTATCGTTGCAGATTTGATGAGATAGCTTTGTGTGCCAATCCTTGCGGCAGTTGGCAACGTATTCATACAGTGAAGCAACTTTTCTTTGGGCTTTACGCCAATTGTTCGAGCCTATACGTTTTCTCTTAACGCGCTGTTGCAGCAATTTAAGCTTGCGTTCGGCATCAACAAAAAACTTTGGAAGTTTAACTAAAAGACCATTAGAAGTTGCAACAAAATTAGTTAAACCTACATCAATTCCTACTGCTTCCCCGTGTGGGAACCTTTCTGGTATGGATACATCCCATTGAATGGTTAACATCACATACCATCCAGAAATTTTTCTTGCCACACGGGCTTGCTTGATAATTCCACCATCAGGAATGCTTCGTGATTGACGGACTTTTACAGCACCAATTACAGGCAATTTTACCTGACCATTGGTTAGCGGATTTTGCCCTAATTGCGGGAAACAAAAAGACCGCATCCGTCCTGGTTTTTTAAATCTTGGGAACCCATGATTTTGTTCCCACATACTCACAAAAGCTTTTTCAAGTCGCCTCAATGTTTGCTGTAAAGACTGAGCATTAACTCGTTTTAAATATTCATTTTCTTGACGTGCAGCAGTTAAAGATTTGCACTGGCTTGCAAATGTTGGGCGCGATGCCTCAGCAGGAATGATATAGCAGCTATGGAGGTTACAAGCGTTTACCTGACAACTACGGGACTTATACCAGTCCTTGCGTTCAGCTAAAGCATGGTTGTAAACCCGTCTATGAGTTTCTATCCATTCTTCAAACAGTAATATTTGTTTTTGTGTTGGTTTTAGCTTGAATTCGTAAGTCAGGTTAAACACGCTTGTTACCTCCCGACTCTATTTTACTACAATTCTAAAAATCGATGATTCGCTTAGTAGAATAACATTGCTTGTAAGCGGGCGAGGCTTTAACCCCAGTTTTTCGCTAGCGTAACTCCAGGAGTAAGTATTCTGCAAGAGTGGCGCTGAATTTGATTCACCCCTCTTATGAATTTATGGATCGGGTTTTTAATGGGTTATACCAATTTGAAAAAATAATGCAACACATAGACAAGACCCCTCCCCAACCTCCTTGGCAAGGGGAGGGTGCCGTCAGGCGGGTGGGGTATCTGTCGCCAACATTTTTTGAATCGGTATTAGTACTTAAAATTTAACGATTCACACCTAATGTGAATTAAATAGGTTGAGATTGGAAAGTGAGAACATTAATACCAAAACGACGACGCAGCAATAAACGTAGTAGTTCGCTTTCGTGACTTGGCTCTTTAAAGGGCAAAGGGCAAAGGGAAAAGGTTTTTATCGCTTCCCCTTTTCCCTTTAACCTTTACCCAACCTCCACCTAACATTTTTGGGTTGGCAGACCAGTAGTGTGTGAGATGCAATTTTGGCAGCAATATGTACACAAAAGCGATCGCAAAGAACCAATATTTTGAAGTTAATCGTCAACAGTCAACCATCAACATGAAATTCCATTCTCTTGTCTTCTTCTGGTGAGAAGTTTTTTGAGCGATGAGAATTCTGTGTCACATGCTGGGAATACTCTAACCAGAGGTTTTCCCCAAATCAATTGCTGATTTATGACTCACTCGTCACCACAACGGCGCAGTACCGCTCTAACTACTAGAACAGAGTTTTCGCCCTTTGGCAACAAGCTAGTGCAATCTGGCTATGTTAATAGCGAACAGATGAGACAGGCACTAATTGAAAGCCGTAAATCCGGTAGACCACTAACGGAAGTATTAGAGTCAATTACAGGTCAACAACTATCACCAGAACTGCTCAGGCAATACAAAAAACAACAGCTATTTGAACTAAAAATACTCTACGGTGTTGAGTTCCTCGATCCGGAAGTCAACTCCTTTGCCGGCACGATGGTGGGTAACTTAATTGATACCCTGATTCCAGTGGATATCTGCCGTCGTCATCGTTTGGTGCCACTGTCTAAACACGAAGACCAAACCCCGCCTTCAGTTCTGGTGGCGATGGTTGCTCCAGATAATCTGGAGGCTTGCGACGATCTCAATCGCATCTTGCGACCCCAAGGCTTGGCATTGCAGCGGATGGTGATTACACAGGAGGATTACCAACAGGTAATCAACCAATATTTGGATGACCTGGCTGTTCGGCAAAAGCACCTAGAACGAGAAAGCTCTACAGATATTAGTCAGGATTTAGAAAATCTCGGAAATCTCGACATTGAAGATGCTCCTGAGGAGATGGAGGCCGATCTAGGGGCAGCAATGAAGGGCGCTGAAGATGCCCCAGTTATTAACCTTGTCAACAGAATCCTCGCTAAAGCTTTGCACGAAAAAGTTTCGGATATTCATGTTGAACCACAAGAAGAAAACTTACGCATTCGCTTCCGTAAAGACGGAGTGCTACGCGAAGCTTTTCCCGTGATGCCGAAAAAAATCATTCCAGCGGTGACAGCCCGATTTAAAATCATCTCTAACCTAGACATTGCTGAAAGGCGTTTACCCCAAGATGGACGCATCCGCCGGATGTTTGAGGGACGCAAAGTAGACTTCCGTGTAAATACCTTACCCAGTCGCTACGGGGAAAAGGTAGTGCTGCGGATTTTGGATAATTCCTCTACACAACTCGGATTGAATAAATTAATTACCGATCCAGAGACTTTACACATTGTCCAGGATATGGTTAGCCGTCCCTTTGGTCTAATTTTGGTGACTGGGCCGACTGGTTCCGGTAAAACAACCTCGCTGTATTCGGCGCTGGCGGAAAAGAACGATCCGGGAATTAATATCAGTACTGTGGAAGACCCCATTGAATATAGTCTTCCAGGGATTACTCAAGTACAGGTAATTCGAGAAAAAGGGCTGGATTTTGCTACAGCATTGCGGGCTTTCTTGCGACAAGATCCAGATGTATTACTGGTGGGTGAAACGCGGGACAAGGAAACCGCAAAAACAGCTATTGAGGCTGCTTTAACTGGTCACTTAGTATTAACTACTTTACATACCAATGATGCCCCAGGAGCGATCGCTCGTTTGGGAGAAATGGGGATTGAGCCTTTCATGGTTTCTAGTTCTTTGATTGGTGTTTTGGCTCAACGTTTGGTACGACGGGTATGTTCTGAATGTCGGATTCCCTACACTCCGACAACTGAGGAATTGGCACGTTATGGTCTGTCAGCGTCCTCTGAAGTGGAAGTCACTTTCTACAAAGCCAACACTTTGACATTAGAAGCGATCGCAGAAGCCAAAACCAAAAATCAGCTTTGTCCAACCTGTAATGGTGTCGGCTACAAAGGGCGTTGTGGCGTTTATGAAGTCATGCGAGTCACCGAAAACCTCCAAACCCTAATCAACGAAGAAGCACCCACAGAACGTATCAAAGAAGTGGCGGTAGAAGAAGGCATGAAAACTTTGCTGGCTTACAGTCTGGACTTAGTACGTCAAGGCTCCACTACCCTCGAAGAAGTAGAACGGGTGACCTTTACAGATACGGGTTTGGAAGCAGAATTAAAAGCCAAACGCAAGACAGGTCTTACCTGTCGGACTTGTGATGCCACCTTGAAACCAGAATGGCTAGATTGTCCCTACTGTCTGACATCTCGTTTTCAAGATTAGTCATTCGTCATTAGTCATTAGTCAATGCTTAGTAACTTAAAACAACTGACAAATGACAAATAACAAAAGACAAATAACAAACATTAAAAGGAAGCAAAACTATGGAAATGATGATTGAAGACTTGATGGAGCAGATGATTGAAATGGGAGGTTCAGATCTGCATTTATCCGCAGGTTTGCCTCCCTACTTTCGCATCAGTGGCAAACTCACTCCCATAGGTGAGCATGTGTTGACAGCAGATCAGTGTCAAAGGCTGATTTTTAGTATGCTCAACAATACCCAGCGTAAAACCTTAGAGCAGACCTGGGAATTAGATTGTTCTTATGGTGTTAAAGGTCTGGCTCGGTTCCGGGTGAATGTTTATAAAGAACGTGGTGCTTATGCTGCTTGTTTACGGGCATTAAGTTCTAAGATTCCTAACTTTGAAAAATTAGGTCTGCCTGATGTAGTGCGGGAAATGTCCGATAAGCCCAGAGGACTAATTTTGGTGACGGGCCCTACAGGTTCCGGGAAAACAACAACTCTGGCGGCAATGATTGACTTAATTAACCGCACTAAAGCAGAGCATATTTTGACAGTAGAAGACCCCATTGAATTTGTTTACGAACCAATTAAAAGCTTGGTTCACCAACGGCAATTGGGCGAAGATACCAAGAGCTTTGCTAATGCTTTGAAAGCAGCTTTACGGGAAGATCCAGATATTATTCTAGTGGGGGAAATGCGGGATTTGGAAACAATTTCCTTGGCAATTTCCGCAGCAGAAACAGGACACTTAGTATTCGGTACGCTACATACTAGTTCTGCTGCACAAACCGTTGACCGAATTATCGACGTTTTTCCCCATGAAAGACAAACTCAAGTGCGGGTACAATTATCAAACTCTTTAGTAGCAGTATTTAGCCAAACATTAGTTTCTAAGAAAAATCCAAAACCCGGTGAATATGGTCGGGTAATGGCTCAAGAAATTTTAATTGTAACTCCAGCTATTTCTAACTTAATTCGAGAAGGTAAAACATCACAAATTTACTCAGCCATTCAAACCGGCGGCAAGTTAGGGATGCAAACTCTAGAGAAAGTTTTAGCCGACTATTACAAAGCAGGAACAATCTCCTTTGAAGCAGCAATGTCTAAAACTTCTAAACCAGATGAAATCCAACGTCTCATCGGTGGTTCTACACCACCAGCCGGGGCAAAACCAGGAGCCGGGGCTGTTAAAGCACATTGATGATGGGGAGATGGGGAGATGGGGAGATGGGGAGGCTCTTGAGGTAGGGGAAAAGGTTAAAGGGAAAAGGGAAAAGGAATAAATTTAATCTTTCTCCTTTTCCCCTTGCCCAATGCCCAATGCCCAATGCCCAATGCCCCATGCCCAATAACTAACAACTATTTTGAATTTATTTGTTTATGCCAACATTTGTTGCTCGCGTTCGGGATTCTCAAGGAAAATCTCGAACAGAAAAAATTAGTGCTGAATCTTTAGCACAAGCTCGTACTAGTCTTAGAGAACAAGGTTTTGTAGTTCAAGATCTTAAAGAATCTAAAGGCTTTCAAGCAGGATTGGATATAAAGAAAATCCAAAATTCCTTTGTCAAAGTGTCTGTTAAAGACAAAGCAGTTTTTTCCCGTCAATTTGCTGTTTTGATGAATGCGGGAGTTGCAATTGTTAGAAGTCTAGGGGTACTTTCTGAACAGTGTAGTAATACTAAACTCAAACAAGCTCTCGTGGAGATTAGCAACGATGTTCAAACTGGAATGAATCTTTCAGAGGCAATGCGGAAGCATCCTGAGTGCTTTGATGGATTATATGTGAGTATGATTCAAGCCGGCGAAGTTGGTGGTGTTCTAGACGAAGTTTTAAATCGTTTAGCCAAGTTGTTAGAAGATGTTGCCCGCTTACAAAACCAAATTAAATCAGCATTATCTTATCCAACGGTCGTGGGTTTTATAGCAGTTGCTATCTTTCTCGGTATGACCATTTTTCTAATTCCCGTCTTTGCGAAAATTTTCACAGAAATTGGAACTGAATTACCGCCTTTAACTCAATTTTTGATGGATGCTAGTATCTTTTTGAGAAGTCCTAAGGTTTTTGGGCTTATCGGTGGACTTGTAGGATTGAAAATGGCCTATTCACGATATGCTAAAACTCCTGTTGGTCGCCAAACAATCGATCGCCTTTCTCTGAAAATGCCTTTATTTGGCGACTTAATTCAAAAATCTTCCGTTGCACGTTTTAGCCGGACTTTTGGTTCTTTGACTCGTTCAGGTGTGCCAATTTTAACTTGCTTGGAAATTGTCCGAGATACATCAGGAAACCAAGTAATTGCTAATGCTATAGATGCAGCCCGCTTAGAGATTCAACAAGGAGGTATGATTAGCATTGCTTTGCAAAGAGATCAAGTTTTTCCGGCTATGGCAATTCAGATGATTAGTATCGGTGAAGAAACAGGGGAATTAGATGGAATGTTGATGAAAGTTGCTGACTTCTATGAAGATGAAGTTGAGCAAGCTGTAAAAGCACTCACTAGTGTTTTAGAACCAATTATGATTTTGGTTCTAGGGGGAATGGTTGGTACAATTTTGCTTGCAATGTATTTACCAATGTTTAAGGTATTTGAAAAACTGGGATAAGACATTAAAAGTTAAGAGTTATGAGTTATGAGTTAGGAGTTGGGAGTTAGGAGTTAAGAGTTAAAAATTAGGAATTAGGAGTTAGGAATTAGGAGTTAGGAATTAGGAGGTAGGAGTTAAGAATTAGGATTTAAAATTTTCAATTTTTGATTTTTAATTTTTAAATAATTAATTTTATTCTTAACTTTTAAACTCCAACTTTAAACTAATTAATTTTCTTATACACTCCTACCTCATCACTCGTAATTCATCACTCGTAACTCATCACTCCTAACTCCTACCTCATCACTCCTAACTCATCACTCCTAACTCCTAACTCTTAGCTCATCACTCCTACCTCCCCACTCCTAACTCCTAACTAATTTATTATGACTGTGCAAAAATCTCAGTATGAAGCGAGCTTGGCAGAGTACAGTAATCATCAGGCTGCGATCGCCTTACTAAAACAACACCGTCCATATTTGGAGATGATTCCCAGTTTACGCCGTCCAGATGAGAGTGTAATTTCTATTCCTTTACCAATTGTGCGTCTTCGTAAAACTGCTACAACGGCTTCGCAGGCAATTTCTCTGCCTTGTGATGTGGGAATTTTGATGTGCGATCCGGAATGGAAAATAAAAACTGGAGTGGAGATTTTAATCTTTATTCATCGTCCCGATGAAGATTTTTCTGATTTGTTAGGACGTTGGCGACAATCCCAAGTTGTTTTAGACAATGATTATGAATGGTTGATGCCTCTCCGTCACAGTCATATTTTGAGTGAAGGATCTGATAGCATATATCCTTTATTTGTCATTTTTTCTGAAACTTCAGAACGCATCCAACGGGGTCTTGTAGGAGCAGAACTTCCATTTATTATCCAAACATCAAATTTTTTCTTCGAGGAGAATTGTACAGACACTTTTTCTCCAGAAATTCCACCAGCTTAATTATTATCAACTATGGAGCGATCGCCAATTAACTGCACTTGAGACTAAAGGCGATCGCTCTGCAATAAAACCAAGTAATCAAAAATATAAACTACATTAATACTAGTTATTCTATACATGGGCTTTGTTCTTTTCTCAGTTGTAACTAATTCTTCTGCACCAACTGACAACGCCGCAGCTACATGAAGCGCGTCCATAGCTGCTAAACCATACTGAGAAGCAATCTGGTAAGCCTCTTGAACAATATGAGCCAAATCGTTCGCCCAATAGGTAACATCGCTAAAAAACTCTTCATAGAATTGAGCTTCTTCTGTTTGCTTGTTATAAATTGCTTTGGGGGTTACTTCCAATTTTACAAACTCACTAGAGGCGAATTCCCGTTGGGAATCTCCTAATATTTCAAGGGCTTTTTCGGCAATTCTACCAACACCATCTGTTGCGCTAAGTAACACTCCTGAATCAATGTAAGTTATTTTTATTCTTCTCTACTCTGTAGCCCGCCTCTGCGACTGGCGAGTTCTTTTTCGATTTCATCTTCATCTAATAAATGTTTACCAGAAGCAACAATCCTAGTACGAATTTGCTGCAAACGTTCTCCCAAGGGGGTTTGATTTGCAGATTTTTTCAGACTAAGAAATTCAACAAAATCTAAAACTTCCTCTTGTTTGTCTTGTGGAAGAGAACGCCACTTTGTTAATAACTCTTGTTCTGTACTCATTAGTATTCACCACTATTACTACTTGTATTGTGATTGGGTATTTTTATTTTAGAATATGACATTTAATCCTACTCACGAACAAGAAGATCCCCGACTTCTTAGAGAAGTCGGGGATGTGAGCCTTTGCCAAAAGTGACTCAGCTTGTACATTATCCTTCTTACTGTCCAGTAGGAAGCTTCAAGCCTCGACGCTCAAGCATTTGCCGTACCTGTGGGCTAGGGCTGTAGTTATAGCCGTAGGAGGAGTTCTCAGAGTCATCCATAATTTGAGGTGTGAGCAACACAATTACCTCATTACGCTGGTTTTGTCTGTTTGTACTTCTAAACAGCGAACCAATTAACGGCAGATCCCCTAAGATAGGAATCTTCGAGACAGTTGTCCGGTCTGTGTCTTGAATAATACCTGAAAGAATTAGTGTTTGACCATCTCGCAGACGAATTGTGCCAGAATTTAGAGATCGCTCAGACACCAAAAAGATTTGTTGGACATTACCTCCTCCCAAATTTAGATTAGCCGATGATTGGGGTGCTTTGACAACAGGAGCCACTGATAAGGATATAAAACCATTGTCGTCAATCCGATCAACTTTGACAGCCAGTGTTAATCCTACATCTGTTTTCTCTGCTGTAATTGTTTGTGTAGACAGACCATCAGCACTACTTATCAAACTTGTAATGTTTCCCAGTACTTCTTGGGTCAGTTTGACATTAGCTGTTTGACCTTCTTGCACAATTAAGGTTGGATCGGTCAGTATCTTAGCGTTACCGTTTGTAACCTGAGCCTGCAAGCTAGCAAGTAGCCTTTTAGGAAATTGGTACAAAGTTGGTAAACCAAATGTATATGTATCAGGAGTACCAGCACTGCCATTAGTTGGTGGAGTTCCTGGACTAAATGCTGTAATGCCTGTGCTTAAAGGATTAGTAGATACGGGCGGATCGGCGGATGGTCTTCCATTTCCTGAGTTGAAAAACCCATCGCCCAGAAATGTTTCTCCTGTAATGGGATTTTGAATAACTGGTGTACTAGTCACACTGCTTGAAGTTTCAGCTCCTGTAGCTGGTCTCGAACCTCCAAAATTAAAAGTTGCTGCACCACCATCATTGCTAAAGTAGTTGTTTCCAACCCCAAAAGAAAAGCTAGTGTTGTAGTCCTGGGTATTCAAGAGGTTAACATCGATAATCTTGACATTGACTACCACTTGACGACGCCGGATATCCAACTGAGTTAGTTGAGCCATTGCCATTTCAACTAGTCTGGGAGGCCCAATTAAAGTCAGAGAATTGGTGCGCTCGTCCCCTAATGCCTGTAAACCTCTGAGTAATGGGTTCGAGTCTTTAAATTCAGCGCGTTGAGTTTCGAGTCTGGTTTCTGTAGTGGTCTGAGTTTGGGTAATGGGAGCAACTCCAGTGCCTACAGGAACAGCACTAACGCTAGTAACTTGTCGTTCCCGGCTGACAGCGCTTTCTGCCCCTAAGCCGACTAAAAAGTTTAAGGCGACTCCCACTGATACCTGATTGAGTCTTAGGCTCCGCATAACCATGTCACGGGTTGCATTGGGTAGTTTCGGCCCTACGAAGACTGTGCGATTACTGCGATTAGCTTCTAAACCACTAAGGCGCAAGACGTAGTTAAACACATCTTGCACTGGCTCGTTTTCTATATCTAGGGAGATTGTTTGAGAGGTTGCTTGTGCTGCTGCACCTTGCTGACCCCCACTACCTTGCTCGCTTCCGACGTAAGCCAAATTTAAACCAGCCGCACGAGCAAGTAATGATAAAACCTCACGCACCGGTGCATCTCGCAGTACTAAGCGGGGTACGCGTTCCTGAGTTCCTAAGTCGATGGTGCTAGGAGAAGCATCTGTGGCAGAAATGGCAATATCTCCCACTGGTGGGGCGACGGCTCTCGGTAAGAAAGGTGGAGCTTGACTCAAAGGCTGACCAGGGCCAGCGGGTTGTGCTGGTTGTCCGTCTATGGTGACTTGGGGGTTGGGAACAAGAACGCCTGGGTTTTGACCTGTTTGGGCTGGAGTAGAAGCGGGGGGTACTGTCGCTGTGGATGTTGGTATTGTTGGTGTGGGTGTTGATGCCGTGGTACCAGCAGATGAGTTAAAGCTGAGTGTAATTCCATTTGGCTGACGCACTACCGGTTCGTTACCAGGTACATTGTTACTGCCAGTTACCGTCACTCGCACACTATTGGCATCAAGTTGATTGACCTCTACGGAAGCAATTCCTGGTGCTGGATTATCTTGACGGAAACTATTACCTTGTGGTAAGCGTAATTGAGTGTTAATAACGTCTGCAACTAAAGCCTTACCTCTTTTAGTGGTAAAAACTTGGGGACGCGACCCTGAAGAAGTTTTTAAAACAACGCTAACTCCACCATTAGCTTGTTTTAACTGTACATCTGTAACTTGAGCAATTTGCGCCCATACTGGTTGAGCTGCCAAAAATACAAAAGCAGCAGTGCCTAATATAAGACTATTACCGTGAACCTGTTTCACAGTTCATTCCTCACCTAAATAAAACCTTGTTTAGAATCAATTTTTGAGTAGTTAGTTAAAAAATCAGAAGTTAAGAGCAATTAGTTAGGAATGAGGAGTTAAGAGCAATTAATTAAAAGTTAGGAGTTAAGAGTGAGGAGTGAGGAGTTAGGAGTTAATAGTAGCTCGTAACTCATAATTCATAACTCATAACTCATAATTCATAATTCATAATTCATAACTCATAATTCACAACTCATAATTTATAGCTCATAATTCATAACTACTTTTTCGGAGCAGCTTTAGCTGCTATAGCTGCTATTTGTTCTGGACTCAGTGGCATCAATACCTGTAATTGGAATGATGTATTAATTGCTGGTGGCCCTACTCGCACAGGTGTTTTATCTGTTGGTGACCTTGACTCAGCTGGTGCTAAAATTGATTGATAATCTTTAACTATCAACAAAGGTTGTAAACGTTCAATATTACGAATTATCGATTGGGTTTGTTCGTAGGTTCCTGTAATTTCAGCACTGATACTGCTGCGTTGCAGTTTGCCGTCAACTTCTTTTCCTAGACTGCCATCGATAATTGGTTCTGGTTGTTGGGAAATTGGTACGAACTTATTAAGTTTGGCTCTGACTCCATTAATGGGAGTTTGAGCATTGCCAGATTCAACTAAACGGTTCAGATCCAACAGCAATGTATCCAAAGTTTTCTCATTAGCAAATAAACCTAAAACTTGAATTTTTTGCTGTTTTGCCTGTGCTAGTTCCTCTTTAACTTTATCAATCTGTTTGATATTAAGTTTCTTTTGGTCTATTTGTCCTTGGAGTTCCGAGACTTTTGCTTGCTGTTGCTGATAGCTTTCCCAAGCTGGCATCAACAAGTTTAATGCTATATAACCTGCTCCCGCTAAACCAATTACCCCTACCAAAATACCAATGATTTTTGGTGTAAAAGCAATGCCAAATAATACCGGATGCGCTGGGGTTGCGGCATCAAATTCTCCGGCTTGGTCGGCAAAATTTAAATCATCACTCAGCGTCATTTTGAAATGACTCCCGTTTGTTGCATACTACGAATTCGAGCCACTAGTCCCACTGTGCCTTTTTTTTCTAACTCCCGAATTAATTCTGAAGCAGGAACATCATTCATGCTCGATTGAATGGTGTATTTAACGACTTTTGGAGGCTTAATTGTTACACCAGGAACTGATTGAGCAACACCTGATGTTATGGGAGCATCTACTAAGGTTGCCGTAATAATTCTGCTTTCTGAGGACTTCAAAAACTGGGACTGTTGCAAACTTAATAAAAAGTCATTGACATCGTTAAAAGAACGAGCCAATCCGGTAACTTCTAATCCTCCGGCTGGATTATTGGGGGGTTTACCTTCCGCCACAGCAATGGGTGGAATTTGCCTGATACTCTCAATTTGCACTGCTGCGGGAATGCGATCGCGTAAATCTTGCAGCATTGCAGACCAAGGACGAATCTGATCGAATACAGTGACTAAAGCTTGGGTTTCCCCTTTAATGGCGCTAGTCTCGGCTTTGATTTTATTCAAGTTCCCGATTTCTGTATCTAGCCTCTTGCTTTCACCATCTAGTTGTGCTATTGTGCCATCTAGCTCAACGATCTTCCCTTGCAACAACCACCAACTAACTCCTAATAAACCTGGTAGACCAACACCAAGGGCTACTCCTATATATATTGGTGTTAAATTTCCACCAGGAAGACTAAGCGATAATTTTCCTTTTTTCTCAGGCTTTTTCTGATATGCTGGGCGGTCTTTAAGAAAGTTAACATCCAAACTATACATTTTCTCACACCAACTAGAGACCAATATTATGGTTTGAGAATTCTCAAACAGCGTGACTGTCAAAACAGACAATCCAAAATTTCACCAAGATTTTAAAAGGGCGATCGTCAAAATTAAAGAATCCAAAATTTAAAATCCAAAATCCCCAATTAATTAGACCTCCCGCATTCCCAGACCAAGTACCACTGCCAAACCAGAGCGTTGTACCTGTGGATATTTGTTGCTGTCAACTTCCAACGACAAAGCACCGATTGGATCTATTTGGACGGTTGGCAAGCTTAATCGTTGGGTAAAGAATTCATCAAGCTGTTGGAGTCCACCTCCAGGCCCAGCTAATAAAATCTGTGCTACTTCCAGATTTTCACTTTGATTGAGATAAAAATCGATGGAACGGCGGAGTTCATCTGTGAGTTCGCCCAATACTCTCAGTATTGCTGCCATACCAGGATTGAGTTCCGTGACACCAGTTTTACCGCCGTCTATGGGAGTGGGGGTAATCACCATCCCATATAACATTTCCATATCTCGTGATGCAGGTAAGCTCATTGCCCTTGCCAGGGCAGTTTGCATTTGATAAGTTCCTATGGGTACTGTGCGGGAAAATTGCGGTACTCCATTAACGATGATGGCAATTTCTGTGCTGTCGAACTCAATATCAACTAGTACTGCTGCTTCTTGCGGGCCAAATTGTCGCAATTGGTCGCGAATAGTCCGAATGAGAGCAAAACTGTTAATTTCTAAAACATCGATTTGTAATCCTGCTTGCTCGAATGTGCTGATATAGGTATCTGTTACTTCCTTGCGGGTAGCAACTAAGAGTACCTGTACTTTTTCAATGCCATCTTCATCTACAAAATACCCAAGTTTTTGATAATCTACATCAGCTTCTTCACGAGGATATGGCAGATACAGACCTGCTTCATGATTTAGTACCATTTCCCGCAGTTCTTTATCATCTAATTCTGATGGTACTGGTATCAGACGAACGATAGAATCTCGTCCTGGTACAGCAGTAGCAACATGAGAAGCTTTGATTTTGCCTTGGGCTAGCGCTTCTTGAATTAACTGCGCCATTGCTGGAGGGTCAGTGATTTGACCATCAGTAACTACACCTTCAGGAACCGCTACTGATGTTAAGGTTTCTATTTTCAAACCTTGACGTTGCTTGCGTAGCTGAACTACATTTACTCGTTCAGGGGCAAGTTCAATGCCGATCCCTTTATTTGATTTGCCAAACAGACTATTGAAGCTTTTCACCACAGTTGTGCCCGCTGGACTGCTAAATTGTATTGGGGATTGGGGATGGTGAGTTAGGAGTTAGGAGTATGGGAGTTAGGAGTATGGGAGTTAGGAGTTAGGAGTTAGGAGTTTAAAATTTTCTCTATCTCCCTATTGCCTATTGCCTGTTCCCTATTGCCCATTGCCCATTGCATATTGCCTATTGCCTGTTCCCTATTCCCTATTCCCTGTTCCCTAGTTATCTCTACTACTGGTAATTGATTTACCCTATAATCTCGTCAATTCTGCATAAGATTTTCACCACGAACAAGCGTAAAAATACTGGGAAGATGATTCAATTGCGAAAATTTAAACAACTTACTGCTTTAGTACTGCTTGGCTTATTAACTAGCTGGATTGTAAGTTGTGGTACAGGTGGTACAAATACAAAACAAACTACTTCAGGAGTAGCAACTGTTGAGTTTTGGACGATGCAACTGCAACCCCAATTTACGGACTACTTCAAAAGCCTAATCACTAATTTTGAATCACAAAATCAAGGTATAAAGGTTAACTGGGTTGATGTACCTTGGGCAGCAATGGAGAACAAAATCTTAACAGCTGTTTCCGGAAAAACGCCACCTGATGTTGTTAATCTAAATCCCGGTTTTGCTTCCCAACTTGCCGGACGAAATGCTTGGTTAGATTTGGACACAAAGGTTCCAAACGATTTACGTTCCTCCTATCTACCGAATATCTGGAAAGCGAGTACGCTTAATGGTAAGAGTTTTGGAATTCCCTGGTATCTCACCACACGGTTAACCATTTATAACACCGATTTATTAAAACAGGCAGGTATAAATAAACCACCTGCAACCTACGCAGAATTAGCGCAAGCAGCGCAACAAATTAAAGATAAGACTGGGAAATATGCTTTTTTTGTGACATTTGTACCGCAAGATTCAGGAGAAGTGCTGGAATCTTTTGTGCAGATGGGAGTGACTTTAATAGATGACCAAGGGAAAGCTGCGTTTAATTCGCCACAAGGGAAAGCTGCGTTTCAATATTGGGTAGACTTGTATAAAAAAGGTTTGCTGCCTAAAGAGGTTTTGACTCAAGGACATCGGCAGGCGATCGATTTATACCAATCTGGAGAAACGGCTTTTCTATCTTCTGGGCCAGAGTTTCTCAAAGCGATCGCTAATAATGCCCCGAAAATTGCTCAAGCTTCACAAATCGCACCCCAACTCACCGGCGACACTGGCAAGAAAAATGTCGCAGTGATGAACATAGTTATTCCCCGTGACAGCAAACAACCAGATGCTGCTGTGAAGTTTGCTTTATTTGTCACCAATGACGAAAATCAGTTAGCCTTTGCAAAAGCCGCAAATGTTCTACCTTCCACAGTTAAAGCATTATCTGACAGCTACTTTAAAGATGTTCCAGCTAATGCTTCAACAATAGAAAAAGCGCGAGTTATCACTGCCCAACAACTACAACAAGCAGAAATATTAACTCCTACTTTGAAGGATTCCAATAAATTGCAAAAAGCAATTTACGAAAACTTGCAAGCAGCAATGTTAGGCGAAAAAACAGTAGATAAAGCTGTGGAAGATGCCGCGCAACAGTGGAATGAAAGGTAAATTTGGGCAGTGGGGAGTTAGGAGTTAGGAGTTAGGAGTTAGGAGTGAAGAGTGGGGAGTTAGGAGTTAGGAGTTAAAAACTTCCAAATAAAAAAATATCCAGTTATTTATTGTGGAGTGGAGTCTCGTAATCAAGGGCAGGCAAGATGCCTATCCCACAAGTAGTAGTAATTTATTTCTTGGAAATCCCTAACTCCTCACTCCTAACTCTTAACTCTTAACTCCCTACTCTTCATTTGCAAAAAATCACCGACTAAATAAAGGGAACCACAGACAACGATTAAATCCTCTTTGGTGGTGGTTGAGGTTGCGGTTTCTAGTGCTGTGAATAAGTCTGGATGTATTTGGCGATCGCTTAATTGTGGACAGAGGTTGTAAGCTAAATTGGCTAGTTCGTCTAAATTAGCAGAAGTTCTACCAGGCCAAGGTTCTACTGATATTGGTACTAAAAAAAGGCGATCGCCTGGGCGCAATAAAGCGGCAAAAATATCAGCATGGTCTTTATCAGCAAACATTCCCATTATCCAAGTTACGGGTTTATGTTTTACGGCGTCTAAACTATCAACATACTGGCGAAGAACTTCGGCTGCGGCTGTGTTATGAGCGCCATCAATTAATAATTGATAATTTTTCCAACTAGTCCATTGCATCCGCCCCGGCCATCGAGTTTTCGCCATTCCCTTCTCTATGGCTGTTTGAGAAATGTGCCAACCTTGTTGTTGGAGAATTTCTAAAGCAGTTAAAGCCAAAGCTGAATTATTTAACTGAATTTGTCCTGCTAATGGCAAAGGATATTTAATAAATTTTGAAGTTTGAATTGTTTCATATTCTGCCCAGCCTGTAGCAATTTGGCGGGCGGGTTGTGGTGTAAAAATTGGACATTGTAATTCTAAAGCACGCGATCGCACCATTTCTTCGGCATCTGGTGGCAATTTTCCAACCACAACAGGACGCCCCGGTTTCAGAATACCTGCTTTTTCTCTGGCAATGTCAGCGACGGTGGGGCCCAGCTGTTGCCAATGTTCCCGACTGATGGAAGTGATAATTGTCACCAAAGGTTCCAAGCAGACATTGGTAGCATCCAAGCGCCCCCCTAGTCCCACTTCCACCACTGCAACATCGACTTTAGCTTGGGCAAAATATAACCAAGCTGCGGCGGTGATTACTTCAAATTGAGTGGGTGATTGTTCATTTAGAGGAATTGCCGCTTGTACTTGTTGAAATAATTGGTTTAATTCTTCCGAAGAAATTTGTTCTTCATTGAGACAAATACGTTCCGTCCAATCAACTAAATGGGGCGAAGTGTAGCGTCCTGTACGATAACCAGCCTCAGTAAGTACCGAGGAAAGATAAGCGCAAACTGAACCTTTACCATTAGTACCAGCAACATGAATTACCGGAACATGGTGATGGGGATTGCCAAGATTCGCCAACAGATTGAGAATGCGATCGAGTCCAAGATGGACACCAAAGCGTTGAAGAGGTTGGATTATAGAATCGATATCCACGAGAGGCGAGTGGGGAGGTGAGGGAGATGGGGAGGTTGGGGAGACTTGTACTGAGCGGAGCCGAAGTATGGGGAGATGGGGAGATTGGGGAGATAAGGAAAATAATTCTTAACTCCTCAGTCAGGAGTCACCAGTCAATACAGTTCGGATAAGCAGTATAAACTTCCCTTGTGGTCTGGGAAAAAGTTAAGGGATAAGGGGTAAAAGATGTATTTAAAACCTTTCCCCTTTCCCCGAACCGTATTGAGTCACCACTCCTAATCCCCCATACCTAAGATGAATAAAACCGACTGTTCTAAGAAAGAGAAACAGTCGGTTGAAAAGATATTATATTAAGCCTGATTTAGGCTTCTCTATCCAAAAAGCCTTGAATTTGTCTTAAAGCAGCAGCACCAATATTAAATACTGCCCAGCCAGCAGCAATAGCAACTGGAGCTAAAACGATCGCTAAACGAAAATCGATATCCATATCTAGAACCCCTCTTTTAAGAACAAATTAAAGTTTTGTCAACTTCTCTCATTTTTATTTTTAGCTGAAGTGGGCAATTTTTCCTAGCTTATATGTAAAGAATGTTTAAATTTTGGAATTGGGAATTGGGAATGGGGCATGGGGCATTGGGCATTGGGAATAATGACTGATGACTGATGACTGTTAACTGATGACTGGGGAGTTATTCTTATCTCCCTTGTCTTCCTTGTCTCCCATGCCCCATGCCCCATGCCCCATGCCCCATACCCTAACCCTTACCAAACCCCAAATCTGTACCTTTACCTGCATGAACTAAAGCTAACTTTTCGTAACGCTTGGCGTGTTCTATGAGTTCTGCGGCTTCAATTTCTGTTACTTGGCGCTGTATTTTGCCAGGAATGCCGACAACTAGGGATAAGGGAGGTATATTTTTAGTTACTACTGCGCCAGCACCAATAATGCTACCAGCGCCCACGCGTACACCGTCTAAAATCACTGCGCCAATGCCAATTAAACTTCCACGCTCAACGTAAGCAGAATGTACTACAGCACGATGCCCTACGGTGACACGATCTTCTATGATTGTGGGAAAACCAGGATCGCAATGTAAAATCGCTCCATCCTGAATATTCGTGCATTCGCCAATGTCAATGCGTTCAACATCTCCTCTAACTACTGCCCCGTACCAAATGCTTGCTCCTGCTGCTATGTTTACCGAACCAATAACAACAGCGTTGCTTGCAATGAAGGCAGCTTGAGAAAAATCGACAGATGTCCAGTAAGAAGCGGTAGACACGATAGAATATTAATATGGTACCCAGGAACACTGGAGAAACTCCAACCTTTGAGGCTGGTTGCACAACCAGGATATCACAGCGTCAAGGCTCTAAATTGACGAGTGCTGAATGCTTAACAAAGTGCTAATGAGTGTTGAGTTACGAGAGAGTTTTTCACAAAAAACTTGAAACTCATCACTTTGAACTTACTTGTTGAGTTAACAGCGAAGGAATATCCCAAAGTGGCGGAGCCGAAGTGTATAACCCAACCTACTAGTGCCTAGTGCTGGTAAAGCAAAATTATGTTTGTACGCACTTCATGATGAATCCAGGCTTGCAGTACCCAATATTTGGCCCTGAAATACAGTGTCCCCATTGTCGCCAGACTATTCCGGCGTTGACACTAACAGATACCTATCTATGTCCGCGTCATGGCGCTTTTGAAGCTAACCCGAAAAATGGAGAGTTAATCCATTTACAGTCTGGGCGTCACTGGCGGAGGTGGAATAATGAATGGTATAGACAGCATACTCACCCTGATGGTATACGGTTTGAAATTCATGAAGCATTAGACAAGCTGTATACTCAAGGCTATCGAGCAACAAGAGTTATTATTGCTCGACGCTATCAGGAATTGATGAGTGGCTACTTAGAACGCAGTACTCCTTGGCGGTCTGGACAGCCGGAAGCATCAGCAGCGCGGCTATACGGTTTACCCGTAGAGTTTAGTCCCGATCCTCCAGAAGACCCTTGCTGGGAAGTCATTAATTTTGACTTGGAAAAAGAACCTGGCGTGCCTGTACGTTACCCTTATTTCCGGTTATTTGAGTAAAGTTAGGAGTTAAAAGTTAGAAGTTAAGAGTTAGGAGTTGTGAGTTAGGAGTTAGGAGTTAAGAGTTAAAAATTAGAAGTTAAGAGTTAAAGGTTAGAAGTTAAATTTAATTCACAACTCACAACTCCTAACTCACAACTCCTAACTCACAACTCCTAACTCCTAACTCACAACTCCTAACTTTACTCATAACTGACAACTGCTACATTTCTTTATGCACCACGCTTCTATTCGGACGGCGAATATTCATCGAGCGATCGCCTTTTACGAACATCTGGGATTTACAATTTCAGAACGCTTTACTACAGGCTACACGCTAGCTTGTTGGATGGAAGGATTGGGGGGCAGAATTGAACTAATTCAAATTCCCGAACCAAAACCAGCCCCAGATGCTTTTGCTGATGAACATTATGTGGGATATTATCATCTGTCTTTTGATTTGACTGAAATGACGCCAGATTTACCTAGCTGGTTGACAAATTTACAAGAACGTGTTTCAACAGCAGAAGAATTGCAACCATTAAAGGTATTATTAGAACCAACACAACAGCAAATAGGCGATCGCATTTACGAAGTCGCTTTTATCGCCGATACCGATGGCTTACCTTTGGAATTTATTCGCGTTTTAGCAAAACTTCCATAGTTTAGCTTTTGCAAAATTCAACTCACCTTTTCCCGCACAATCACACAAATTAAAAAAAATATAGATAATTTTTCAATCCAAAATCTAAAATCTAAAATCTAAAATCTAAAATCATAAGTCTTGCCTGTTAACAAAAATAATAATGACCTCAACACTTACAGAAAACGTCCGCAAGACAGTACTGGAAAATGGTCTAATTGTCCTCACGAAAGAAGTGCATACTGCACCAGTAGTAACGGTGCAGGTGTGGTATAAAATTGGTTCGCGCAACGAAGAACCGGGAGTCAATGGTATTGCCCACCAATTGGAACACATGATGTTTAAAGGCACGAAAAATCGTCCAATTCAATTTGGACGTTTGTTTAGTGCTTTGGGTAGTGATTCCAATGCTTTCACCAGCTATGACCAAACTGCATATTACGGGACTGTGGAACGAAGCAAACTCAAAGCTCTCTTGGTGCTGGAAGCCGACAGAATGCAAAATTCCCAGATTGAGCCAGAGCAACTAGCCAGTGAAAAACGGGTGGTAATTTCAGAATTGCAAGGTTACGAAAATAGCCCAGAATATCGCCTCAACCGCGCCGTAATGCAAGCAATGTTTCACAATCATGCCTATGGGTTACCTGTAGGTGGTGTGAAGGCTGATGTAGAAAAATTTGAACTTGAGCAGGTAGAGAAATATTACCGCAATTTTTACACTCCCGATAATGCCGTTTTAGTAATTGTTGGAGATTTTGAAACCGCAAATACTCTGGCAATGGTTAAAGAAGTGTTTGGAGAATTAGCAAATAGGGAACAGGCAACAGGCAATAGGCAAGAGTTAGTAGTTATTTCTCCCTCATTCCCCTCATCTCCTCATACTTCTCTGCGAGAGGCTGCGCCAACGGCTCCGCTCAGTACAAGTCTCCCCACCTCCCCATGCTCCATACCCGATGACGCCACTTGCTCCACTTGGGGAGACCCCAAGACCGCAGTGGCTCCCCCATGCCCCACTCCCATCATCTTGCGAGAACCAGGAGCAGGACGCTTGTTACAGGTGGTTTATCCGTTACCAGATGTGAACCAGCCGGATGTCCCAGCGTTGGATGTCATGGATTATATTTTGACTGAGGGGCGGAATTCTCGCCTTTATCAAGCTTTGGTAGAATCAGGTCTGGCTCGTGAAGTGACAGCATCGGTTACCAGTTTGCGCGAATTTGGCTGGTATGAAGTGTTGGTGACGGCTGCATCTAAACAAGATTTGAAAAAAATTGACTCATTGCTCAACAATGTCATCGCCAATGTTGCAAAAAAAGGCGTGACATTAGAAGAAGTGGAACGAGCTAAAAATCAATTAACGGCGGATGTGATTTTGAGTAACCGCGATATCACTTCTCAAGGGATGCAATTAGGTCATGATGAAACCACTGCTGATGATTATCGTTATACAGACCGCTATTTAGCGGCTGTTCGTTTAGTAAAGCCAACGGATGTTATTGCTGTAATTCACAAATATCTGACAAAAGAAGCACGTACAGTGGGCTTTTTTGAACCGACTGATAAACAAACCACAGAAATTGGTCATAAAGTAGATTTAACCCAAACCACAGAAAATTTCTCTGCTGTAGCACCTGTGCTGGTTACTGAGGTGGTGAAGTATTTACCAAGTGTAGATTTGGTCACAGATGCGTTGCTTGGGGTGGTTGACAAAGCATCTGATGGAGAAAACATCGCCCAAACATTACCACAGCAATTCCAATTTACCAATGGACTGCGGCTATTGTTGTTAAAGGATTCTAGTACTCCCACTGTTACCTTGAGTGGTTACATACAAGGGGGAACTGAATTTGATTCAGATGAGCAAGCTGGACTAGCTGCTTTTGTGGCAGAAAATTTGCTGAGTGGGACAAAAACAAAGGATGCCTTAACAATTGCCAAAACTTTGGCAGAACGAGGTGCAAGTCTAGATTTTCATGCCTACTCTGAAGGTGTGCAAATTGAGGGTGATAGTTTAGCACCAGACTTACCAATACTCATGGAAATTTTGGCAGATGTTTTGAAAAATAGTACATTTCCCATCAAAGAATTAGAACTATATCGCCAACAAACTTTAATAGACTTGCAAATAGAATTAGATGAACCTTCACAAGTAGCTAGAAGAATATTTATTCAGTCAATTTATCCGCAGAAACATCCCTTAAACACCTTTCCCACAGAAAAGAGTTTACAGCGAATTAAACGGCAGGATGTTATTGCTTTTAAAACCAAACATTATCGTCCTGACACAATGGTGCTGGTACTAGTGGGGGATTTTGAGGTGGAGTCAGTCCGATCGCTCGTTGAGTCAAAGTTTGCTGATTGGGAAGTTAGCGGTGAACCACCTTTATTCAAATATCCTACAGTGTCTCTGCCAGAAAAAATAGTCAGTGTTAACCGAGTGTTAGCAGGTAAAGCCCAAGTAGTAACTTATATGGGTCATAGCAGTATTAACCGCTATAATCCTTTGTTTTATGCAGTTTTGGTGTTAAATCAAATTTTGGGAGGCGATACCCTATCAAGTAGACTAGGAACAGAAGTGCGCGATCGCCAAGGTTTGAGCTATGGAATTTATAGCTACTTCCTAGTGGGTAAAAATACAGGGACATTTTTCATCGAAATGCAAACTAGTCCTGAAGATAACACCAAAGCGATCGCCAGTACCCGCCAAATATTACAACAAATCCATCAACAAGGCGTCACTGCCCTAGAAGTAGAAACAGCTAAACGCACCCTTATCGGCAACTACAATGTTTCCCTGGCAAATCCAGAGGAATTAACAGATACAATCCTGATGAATGAAGTGTACGAACTAAACCAATTAGAATTGCACTCCTTCACCCAAAAAATCCAGCAAGTCACCCTTGAGGAAGTCAATCAAGCAGCTAGGGAGTTAATTCACCCCGATAAAATTGTCGTTGCTACTGCTGGCCCAGGGGCATCATAAGCATTAATAAAAATCTGGACAACACATAAATCCTTTGTAGGGATGTGCAGCTGTACGCCCCTACCTACGTATCTGTATCACAACGGTTTTATGGGTAAAAAAGTAAATTGAGAATGGGACGATGTCATGGATAATGAAGAAGAATACAGAATTCAGAATTCAGAATACAGAATACAGAATTCAGCAATCTTTCAGTGGGGGATTCAGACCCGCCACTGATAGCGTAGCTCCTTCGAGTCGCACAAAATACCCGACTGAATTCTGACGATTGACCCATGTATTCTGTTTGATAAACAATAGGTAAAGTAGTTTTTCTGGCTACCTCAATTAATTATTCCTGCTCGCCAGTATTACATTTTAAAAATTACTGATGAAACTTGACAAAAAAATATACCAAATTCCTATTTTATTGCTCACTTTCCTTACTTTTCAACTGCGAACTTTTTTTAATTTGCTAAAATTTCTCAGTCGTAATTTAGTAATCTTAACGTTGTTCTTCTGCTTGTATTTCATCAATGTAACTCCAGCAGTTGCAGCGAATTTGTCTAGTGATTTACTCAAACACCCAGCTACAGAAATTAAAGTTAGTTTGGGTAATGCAGCTAACGAACTCAAATTTGAGCCAAATCACCTAGAATTTGAAACTGGTAAACGCTACAATCTGCGGCTGACTAACCCCAGCCAACTGAAACATTATTTTACTGCCAAAGATTTTGCTGATGGTATCTGGACGCAAAAAGTTGAAGCAGGAAAAGTAGAAATTAAAGGAGCGATTCACGAAGTAGAACTTAAGCCAGGTGCAGAGGCGGAGTGGGTGTTTGTGCCTCTGAAATCTGGCAATTATAGTTTACGTTGTCCAATAGCTGGACATACAGAAGCAGGAATGATTGGAGAGATTGTTATTAGTAATTAAACACTAATTTTCCAAGTCAGTCACTCACAAAAAAATCCCAAAAACTAGGGATGACAATACACTTTGACTTGCCTACTGGAGTTTTAAGAACTTATCTAAAGCCACCACCATACTATCAGGCCAACGACGAACATTCTTGACCCAGTTGATGTCCTTATAACGGCTATCCAATCCATAAGCAGCCACCCAGTTACTTTCAGCATCTCCTTGTCTTTTATTTACCCAATAGGCAGCTGTGAGGGCGGCACGCATATCGGCAAATTTGGGATATTTGCGGACGATATTTTGCATTTCTTTGATTGCTTGGTTTGTTTGACCAGTTTCATAAAGTGCCAGGGCATAATTAGCGCGGGCAAAAGCAAAATTTGGGGCAATTTCCACTGATTTTTTATAGTCAGCGATCGCTTCTTCCCATTTTCCCAAACCACCTTTAGCATTACCGCGATTGTTATATGCCATCGCATCATTTGGATCGAGTTCTAAGACATAATTATAATCAGCGATGGCCTCTTGCCATTTTCCCAAACCTTCTAAGGCTGCACCCCGATTCAAATAAGGGTCTGTGACATTTGGAGCCAGTTCTATGGCTTTGTTATAATCCGCCAGTGCCTCTTGTAGCTTATTTTGACTGACCCGCGAATTTCCTCGGTTACTCCACGCCCCTGCATTGGTGGGAAATTGCTCAATAATCTTTGTCCAATATATTTCAGCCGTGGCAAAATCACCATTATTCGTAGCTTCAAAAGCTTGATTTGCCCACTCATCACCTTGTTTTAATTGCTCTTGAGTGACACTTGGCAATTGAGATTGTGCGATGGCTGGTGTACCCCAGCCAAACACAACTAACAAACTCAGAAAAATACAAATCAACTTCATCATCTGGATTTACCGTAAGTGAGTGGGCATTGGGGATGGGGCATGGGGGAGGCAGTGCGGTCTTGGGGTCTCCCCAAGTGGAGCAACTGCCGTCATTGGGCATGGGGAGATGAGGAGGTAGGGGAGCAGGGGAGAAAATCTTCCCCTCTGCCCCCAATACTGGTCGGGTTTTGGGGAAAAGGGGAAGGGGAAAGGGGAAAGAAAAAACCTTTACCCTTTACCCTTTAACCTTTTCCCAAAACCAAATTCCGAGTTGAAAATGCACAAAGCGAGCATTATTGCCTCTGCCCCCTGCTTCTTGCCAATGCCCCATGCCCAATTTATCGTAATTACAATAACGACAATTGTTCGCTAGGCGGCGTAAATCCCAAATGTTTGTATGCTGCTTTTGTGGCCATTCTCCCACGGGGGGTTCTGGTTAAATAACCAATTTGCATCAGGTAAGGTTCATATACTTCTTCAATTGTTTGGGTATCTTCACCTGTTGCGGCTGCCATTGTTTCTAACCCCACTGGGCCGCCGTTAAATTGTTCAATAATTACACTGAGCATTTGACGGTCTGTCCAATCTAAACCACAGGGATCTACCTGGAATAGTTGCAATGCTTCGGATGCAACGCTTTCGTTAATCTCTCCAGATAACTTTACTTGAGCATAATCACGTACTCTTTTGAGTAGTCTATTAGCAATACGTGGTGTCCCGCGCGATCGCCTCGCTATTTCTGCGGCACCATCTTCTGTAACGGGGGTTTTGAGCAATTCAGCGGTTCGGAGTACAATTTTACTGAGTTCATCAACTTCATAAAATCGCAGTTTTTGAATTAAACCAAAGCGATCGCGCAGTGGTGAAGTTAAAGCACCAACGCGGGTTGTAGCTCCTACTAAAGTAAATTTTGACAGCGGCAAACTTCTGATGCGAGCGCTGGAACCTTTACCAATAGTAATATCTAAGCGATAATCTTCCATTGCTGGATAGAGTATTTCTTCTGTCATTCGGGAGAGGCGATGAATTTCATCGACAAATAAGATATCACCCGGTTTCATGTTCACCAGTAGCCCGACAATATCTCGCGGACGTTCCAAGGCTGGGGCACTGGTAATTTTGTAATTTACCCCCATTTCCGATGCTAAAATCATCGCCATTGTGGTTTTACCCAATCCTGGCGGCCCATACAGCAATAAGTGATCCAGCACCTCACCACGAGACTTAGCTGCTTTAATGGCAATGTCTAATACATCCTTTAAATCTTTTTGCCCAATGTAATCGGCAAATCGCTGCGGTCGAATGCTTTCTTCTTGTTTGTCTTGTTCGTCAATAGCAGCTTCAGGTTGCAAAATATCGTTTGTGGATGCTGCTTTCGCCGATTCCCGACGCTGTTTTGGTTCTCCGTTGGATTCTGGAGGCTGTTTTTTCGAGGAGATTATCGCCATAATTCAGCTGTCTACTTTTTAGGGGACTGGGGTGTGGGGAGGTAGGGGAAAGGGTAAAGGGTAAAGGGTAAAGGGGAAAGGGGAAAGGGGAAAGGGGAAAAGGTAAAGGGATAAATTTAACCTTTCCTTTTTACCATGCCCCATGCCCTATGCCCCATGCCCTATGCCCCATGTCCC
>Ga0314811_100005_pt1 | contig 32943 bp, 32 predicted proteins | sample STEome_7_FD_202340 | JGI IMG/M metagenome (GOLD analysis project Ga0314811, IMG submission 202340) | Metatranscriptome of soil surface biofilm microbial communities from soil inoculated with nitrogen-fixing consortium DG1, State College... ...
AAAAAAATCAAAATATTAGAAACGAGATAGTGCAAACTGCGAAATTTTAATACATCCTGTTGACAATCCTCGAATTTTAGTTATGGGAATTTCCCTATTCCCTTGGAAAATTCTGCTGTAAAATCAGTTTGCTGGGGTACTCAGCAAAATTGCAATTTTAGATTTTTGTGATGTGCTTAGTCAGTTACCAACTATAAACGCCCTAAAACAGCCCACAAGTTCTGCTTGGATCGAACAAGCGATCGCTAACTTAGATATCATCTTACTCGACCACTCCCACTGCGAACGCAAAGCCGCAGGCGTGGCCTTGAACTTTATGTTCCGCTACCCTTCCAATACTAAAATGGTGCGGGAACTAACAGCGATCGCCCGCGAAGAATTAGAACACTTCGAGCTAGTTAACCAATGGCTAGAACGGCGGAATATTCCCCTAGCTCCCCTACCACCACCACCTTATGGAGCGGGTTTAAAAGCTGCTGTACGTCCTCAAGAACCCCAACGATTTTTAGATTCCTTACTAGTCACTGGCTTAATCGAAGCTCGCAGTCACGAACGTCTGGGATTATTGGCTGCTTACTGTCCAGAGCCAGAATTAGCAAAATTTTATCGCGGTCTCATGGCGTCCGAAGCGCGCCACTACGGTATATATTGGGTTTTAGCTGCTACTTACTTCGACAAAGAAATTGTCATGCAACGCCTTGATGAATTAGCAATTGTTGAAAGTGAGCTGCTGGCGACTTTGCATCCAGAACCTAGAATTCACAGTTAGTAGACCAAGGTCACTATGAAGCTTCAGCTAACACACTTGAGATTGCTTGTCTCCAACTACAAAGATTCTTTTTTGTTCTACCGAGATCTGCTAAAGTTTGATGTCGATTGGGGCGATGAAAATAGCGGATATGCTGAATTGAACACCGGACATCTCAAACTCGGTTTATTCAAACAGGAATTAATGGCTCAAGTAGTCCCAAGAATCGATCAACCTTCCTACGTTGTCAATCGAGATAAAATTGTCTTGATTTTCGCAGTGGATAACGTGGATGAAGTCTATGAAGAAGTTAAAAATGGTAATGCGATCGTTGTCACTCCACCCACAGACCGTCCAGATTGGGGAATCCGCACAGCCCATTTTCGCGATCCTGATGGAAATTTAATCGAAGTTTATAACAATTTGGGAATTGTTAGTTAAAAATAACTCACAACATTTTAGATTTTAAATTTTGGATTTTGGATTACAAATTCAAACAAAATTTAAATATTTGAAGCATAGTTTAGTACATAAATAAACTGCTTGCAAAACCTCTACATCCAGAGCCTTTATTGCTCTATTGCCCATTGCCTTATTGCCCATTGCCCATTGCCTATTCCCTATTCCCTATTCCCTATATTGACTTTTCTAATTAAAATAAACGCACAGGTTTAGTCTGCAAATTAGAAGCAATTGAACTCACTCGATCCACCACAGAAATCATATATTTATAATCCGGTACTTGTCCGTTGGGTACATAGCCAACTTCTTGAGCTAAACCTGAAGGTAAATCAGTCATTACTTTGCGGATGAATTCTTGACGGTTACGCTCTACATTAGGCCCAATTAAAACCACACCCAGTGGTACGTAGTGGGGATCTTTAAATAGGACTCGGAATTCTGTCCCTCTCAACTGTGGAGCGTAAATACTCAAATCAGCTTCGGATACTGCACAAGCGCTGGCTTTACCTTGAGCTACTAATTCCAGCCCTGCTTTTGGTGTAGGTGCAAACAATATTTCAGATAAAATCGTACCATAAAGGTTGTAAAGGGGAAAATAATATCCAGTTGCTGAACCTAACTGACCTAAAGCTAGTGTTTGATTTTGTAGTTGTTTTAATTCAGAGATTGAACTGTCCTTGCGAACAACAAAAATTGAACGCAAATTACTAATACCTACTAAAGGAAATAAAGGAATATATTGGTAGCGTGCGATGCTGATAGCTGCTAAACCTGGTGGCGCAAAGACCAAAGACCAAGCACGAGCCTGAAGGCGCTCGACTGCTTTGTTTTCATTAAAAGCAGGCTCTAATTGAATATATGAGTTTGTTTTTTCACCCAAATAATTATTAAATTTAGCATATTGATTAATTATTTGTTCGCCTCCACCATAGTTAATAACACCAATAGTTAACGGGCCTTCAAACTTTCGTCTTGGTTGACAACTAGCGAATGTCAAACCTAGCAAATGAAATAGAAATAAACGACGGGGAAATCGCGAAACCATCACTAATTATGATTGAGAAAATAACTTGAGTTAGAGAACTAAATTTAAATAAACTTATTTCCAGCTTCAAGAGACGAAAATACGACAAAAAATTAATATTTATTAATTAGGCGATCGCCACTTTTTTAATAGGTATAAATAAATATTAAACAATCTTGTATGCCACCTTTGTTACTTAAGTTATGTTAAACAACATTACGTTAAAAAACTTAAAAATAGGGTCGAAATTTAATTTACTTTTAATATTAGTTTTCATCGTGAGTATTTTGGGAAGTGGACTTGCCTTATCCAGTGTACTTCAGGCAAGAGCGCAAAATGAAGTTACTTCCCAAGCTCAGATTCTCATTCAAATGGTGAATGCAGTTAGAAACTATACACAGGTTCGGATAGATCCCTTATTAGCACCTAGACTAGAAACCAATCCTACATTCATGCCTGAAATAGTGCCAACTTTTTCATCAAAAGAGGTTTTTGAGAATTTTCGCAAAAAAGCTGAATATAAAAACTTTTTTCATAAAGATGCAACACTTAATCCCACAAATTTAGCAGATAAAGCTGATACCTTTGAAACTCAACTTGTAGAGCGTTTTCGCAACGAACCAAACACCTTAGAAATTACTGGCTTTCGCACCTTATCAGAACAGGAAGTATTTTACATTGCGCGACCACTCAAGATTACACAGCAGCAATGTTTACGATGTCATTCTACACCAGATCAAGCCCCTAAAAGCCAATTGGCAACTTATGGCTCAGAAAATGGTTTTGGCTGGAAACTCAATGACATTGTCTCTGCTCAAATAATTTCTGTGCCTTCAGAAGAAATTTTTGCCAATGCCAAACGTACTTGGATATTGATTATGGGGCTTTTGATTACTATCTTTGCAATTATAATTTTTTTGATTAACTTTTTAATCAAAAAAGCCGTAATTCAACGAATCAAAAGAATCGAAAAAATTGCACAAAGAGTTAGCACTGGTGACATGACTGCTGATTTTGAAGAGATATCTAATGATGAAATTGGTGGATTAGCAGAAGCATTTAATCGCATGAAATCCAGCTTAAGAATAGCTATGGATATGCTTAATAATCAGAGTTAAAGAGTTGTGGGCAGGGGAAAAGGTTAAAGGGAAAAGGGAAAAGGTTAAAGGGAAAAGGTTAAAGCAGGGATCTTTCTTTTCCCCTTTGCCCTTTCCCCTTTGCCCCTTGTCCTTTCTCCTTTCCCCTTTGCCCCTTGCCCTTTATTTGCCCAATTTAAGAAAGTAAACGTTGCTCAAATTGCAAGGCTTTTTGAGTTTCAGGAATTTTTGAGGCTAAAATTTTTACTAGTTCTGTGCGAGAAATTTGTCCAGAAGATTTAAGAGCTTTTTGGACTAGGAATTTTGCGATTGGGCCGATTAAATCAGCTAATTCGCGTTCGCATTTTTCGATAAATTTGTCGTTAATAGCTTCTTCTTGATTTGGTGAATTATTTGAACTAATGGATGAATATTCAGATTTAACAGTTAATTCTTGGATTAAAGTAGGTTTCTCGAATAAAAATGTTGTTTTGTTATGAAAATCAACAAGTTGATTACCTCGCAAATGAACTTTCAATTGACTAATTAATTCTTCGTAGTTGGCTGCTGAAGTTGTAACTTGTTGCAGTAATCTTGGGGCAACAGGGCCGACTAATTCCAAAAGAATTTTTTCTAAGCGTTTGTAATTTTCTGGAGACAAGATAGCAGCAGCCGAATAGCCAATTGAGTTTTGTTGAGCAAGTGAAGTTTGAGGGGGTTGTGTAAAATGTGGAGGTTGGGGCGATCGCACTTCTACTTTGCGATCGAGATGCTTAAGTATGCGTAGAACTTCAGCCGCAGACTGATAGCGTTGTTTAAAGTGGTGTAGCACCATCTTAGATATAATAAAAGCCAACTCAGAACTGACATTAGCCTGATGCTGCCAAGAAATTTCTCCTGTATCTGAATCTTCCTCAAAGTTTGTCGGATGTAAACCCGTCAACGCTTGGATAGCAATAATACCCAACGAATAAATATCACTGTTGGGGCGTGGCTTACCTTGTCCCTGTTCTGTAGACATGTAACCTGGAGTGCCAATAATAATACTAGCCCCAGAATGCCCTGAAACAGTCAGGAGTTGAGTTTGCATTTGTTTGACCGCACCAAAGTCAATCAGCACTAACTTACCATCTTGTTGCCGCCTAATTATATTGTCTGGCTTGATATCCCGATGAATAACGTTATGGCTGTGAATAAATTGCAAAATATCCAATATTTGTTTGAGGAGTTGAATTACTCCATCTTCTGTCCAACGTCCGTTGGGAGGTAGTTCTGCTTTGAGAGTATGCCCTTCAATGAAATCTTGCACCAAGAAAAACTCTTGGTTGTGTTCAAAATACGCTAAAAGCCGAGGAATTTGGTCATGGGTTCCCAGTTGTTCTAGTGTTTCCGCCTCACTGGTAAATAGCCGTCTGGCAGTTTGGAGAAATTCAAGACTGGGAGTGACTGGCTTGAGGTGTTTGACTACACATTTCGGAAAACCCGGCCTGTGGGTATCTTGGGCAATGTAGGTTTGACCAAACCCTCCTCCACCTAAAACTTGAAGGACTTGGTAACGTCCGTCTAATAACTGTCCTAACATTGTGTTACTTGCTTAAGTCCTCAAATTTATCTTGGCACAACTACCAGCTCTAGAAAAATTTTTTGAACAAGTAAGTAATCAACCTTAAAAAATATAGGATAGATTCTTTGCGATTCCTTCGCTACACTACGTTCAGTTCGTAATTAAATTTGACGTTTAATTATGTTGAATTACTTAAATACAAATTCAAAAATTCAAAATTCAACAATTATGAATCTATCTAAGTTTTGGGATTTAAATATGTTGGCAAATTTTAGATAATTGGTGTAACTATAGCAATTCTATTTCAGTGGCGAACAATATCGGTGTTGACTGTTAACCGTTGACTGTCAACAATCAACAACTCCAATACGGAATATTTCATAAATTATTTGGGATTGCTATATTTAACTGTTGTTAAAATTCCAGAATTTTTTAAATATTTTTCCTGAAAAATTATGTTTAAATTTGAGCCTAAGAGCTAATGGGTAAACTTAAGTAAAGTACTTGTCTAATAACGGTTTCAGTAAATTAATTCCATACAACATTTATTTACTGAAACTCAGACTTAGCAATTAGTTTAGTATCCTTAAGATTTTTTTGACGAATTAGCTCTTAGTATCCAGAATTCTTTAGTACTTATTGGTTTCAAAACTAAAGTAAATTCTGTTTATGCAGTTTTATTTACAAAGTAACCGCTTCCCCTAAAGCTCAATTTATAAGCTAGCGGGGCTTGAGGAACTTCGTTGAATGTGGAATTTGACTCAACAAGATAACTAACGCCACGATATGTCAAATTGTGACCAGACGTAAGCGCTTGTTGTGTTTTTTTACTGCCAACTTGCCTGGGGTTATATTCATAACTTAAACCACGATAGTGAAGTTTCATAATTTTTGCCTCCTGAATAAATGTTATCCAATAATGTTGATGAATTATCAGAAGATAATTGGACAGTTATGCAAACTTTTTCAGGAACAGGTTAAATTATTAGCCGTCTAAGGTGAAGAGTCATAGGGCATAGGGCATAGGGCATAGGGTATGGTGCATTTGCTTCCCCTGCCCCCTGTCCCCTTCGCCATCTCCCGTATGCCTACCCTTTGCATTCTGGGGTAACGTGGTTAACAATGGGTTGAATGTTTTTTAAATGATTCAATCTTATGCCTAGAACTCCAAATGAGTACGCCGTATACCTTCTACTGGAAACTGGCCACCGTGAAGAAGTACGTTTTCCTACTATTCAAGAGTTTCAAAAGTGGTATAGTGGCGAACTTGTGCCCAAATCTGGTTCCAGTGACTTTATTAGCGTCCCGATCAAAAATATTCAGGGGGAGTATATGGTAGTACGCCCTTCTCGGATTGTCGCAATCCGGGTAGAACCTGTTTTTAGTTCCAGCGTTGAAAGATTCAACTAAATGATGAGAAAAACCCTTGCTTTGCTTTCCTTGAGTCTGGGAATCGCCTTTGTAAATCCTATGCTGTCGGGTATTGCTCAGGTTCCTAATTTACAGCCCTTGCCAATACCGACTACACCCGAACTGCCACCTCTGCCAGCGCCAAGTACACCTGAGGTCACACCACCGCTAAAACCAGTTGCCATCGGAACTGATTGTACGCTGCGGCAGAGTTGCTTGGGTTGGGATGACCAAATTTGGGGTCAAACGGGTAAAACAGGCGATCGCCTTGCTCTATTGGCTTCTATTGACAACAGTTTGCGTTACTTAGCAAAGGACGAGGCGATCAAAGCATATCAAAATTATCCTATCAAGGAAATTACGCTGGATCGCGTCCGCCGCAGTTTATTACGTTTTCGCCAACTAATTGTTAGTTCTAAGTCTCCAGCCCAATTACAAGCTGCTGTGCGGCGGGAGTTTGATTTTTACCAGTCTGTAGGCAATGATGGCAAGGGTACTGTTAAATTCACTGCCTACTACGAGCCTGTTTACACTGCTAGCCGTGTCAGGACTGCAACATATAAGTATCCTCTTTATCGGTTACCACCTGATTTCAACCAATGGGCCAAACCCCACCCCAAACGAATTGATTTGGAAGGAAAGGATGGTTTATTAGGCAAAAAGAGCCAACTGAGCGGTTTAGAAATACTTTGGTTTCGCGATCGCCTAGATGCATATATGATACATATTCAAGGTTCTGCCCAAATTAAATTAACTAATGGCAAAACAACCTCTGTTGGTTATGCCGGCGGAACTGATTACCCTTGGACTAGTATCGGCAAAGAACTAGCTAAAGATGGCAAACTCCCCTTAGAAGGATTGACAATGCCACGTTTGATTAGTTACTTCCGGCAAAAACCCCAAGAGTTGAATAATTATCTGCCACGCTGGGAAAGATTTATTTTCTTCCAAGAAACAGGAGGTAGACCAGCTACCGGCAGTATTCATGTGCCAGTCACAGCAGAACGTTCCATTGCCACAGATAAGTCTCTCATGCCTCCGGGAGCGCTAGCACTAATTTACAATTCATTCCCCTACCCCGCCACTGGCGGCAAACTCGAAAGGCGTACTGTTAGCCGCTTTGTCCTTGACCAGGATACAGGAAGCGCCATCAAAGGCCCCGGACGAGTAGATTACTTTATGGGATCTGGGAAATTAGCAGGCGATCGTGCTGGCATCACAGGCGGTAATGGTTCACTATATTATTTATTGCTCAAAGAATAAAGTTAGGAGTTAGGAGTTAAAAGTGAGAAGTTAAGAGTTATAAGTTATAAGTTAGGATTTTGGAGTTTAGAGTTTACAGTTATTAATTCATAACTCCTAATTTTTCACTCCTCATATCAAGTTCGGATAATCACTTATTGTTAAAATTTCTCCCTTGTCCCCGCGTCTTTGCGTCCCCGCGTCAGTCCTAATGATAAGTCTTCACCCGAACATGATATCACTCCTCACTCCCAACTCCTCACTCTTCACTCCTAACTCGTAACTCTTAACTCTCCCTAATACGGCGGATAAGCAAAATCATCTTCATCAGCATATACGTAAGAACCAGAAACCCCTGCCATTGCCATTTTCGGGGTTTCTGATTTCACAGGTTCCTTACCAAATTCTTTGTGTTCTTCAAAAGTTTTGCAAATCATTCTAGACTCTACAGAATCCGAAGCAATTAAATATTGTGTTAAAGTTCCTACCGTTGGATGTTTGTAATCCACAGTTGAAGCTACTAAAACGGTATTTGGTTCAATGCCTCTTTCTTCACACTCAATAATCGGGCAAAAAATTCCGTGGGCGTGGAATAAAGGGCCTTTTGGTGTCAAGGGTTGCTTGCGATATACAGCATAAGCCTTTTCCAGTTCTGCAAGGAATCCACTAACTATTTTCCCTTGTTGAAACTCGCAGTAAGTTTTGCTGAAACTCGCTCCAGCAGCGCCATTAAGTGTTAACTGTAGTGGTGATTGATGTAAAAACTTTTTATTCTCTCCCACTATAAAAATTAGATAACGAGTAAAAGTTTTAAATTTAAGTTTGTCTGCTAAAAAAGCATCATAGTTATCTTTGAGCGTACCCAGTTTGAGACCCGTTTCCCGGTCTTTCACAGACAACGGCCCCCGTCGCACTATAACCAAGCGTGGAGTCGTGCTGATAAAGACAGTTTCCACACCAGAGGTAAATTCATGCTCTACTTGCTGCCAATTTTCATCTGGTACAAAGCCCACAGCATTGGCATTGTCAAGCTTCAGCGCCAAACCGTAAGATTGCATACCATCTGCGCCATACCGAGGATTGATCATCTGACACCAGGGGATGACTTGAGAAGGCGGTGCATTAAATTTATCGTCTTCAAAGTCGAAATTAGCAGATGCTTTCATCGTTTTAGGCTATCAAAGTGTTTTCTTGAACAAGTTTATCGGCAGGAAGCTGATTTTGGTGAGACAGTTATGTGCTGTCTTCAAATTTAAAAACAACTAGGTTACAGTTAGTCCAACGATATGGTATAATTTAATACCAAAAAGAAGTACCGAACGTCGCACCAAACTGCCATAGTAGTTTTTCCAGAGTAAGGCAGAATCAATCTATGTTGCAATCCCTGTTTCGTTTTTTAACAACAGTTATTGGGCATGGGGCATGGGGCATTGGGCATTGGGCATGTTGACTGTTGACTGATGACTGATGATTGATAACCTAGTAGTTCGGTTTCGTGACTTAGCGGGGTAAAGAGGATAGGTTTTAAATCCCTTACCCTTTACCCCTGCCCCTTATCCCCACTTCGTGGGGGCCCCACCTTCCCCTTTCCCCAGCCCTCATAAGCGCATTTTTGGGTTGGCAGAGTACCAGTAAATCAGGATTTATTCTCTTTGTCTCCCTTGTCCCCTTGTCCCCTCATCCCCCTTGTCCGCCCCCTGTCCCTCATCTCCCACACTCCCCACACCCCACTCTCCCAAACTCAAAGCCGCGAGGGTCTTCAAATCAGGGACTTCTAAATCAGGTTGACTCAATGCTGATACAGTAGCACCTGTTCCTTGTTGGCCTGCTCGACGGTTCACCCATATTGTCGATAGTCCTAAAGATTTGGCTGGAACAATATCGTGATAAACACTAGCCGCAACGTGTAATATCTCTTCCAAGGGTAGATTAATTCTCTCAATAGCAACTTTGAAGTTATTTAAGGAAGGTTTGTAACTTTTTACTTGTTGTGCCGTGATGATTTCATCGAATTCCACCTCCAAATGCTTTGCTGAAAAAGCGAATAAATCGTCATCTATATTTGATATGATTACCAGCCCGAACTTTTGCTTGAGAGTTTTAAGTGCCTCAACTGTATCTGGGAAAGGTTGCCAATACTGAATTGAATCAGGAAGTGAATTTATCTGGTCATTAGTTGGCTCAAATCCAATTTTTTCACCAAGTTTTTCGACCACTCTGTGCAAAACTTCTCGATACTTGATAAATTCTCCTTGTTGGATTTCTGCTTCTAACTGGGCAAAAAGTTCCAAAATTTGATTGTCATCTAAGTTTTGGTTGTGTGACAGCAGCACAGGCTTGAGGGCCCCTAAAATACCACTCTCCCAATCGATTAAGGTTCCATAACAATCGAAGGTTAAAGCTTTGTACTTATTGAAGTCAATCACTTTTTTATACTCCAGACTTTGATTAATTGGATTGAGTTTTCAAAAGCCAGAAAGCAGATAAATTTATCTAATTTTACCTATATCTTGCGTTTTCAAAGTCTCTAAACATTTCTCTTCTAGATAAGTATGGTTTAAGTAGATACATTAGAAAATACCAAACTCTGTAAAGCTCGCTAAGTAGAACGGTACAATAAAACTAAATTATGTAAATAAAAATTAAGTAGACGAAAACCCTTATCAATAGAGCATTTTATACGATATTGGTAATAAATATTTAGTTAAGGCTACACATGTGAGATAATGCTACAAAACACAGAACAATATTCCTAAGATAGTTTCTATGGATGCTAAATCTGAGGATATAAAAGCAGATACTAATACAAAACTAGACTCAACTGAACAGCAATCTCATAGTAAGCCACCCAGACCTTTTTTGGTAGCAGAAGCGGTAGTTAAAATTCTAGAAAATCTGGGAGTTGAGTATGCTTTTGGTGTTTCTGGAGGTGCGATCGCCCCACTATGGGCTGCACTACACCAAAGTTCCATTCAGATGTTGCACTTTCGGCACGAGGCTGGAGCAGCTTTTGCGGCCACTGAGGCGTACTTTGCTAGCGATCGCCCGGTTGTAGTGTTCACTACCACAGGGCCAGGAATTACTAACGCTTTAACAGGGTTGCTAGCTGCTCGTTGGGAGGGCGCTAAGGTGATTTTGGTCTCAGCTTCCACCTCGGCACCACAGCGGGGACGTTGGGCTATTCAGGAAACCAGTACATATACTATGCCTGGTGCAGGTATTTTTACTTCTGGTTCAGTATTTAATTACGCAACTACCCTTGAATCTAGCAACGAACTTCCAGAGATTTCTCAAAGGCTTGCCCTGGGACTAGCACAACCGGGAGGATTTGTAGCCCATTTGAGTATTCCTACAAACATCCAGACAAGTTCGCTAAACATATCTTTGCCACAAGTAAATCTGTCTCACGGTGTGGTAACAGTCACCCAAGAGACAATCGCTCAATGTGCCCAGTTGCTATCTGAAGGTTCTTTTGCGATTTGGTTGGGCTTTGGGGCACGAAACGCGGCAAAAGAAATTCGCCAGCTGGCTGAGAGGACTGGTGCTGCTGTTATGTGTTCGCCACGGGGCAAGGGTATCTTTCCAGAAGACCATCCTCAGTTCGTAGGTGTCACGGGCTTTGGTGGGCATGAGTCAGTTTTGAGATATATGCACGAGGAACGTCCATTGCGCGTGCTAGTGCTGGGAACACGTCTTGGTGAATTCACCTCCTTTTGGAACCCTTCGATGATTCCTTGTCACGGGTTTGTCCATGTTGATATCGATCCCCAGGTACCAGGAACAGCATATCCATCTGCCAAAACTTTTGCCATCCAGTCCGATGTGGGAGTGTTTGTCAAAGCTTTACTCAAGTATTTTCCTGATGCTTCTGGAATCTCAAAAATTCAGTCTGTGCCCATACTTAAGCGCCATCTCATCAAGCCACATACGGACAGTTTAGTACGACCAGAATTCCTCATGAATGTAATTCAACAAGTAATTGTTGATGGCAGTAATGCATTAGTGATGGCAGAATCGGGGAATTCGTTTGCCTGGGTGATTCATCTGCTGCAATTTAGTACGCCAAATCGTTACCGCATCAGTAATGGATTTGGGTCTATGGGGCATTTTGTCACAGGTGTAGTGGGTGCAGCTTTGGCGGGAAATACCAAGGCTGTTGCCATTGTGGGAGATGGTGCCATGTTGATGAATAGTGAGGTAAACACAGCTGTAAAATATCAAGTTCCCGCCGTGTGGATTGTACTCAATGATGGACGCTACAATATATGCCAACAGGGAATGGCATATCTAGGGTTCAATGATGCGGATGGAACCATTCCCCAGGCAGATTTCGTCAAGATTGCTCAGGGCATGGGAGCAGAAGGTATTCGAGTAGAAAGCGAGTCCGATGTTCAGGCAGCCCTAGAAAAAGCGATCGCTGCAAAAGGCCCATTTGTCGTAGACGTAATTATCGATCCCAACCAAATACCACCATCTGAAAGTCGTAATCAGAGTTTGATTTTACAAGGCGCTACAAATTATTAACAGTAGATTATATATGGTTTATTCTCCAGTCGGTATTCGTGCGATCGCTTTAAGCCTTCCAAGTATCAAACGCACAAATGACTATTACATAGAAAAATACCCACAGATGTTCGCACAAGCTGAACAAAAAAGTTTAGCAAAGCTGTTTTCGCTTGCGGGGTCTGCTCCAAGCAATGAATTTGATTTGGAGATGATGCCATATCTGTTAGACCCTTTTCGTGGTACTGTTGAGCGAAGGATTTTAAGTTTAGATGAGTCATCACTGACCCTAGAAGAGCAGGTAGCAAGAGACGCCCTTAAAGCAGCAAATCTTTCTCCCGATCAAGTTGAATTGATGATCGTTGCTTCAGTCTGGCCCGAACAAATCGGATTTGGTAATGCTGCCTTCCTTGCTCGTAAATTAGGTTTACAAGGTGCTGCTTGGAACGTTGATGGAGCCTGTGGGGTTACTCCAGTTGCACTGCAAACAGCTTGTGCTCTAGTACGCTCTGGAGAATATAAAAACGTACTGGTAGTTGTATCGTGCACTTATTCTCGGTTTTTTGATGAAAATGACACCCTCTCTTGGTGTATCGGTGACGGTGCTGGAGCTTTTGTAGTTGGCTCCCTTGAAGCTAATCAGGGAGTTCTCGGAACCAAGACAATCAATACAAGTATATTGTGTGACAGTTTATTTTCTCAGATCTCACAGGATGAACGCGGTAATCCTCTGATTCGTATGCAGATTGACAAAAGTGCAAATAAATTATTCCGTGAAACATCTGTAGACTTGCTCCGTACCTGTTGCCAGGGTGCTATCGCTGCTGCTGGTGTAACTCTTGACCAAATTGACTTTTTTCTTTTTCATACAACTAGTGCTTGGTTTGCAAGTTTCTGTACCCGTGTATTAGGTATTGAGCCAGAGCGTACAATCAACCTGTATCCTCAGTATGCAAATGTTGGCCCAGTAATCACTGTAGCCAATATGTATCATGCTGCACAATTGGGAAAAATTCGTGAAAACGATTTGGTGCTGATTTATGGATTTGGTGCTGCTGGTGCGGCTTCTGCAAGCATCATGCGTTGGGGCAAAGTGGCACTAGGTGTTGACTCTATCACAGCAATTAATTCAACAATCAAAGATGTCCAAAACACGAGCCTCCTTTCTTTTTAAAATTTTCTCTGAGATTGAAAGCAAGAATATTTAAAAGTTGGCGATACAAAAACAAACTCTACCAAGTCAAGTTAATTTTCGTCACAAACCATCGCTCCTAAATTTCTCAAAGAAGTTTTCTGAGCTTGAGTTATGCCTGTAACACCTGTTATGTTTAAACCTTGGTAGGGTCTTTGATTCTTCAAAGTTTTTATGCATTCACTAGTTTTGACATCCCAGATTTTTATAGTATCATCCTGACTACCACTAGCTAGAGTTTGGCCGTTCGGACTGAAGACAACAGACCAAACTAGTTGTGTATGCCCTTCTAAACTTTTAAGACATTTACCAGTGCTGAGATCCCACAACTTCACTGTTTGATCCTCACTACTACTTGCAATAATGCAATTATCTGGGCTAAAAGTAGCTGAATATACAGAACTGCCATGTCCTTTCAAGGTTTGAATGCATTGCCCGGTAGTAACATCCCACAGCTTTATTGTTTGGTCACTACTGGCACTTGCTAACATACTACTGTCGGCACTATACGCAATTGACCATACTAAGTCATCATGCCCTTTCAAGGTTTGAATGCATTGCCCAGTAGTAACATCCCACAGCTTTATTGTTTGGTCAATACTACCACTTGCTAAGATTTGGCCGTTAAGATTGAAAGCAACAGACCACACTTTATCAAGATGTCCTTTCAAAGTTTGAATGCATTGCCCAGTGTTGACATCCCACAGTTTTACTGTATGGTCATCACTACCACTGGCAATAATTTGACAGTTTGGACTGAACGCAACTGATGTCACCCAATTGCTATGCCCTCGCAAAGTTGTAAGACATTGACCAGTGGTGACATTCCACAGTTTTATCGTTCGATCCTCACTACCACTGGCAAGGAGTGAATTATTTGAACTGAGAGCAACTGATGTGACTCTATGATTATGCCCGCGTAAAGTTTTAACACACTGACCAGTATTAGCATCCCACAGCTTGACAATTTTATTGCCACTGCCACTCACAAGTGTGTGACCATCAACACTAAAGGTTACTGACCATATTCCACTACTGTAACCCTGTAAAGTCTTAAGGCATTGGCCAGTTCTGGCATCCCATAATCTTACTGTTTGGTCACTACTACCGCTTGCAACCATCCAATTGTTTGGATTAAAAACAACCGACCATACTCTGCTACTATGTCCCCAAAGCGTTGCCCTACAAAAGCCAGTAGTAATGTCCCAAAGCTTCACTGTTTTGTCATCGCTGCTACTTGCTAGTGTATTTCCATCCGGGCTGAAAAAAACTGAGTATACACAGTCAGTATGTTCTTGTAAAGTCTTGAGACATTGACCAGTGTTGATATCCCACAGCTTAACTGTTCGGTCGTAGCTGCCACTAGCCAGGGTTAAACCATCTGGGCTGAAGCTAACTGCCCAAATTCCACCTTTGTGCCCTTGTAAAATCTTCAGGCATTCACCAGTGTTAATATCCCACAATTTTACTGTTTGATCGTGACAGCCACTGGCCAAAGTTTGCCCATCTGGACTAACAGTAATTGATGCAATTCGACTGTTATTTCCATGCAAAGTTTTGAGGCATTGACCAGTGCTGATATCCCACAGCTTCACTGTTTGGTCTTCACTTGCACTGGCAAGAATGTTACCTTCACCGTTGAAGGCAACAGACCAAATTCCACCACTATGTCCCTGTAAGGTTGCTAGACAATACCCTGTATTCACGTCCCACAGCTTGATAGTTTGATCCTTACTACTGCTAGCAAGCATATTTCCATTTGGGCTGAAGGCAACATCCCAGAGCCAATCTTTATGTCCATTGCAAATAAGTAATTGCTTTCCATCTGCCACTTGATAAAGGCAAAGCTCACCATAACTATCCCCAGTAGCTAATAGTTTGCCATCTGGGCTAAACGCCACTGAATGAATCCCACCCAGTGTTTCAGCAAAAACACATTTATTAAGATCCGCATGACTAAAATTTACATTATGCAAATTCATACTCCGCAAATCTGCTTGCCAAACAGTCAAATAAGAAAAATCATAACCACTTAAATCCGTCTCCAAATAAGAAAGTAGATTCAGGATATTGCCAGCTGTATAACCTGGCTCTAGGGGCGATGTATCTTGGAGTTTTACTAGAATTCGAGTTAATTCATTATCAATTTTTCTTTTACTTCTTAAAGTCTTGAGCAATCCGTCTATAACTGGTTTGACGATCAGGCGAATTTGAGTATCCTTAACATAATCTTTACCCGTGGCCTTCATTAGAGCATGACGCCTGAATAAATCAATATTCTCTGTGACAATCTCTTCACAAGCTTTTTCTATCAAGCTAGTAGTCACATACTCCATAACTACAGGTTGGAGGGTAAACAGCGATCGAGTTTTTTCGACCACAGGCCTAGCTCTCTCAATGAGCATAGGCAAAGCCTTCTCGATTAGCGATCGCCTCCCCAGTGATTCTATAGCCTCTAATAATTTTGCTTGTGGTATTGGTGATATAATATCATCCCGCAATTCTTTTAGTGTTATCGGCTCCTGATTAATCGCTAGCCAGTACATGATGTCCTTTTCTAAATCTGACAAGCGCTCAAATTGCTGCTCCAAAACATCACGAATGTCCCCAAAAACAGCCGTGTCTTGTTGTAAAAATTCAGTTACATTGCCATCAAAAATATCTTGAATTGTGGTGGCAACTATTTTCAAGGCTAATGGATTACCAGCATAGCGTTCAATCATTAATTTCCATTGATCTTCTGCCGCAGATAGTCCTTTGAGTTTTAAGATTTCTTGCCCTTCTGCTACTTTTAAACCACTTAATGCTAAAGAGCGAACAGGTAGCGCTTCTCCTTCCAGTAATGCTACTTCTTTAGGTTTTTCTCGACTAGTGAGCATTAAACAGCTTTGGTGAGTTGCTTCTCCTACCCGCCTGAAAAGCTCACCGTATTCCTCATATCCTTCTCGATAAACTCCAGCACGGCTACCACTACGGAGAATTGATTCTGCATTATCAAGTATCAGTAAACAACGATTATTTTGTAAATAATCAAGTAGGCGCGATAGGCGTTCGTTAAAGCTTTCTGGTAAATTAGCTTCTGTTTCTTGTTCGTCAGAGAGAAATTGAATTAAGTTACTGATAATAATTTTAACAGGTGGGGCTTCTCGTAGCGATCGCCAAATCACATACTCAAAGTTTTCTTGAATTTGTTGAGCAAACTTGACAGACAGTGCTGTTTTACCAATACCTCCTATTCCTAATAGTGCCACTAATCGACAATCTTCATCAAGAATCCATTGCTCTAAGGTACTCAGTTCTTCTCTACGTCCATAAAAAACTGACGTAAAGATAGCTTCTCCCCAATCTAGACGATTATTTGAGCTAGAATAATCGCTTTTATCTATTTTTAATGAAAAAGCCGAAAATAGCTTTTCAATAGTCTGTTTGTCAACCCCTCCTTCACGATTCAATACTTTCGAGATCGTACCTGAATATAATCCAGACCGTGCGCTCATTTCTTCCAGAGTGTACCTGTTTCCAAAATTTTCCTTTGCCTCTGACTGATGCTTCGCTTCTTTTATTTTTTGCAAACCTTTAATAGTAAGTGCAACACCACGCTTGCGTCTCCAATTCTGTAAAGTCATGTATTAATTCACCGTTTACTTAATCACCTGTGACTAAAAAGAATTATCTACGAGGTTGCTGTAGATATTAAGTAAGATTTATAACCAATAAAAAATCCCGTATTGTAGAGGATTTAAAAAAAGTGTAACGCCAAAATGTTCAGCGATCAAAGCTACATTGGGCAATCCAATGATTTATATAAGTCAATATCTATTCCTCTATAGACAATCTCATGTCTGGGGTATTGCTGACATCATCTGTTTAACTAAAAGCTTTTTGCATTTGGGTAATGCCAAATCAATTACGTGTGATGTTAGTTGCTTAATACATGAACTTTTCAGTAATTGGATTTGGACTCAAAGCTTAAGTTCAATCTTAAAATCTCGATTTTCACTGGTAAAGACCGTTGTGAATTGGCAATCTTGATAAAGAAAGTTTGTAAATATTTAGTCTATCAATACAATGAGTAATACTGCTGTAGAGAAATTTTCTAGTCTAGCAACATCCACAAAAAAAAGGACGGTCAAACGAATTACCGTAAACTTGGCATTAGATGAAGCCGAGAACCTTGAAAAGTATTGCGAACAAACTGGTAAAACAGTAACGGATGTGATTGAGGAACTCATTCGCTCGTTACCATAACCTGGAGTTTTCACACTAAGTTTCAAAGATTAAGAATCCAACAATAGCCAAGGTTAAAGTTGAAAAGTATTCTCTGACTTTAAATTGTGCAATCTCAGAAAGATCTTTATGTCATTTTTTTTACACATGCACAAGCAGCTTCATAAAGGCGTACTGCACCAAGTGTAAGCGATCGCAGCACGCCATTGCTAAGCTGTTACACTTCACATCATCACTAACAAACTGCCAACTACTTCATTACTGGCAACGCTCGGATGAGTTCTCGAATCACATCCGTTGCTGGTCTACCAGTTTGTTCGCAATATTTTTCAAGATTCTTGGCTTCATTGGATGCCAAGTTCACAGTGATTCGCTTAACGGCCCATTTTTTATTCATGCTCAAACAGTTAAATTGTATATTGATAACTTCAAAACCTGATTTTACCTTTCCGACTAGGAAGTAACCTAAATCTCAGAAGTGGTAAGATACCGCTAAAATTACGATAATTTGTAAATATTCTAGTATTGCAGTTGTACTTTATCATCCAATCGCATTTTTAATCACCTAAGTTTTTGCGTTACACAGTGGGAAACCAGCGCTTTTTATGTAAAAAACAACGCTTCTTGTTCAGAGGGGATAAGAAAATTTAGATTTAGAGCCTGGGGGCGTTAGTTCTAAAAATCCAGACACAAAAGCCAGATACCATTGTCTACTACATCATTAAAATATTTCAGTAGTATTAAATACTCTGCTCGCTGCGGTATCTAATTAATTATTCATATCCCCAATCTTGTTGTCTAACAATTTGATTGTCAATCCGCTTTACTCATTTCAATAACCTTACTCTCCTTGGACAAAGACTGTTTTATCGTTGTAGTCAGTTCCATAATTGAGGCTGAATTACAACTAATTTGCAATCAAAAATGTCCAAACAAGCCTTAACCTAAATTTGTACTAATTTTAACTCAATCTTTGCTCAAGCTGTATGCCTTAGTAAGAAGATTGTGTAGTAACTATGATAAAATACGGTATTCCCATCGGATTGCAGATGTATTATATCTATTGACACAAAAGTAAAAGCCAAATTCAAGGCTCTTACCATTAATTTTTTAGTGCGTTCAGGATTGTAGATTGATGAAACTGCAACATCCTGAATTTCACACACTTTCAGTTAACCAAATTAACTGGAGCCGTAAATTCATAAGACACATAAATGCTTATTGCATAGTAGGAAACCACCCGTCTACGCAGACAGCATGAAATTTGCATATTTTCTGTGGAGTTTCGTTACTAAACCTGAGGAGTAAAAATGCTTGAGGCTATCGCTGTTGCTTGGTTATTACTATTATTTGGCGATTTCCTATCTACATTCTTTTACCACGTACCAGAGCATGTTTTCGGTAGCCTTCATTTAAAAACGCACCACTCCTGGAAAAAGGACTTTCGTCACTACGCTATATTGACTTTTAATCCGCAAGTTCTTTTAGATGGGATCTTGGGAGCTTTACCTTATATACTCATAGCAGTAGTTCTCTGGCCTTTTTCCCCCACTGGCGTTATTATTGGACTACTGCTTGGTCAATTTCATGTATGGTGGAGACACATAAGCGTCTTGGGTTGGCAAACTCCAAAGCCTGTAAATATTTTGTGCCAAATTCTATTTATTACTACTCCAGAGAGACACTGGTTACATCATCACAAAACTAATTTGGGTTTTGGCGACATTTTTACCTTCTTTGAACAACCTGCACAAATTTGGTTGCGCTGGCTACGGCTGCTGAGGCTTCGTTTCCGCTACTCTCGTATTTAACCGCAGCCAATTGCTTGACTAATAATTTTTTAAATCAGGCATAGGCCAAACACCGGGTGTTGACTGTTCACTGTTCACAGTCAACAGCTACTATTGAATATTTTTCAAAACTCAATAGGATTGCTACAGTTTAAAGCCCCTTAAGCCTTCGGTTTCGCTCAGGGTTAAAGCCGAGCGAAGCCCAGGGTTTAATTTATATATGAAAAAAGATAAAAATATGTGAAACAAGATGGCGTAAGCCACGATGTTTCAATGCGTCACTATTCAAATCTGCTAATTTTAATTATGGGGTATCGAACTGTTGCCCGTTAAGAGTTCCCTCTTGGGCGCAATAGTAAACTAATTCCCCCTGACGCGGGGATTGCTTCCCTACACACCGTTTCGATCGCGATGAGAATATCGGCGTTGCGTAAGTTCTATAGCTGTAATAATCATTTTGCCAATTCCCTTCACATAATTTTCTATTGTGTATCCTCGTGTATTGCATCCAAGCTCCAAGGGCTATATTCTGAAAAATCCTAGTTTCTAGGAGCGAGAGGCTTTTGCCAGAACGAACTAGAATTAGGAAACACCTAGTGGGTTCTTCTGACTTTTGAAATTAGGAGTGCATGTGTGCCCAAATCCCCTAAATATTTGCTGATTGGATCAACCGAGACTTACAGCGGTAAATCTGCAACTGTTCTGGGTTTGTCTCATCAGCTACAGCAAAAAGGACTGAATATAGCTTACGGTAAACCGCTCGGTACGTGTTTGAATTCGTCTAGCGGAACTGTGATTGAAGAAGATGTTCAGTTCATCGCTCATAGCCTGAATCTGCCCGAAAACCGTGTTGCACCTATAATGCTGGCTTTGGATGAACTAAATGTGCAAAAACGCTTGCGTGGGGAGGACAAAACAAATTATCAGCAGTTGCTATTACAGCAATATTCGCAAATGTCGCCAGGAGATTTGGTATTGCTAGAAGGGCCTGGTGATTTGTCTGAAGGCAACTTGTTTGACTTATCTTTACTACAAGTGGCTGAGGTATTGGATGCTGGCGTCCTGTTAGTAGCCCGTTATAAATCGTTGCTTTCCATTGAGGCATTATTAGCTGTTAAGCAGCGTATGGGCGATCGCTTGATTGGCGTGGTCATCAATGATATCCCTGTGGCAGAACTAAAAGCGGTTGACACTCTGTTACGCCCATTTTTAGAACAGCGGGATATTCCAGTGCTGGGAACGCTACCAAACAGCGATTTACTCAAGAGTGTGAGTGTTGGCGAACTCGTGAAGCAATTAAATGCAGACGTTCTGTGTCGCAACGATCGCTTGGATTTGTTAGTAGAAAGTCTGGCAATTGGCGCGATGAATGTCAACTCGGCTGTGAAATATTTCCGCAAACGCCGGAATATGGCAGTGGTAACAGGAGGCGATCGTGTCGAAATTCAGCAGGCTGCTTTGGAAACTTCCACCCAATGTTTAATTCTCACTGGGCAACTACCACCACCACCATTCATTCTCAGTCGTGCTGAAGAACTAGAAATTCCCATTTTATCTGTTGACTTAGACACCCTTACCACAGTCGAAATTGTCGATCGCACTTTCGGTCAAGTCCGTCTCCACGAACCGATTAAGGTTCAGTATATTCGCCAACTGATGGTTGAGCATTTTGACATTGACCGCTTGTTATCTAAACTCGGTTTAACTCCCGCAACGGCATTGTCTTAGGGCATAGGGCAAAACCCTTCGGGTAGGGAAAAGGGAAAAGGGAAAAGGGAAAAGGGAAAAGGAATAAATTTAATCTTTCCCTTTCCCCCTTACCCCTTTCCCCATTCCTATGCCCCTCATCCCCCCATCTCCCCATCTCCCCCAGGCGAAGGCACAGCAGGCTCATTGTCACCTCCCAAGCGACGGCGCGCTGTTTCCCTTCTTCCCTTAGCTGGAACGTGCTTAGTTGCAGCAGCTAATCCAAATACAGGCATATTTCCATACACTGCCTCATATTTTCCTGGCTCGATTAAATAAGTTTCATGCCAAATACCAACACTGCCATCAGCACCAACAGAGCGATTAAACCTTTGCCAAGCTTCTAGATGTATATCTGCGGGATTTCTGGCAAAACTCTCTAAATCCTCAAACGTTCGCCAATACTGAATCAGCCCTACTCCCCGTGAGTAAATGAAACCTTCTCCCCCTAAAAATCCCTTTTCGGGATTTTGCCGGAGGCTGCGTAGCATCGGCGACATTGCCCTAGCTGTGGGAATCCATTTAGAAAAAGCAAACAATTTGTTAATCCTCATCCCAATCAGAAACACTACGAAGGGTTCATTAATCTCGGCGGTAAATCTTCCTGGCATGACTTGAGGCATGAGTTACACTCCTTATGCTTTTGGATTATTATGCAATTAGTTGCATAAGATGATTATATGCAACTAATTGCATAAGTCAAGTAGTGAATTAAAAATCATGGCATTAGCCCACGCGATATTAGCTGCTCTAATTAACGCCCCTTGTAGTGGGTATGATTTAGCAAAGCGATTCGATGGCTCTGTAGGCTTTTTTTGGTCAGCCAGCCACCAGCAGATTTATCGAGAGCTGTCAAAGCTAGAAGACCAAGGTTGGATTAGTTGCCAAACAATTCTGCAAGCAGGACGGCCAGACAAAAAGCTTTACAGTGTCACAGACTTGGGAGAACAGCAGCTAAAAAAGTGGATTGCTCAACCTTGTGAACCCACACCCATAAAAGATGATTTACTTGTAAAGATTTTTGCTGCTCGTGTTGCTTCTAAAGAAACGATTTTGGCAGAAATAGAGCAACATCAAAAAGCCCACTTAGAAAAATTGTCTACATACGAGAATTTAAAACAGCATTACTTTCGGAATCCTCAAAAACTGTCACAACCAGAACAATTTCAGTATTTGACTCTCTTGAATGGAATTAGTTACGAAAAACATTGGTTAGCTTGGTGCGATGGCGTCATTGAGTTATTAAAAGGGAATGGAGAACAGGAAATATGGTTGGGGGATTAAGTGGATATGGGGCATTGGGCATCGGGCATTGGGCATTAAAAAGTCAAAAGTTCGTGCCCCGTTTCCTTTACCCAAGGAAGTTGAACCAAAAAAAGTGAAAAATTGTAGTGATGTCTAACTCGGTTTGCCTCGCACCTACACGCTCTTTGGTAGAATAGCTGGGTCGTTCAATATGATTATGTCTATCTTTGAGTCAGTCAACAGACCTTATTAACGTCGATACATTAGCGCAAGAACTGGCGACAATTCAGCAAACGGGTTCTAAAAGAATTGCCTTGCTGGGTTCTCGTCATGTGCCGATTACACATCAGAATCTTATTGAAATGATGACATATGCCCTGGTTTTATCGGGTAATCGGATCATCACTTCTGGTGCCATAGGTACAAATTCTGCTGCCATCCGGGGAGCAACTAGGGCCGATCCAAACTTGTTAACCGTGATTCTACCCCAAAGCTTGGAACGCCAGCCCTTAGAATCCCGCCAGCAACTAGAACAGGTAATGCATCTGGTGGAAAATCCCAGTAATGATAATCTGTCTCTGGCTGAAGCTAGTTACTTGTGCAACAAGGAAATTGTTTCTCGTTGCCAGCAATTAATTTGCTTTGCATTTCACGACAGCCGCACTTTGTTGCAAACTTGTCAAGATGCAGAAGAACAAAGAAAAGTGGTGACACTCTTTTACTTTGATTAGTCATTTGTCAAAAGTCCTTCGTCCTTTGTCCTAGTTCGTGGTAATCAAACTAAGCTGTTACGCAAACAAAATTGCACATTAACTAGTGAAAGTTGTCCTTTGTCAAAAGTTCTTTGTTTTTAGAAACACAAATGACTAATGACGATGTATACGGAAAATAGTGCAATATATAGGCCCATTAGCTTAAAGCACGTCTATATATTTGACTAATGACCAATGACCAATGACCAATGACTAATGACTAGTGACTAATAACCAATGATAATTTTTTTGTACTCCATCGCTGCTGCTGCCGTTCTGATTTACGTGCCTTTTTTGGTAGTAGCTTATGCTCGCGTGCGTGTTGGCTACGATTTGTCTGCCCCTCGCGCTATGTTTGATAAATTGCCACCCTATGCTCAAAGAGCCACTTGGGCACATCAGAATTCCTTTGAAGCGTTTATGGTATTTGCCGCAGCCGCATTCATGGCATACGTAACTGGTGTAAATTCTTCTACAGCAGCTACAGCTGCCATCGCCTTTGTGGCTGCACGTTTTCTTTACTCAATTTTTTATATTTTGAATATACCCGTTTTGCGATCGCTGATGTTTGGCATCGGCTCCCTTAGCTCTGCTATTCTGATCTTCCTAAGCATCATCCAAGCAAGTTAATTGGCCAAACAGGGCATGGGGCATCGGGGAGATGGGGGAGACAAGGGAGCAGGGGAAAAGGTTAAAGGTTAAAGGGAAAAGGAATAAATTTAATCTTTCCCCTTTTGCCTTTACCCCTTTCCCTTTACCCCTTTCCCTTTACCCATGCCCTGTTTGCCCAATTTACAATGTAAAATTCAAAATCTCAAATCCAAAATACTTTATGGCTTCTACTTTTTCCTTTGACATTGTGAGCGACTTTGACCAACAAGAATTGGTTAACGCTGTCGATCAAGTTGTACGAGAAATCAAAAGCCGTTATGACCTCAAGGATACTCAAACCACTGTTGAATTAGCCGATCAAAGCATTAATGTTAATACTGACAGCGAGTTTACCTTAGATTCTGTACACAATATCCTGCGGGAAAAAGCCGCTAAGCGTAATCTTTCCCAGAAAATCTTTGATTTTGGCAAAATTGAATCAGCAAGCGGTAATCGCGTGCGTCAAGAAATTAAACTCAAAAAAGGCATTAGTCAAGAAATTGCCAAACAAATTTCTAAATTGATTCGCGACGAATTCAAAAAAGTACAAGCCTCAATTCAAGGCGACGCTGTGCGGGTTTCTGCCAAATCTAAAGATGACTTGCAAGTTGTTATCCAGCGACTAAAACAAGAAGACTATCCTGTGGCTTTGCAATTTACAAATTATCGGTAAAAGGTATGGGGCAAACAGGGCATGAGGAAAGGGAAAGGGGTATGGTTCGACAAGCTCACCAACCGGGGAAAAGGGGAAAGATTAAATTTATTTTTTTTCCCTTTAACCTTTAACCTTTTCCCCTGCTTCCCTTGCTCCCTTGTCTCCCCCATCTCCCCACTCCCTTTTAGGTTCTCGCACCAATTGTTCTTTGAAACGCGGGACGGTCAGCTAATTGTTTCATGTAATTCGAGACGGCTGGGTAAGGGCTGAAGTCTAGTTTCAGAATCATGGGAATGTAGTTCAGAATAGACCCCACTGCCACATCGGCAACTGTGAATTCATTACCCAGCAAAAAAGGTTGTTTGCTGAAAATTTCATTTAACGTACTCAACAAACGAGATAATTGGCGATCGCGATTTGTTTCTACCACAATTGCAGTACTGAGGGTGGAATTGGCAAATAACACCCACTGGTAAATTACAGCACGTTCTTCTAGTGAAAGTGGTACTTTTTCATACTTCTCTGCCAAATAAAGCAAAATTGCGCCAGATTCCCAAAGCTGAAAATCTCCATCAACAATTGCTGGAACTCTTGCAAAAGCATTAATTTTCAAATACTCAGGCTGTAGGTGTTCGCCCGCTTGCATATCAAGTTTGACAAATTCATAGGGAATTTCTAATTCCTCTAGATACCAATGAACAATCGATGCTCGACTACGAGCGCCACCGTAAAGTTTTAGCATAATTACCTAAAGAACTTTGTGAGTGTGAGAATGCTGCTTAACGTTATCTTCTTTAGTCACAACTCTATTGGCATTTAATACCCGCTTGCGGTCAACGGAATACTTAAATTCCGTGTAGGTTGTACCTAAAGGAATTAAAGATTTTGCAGATTCACGACGCTTGTAAGTACGAGCTGCGGCAAACAAACGTGGGATAAATTCTTCACCGAACTGGGCTGAGTCTGGGAAGCCATCCAGTACGAGTTGTGAATCGCCATCGAGTACAGATCCCAAAGTTGTTGCACAAGCCAGCTTATAAGAGGTAGGAATGCCCTTTAACAAAGCTTCTAAAGCCGCAGAGGGAATTGGTTCTATCACTTCGATTTGATGAACTTCTCCATCTTCCTTGATAAAGCAGGTTGCCAAACCGATGACAATGTAATCATCGGCTGCTAAATCGGGAGCATTGGGATAAGAAATTGCAGTTGTCATCAGAAAATTTCTCAAAATTTAGGGATTGGGGACTGGGGACTAGTAATAAAGGAATAAACAACTTGTTGGCATTTTACCAACTTGTCGCTGTCACTACGTTCTACATAGGGACGGGAATAAGAATAGCATTGCAAATGTTTCAAAAGCCTAGAAATACAGGATTTTTAATTTTTGACTGGTCTTGCCTGATTTGGGTAGGAACTAACAACAATTTTTTCAATCCCCAGTCCCCAATCATTTTTCACTCCAGGAAAAATTTTTCTTGGCTATTTCTGGAATTCACCTTAGGGATCGAGTATCCATGATTAGGTTTGAGGAGCAATTGTCTATTTAAGCGTTAATTTCCACTTGTGTGAGTAGTTTAAGTTCTCTCTTGAGATGGCTTTCAGGTGATATTAAATACTCTCAAAATAAACATAGTGGGAAAGTTAGTCACAAATAAAACTAAAATTTTATTCCATATAGTACGTATTTTAGGCGTAAAAAGATGAATATTAACTCATTTTTAGCTTCCGGCGACCATCAAAGCAATCAATATAAAAAACTGATCGTCAATAAAATAAATAATCATCAAAATCAGCCAACAAATCATTGCAGTGAATTAGCAGACAGCGACTTACGCTCTCATGCTTTGGAGTTGGCTCAAGAAGGAAATTATACTGAGGCGATCGCACTTTTAAACCAACTAATTTTTCGCTATCCCTACAATGCAATTAATTACAACAACCGGGGGCTAATTTATTTCCAAAGTAGTGAAATGCAAAAAGCTTTGCGTGATTATAATACTGCCCTGGAACTGAATCCTTATTTAGCCAGCGCTTATAACAATCGAGCAAATTATTATGCTGCTTGTGGAGAATTAGCACTAGCACTTGCTGACTATGATGAAGCGATTAATTTAAATCCTCGTTACGTCCGGGCATGGATTAACAGAGGCATTACCTTGCGTGACTTGGGCCAATACGAAGAGGCGATTGAAAATTTTGAGGTAGCACTGCTTTTCGGTCAATTAGAAGGTCATATTTGGGCTGAACGTGGCAGAACTTACCATCTTTGGGGTGACTGGAATTGTGCGATCGCGGATTATCGTCGCGCCCTTACTCAACTACCTCCTGTAAACAACCGTAAAGATGTTACTGGTTATCGCTTGCGTTTACAGATTGAAAATTGGCTTCACGATTTGCTATCTCCTGGGCGTCCTAATTGGTAGATGAACCATTCTGGTAAATTATAAAACTCTCAAAATAAATTCTTCATTTTGAATTTTAAATTGGAGTATTGCGACGCTATTAGTTATTACCAATAATATAAATTTTCGCCCAGTTTATACGTAGGCAAAATCACAATAAACAGAATAATCCCAAATTCGATATTTATGTTAGGGTAATAAATCTGTTTGTTCAATGACTCTGCCATCTTGATTCATCAGCACGACTCGACGCTGGCGGGGATCGAATCTGTACCCTTGTTGTTGCATAATACTTTTAGCTTGTTGGGGATCGAAGTTACGGCTAAATTCTGCCTGTAAATTGTTGACATGTGTTTCTATGAGCTTGACCTCAGTACTGATTTCTCGCAACTTTTCTTGCTGTGACCAGTGATAAGGCAAAAGTTGTGTCAAGGCAGATGCGGCGGCGGCTGTAATGAAAAGATTAACAGCTATTTTGGCAGTACTTTCCAATGCCATCACTTGGTAGGAACGTTGACGAAGATGCCGCTTTGGTCGAGGAATGATGCGGCGTTTTTGTATCGGTTGTGAAGGGGGTCTGGAGGGTTGAATCGCGTTCATGATCCTAAAAAATAACCTCTGTGAGTGAAGTGAAGCACCATCAAGAGCGCTGTTAGCTTTCTTCTCTACAAGACGCTTCCTTTGGGAAGCGTTTACCTATGTTGAGCGTTCAGGAAGAAGTAATGAGTAAGAAGTAGTACTGATGAATCTTCTCATTCACGTCTTTTAACTTGACTCAGCACTTGTGAAGCTTGATTTAGCTGTCATCTTACTTCATTTTTGGAAAATAGCTACAAGTGCCGTACAAGTTAAAAAATAACCTGGCCTACGTAAGTGCATAAATCCATAAAGACTTTAGGCGTAAAGCCTGAAGCGTTTGGAAATTGCACCCCCGTAATGCCAGGATTATTAGCTTTTTAACTGTGTCACATCGTACCTTATTTGTAAAGTTCTGTGGCTAAACGCCAAGCGAGAACTCCTGGAATTAGTGCCACAACTAGAGCGATGTACACTTGGGTATCTGAGAGGGAAGACACTTGAGCGAGGTACAGAGTATCTAAGATAGGCATGGCTGAAATTCTCCTAACCTGAATAGATTTTGAACTGTTCGTTTACTACTTTTCCTTGTTTTGCCAGGATCGTGGAAGATCTTGTTACAAGATGCAACAAAAGCAGTTAAGAGTCAGTAGTCATTAGTTATTATCCTTTAAAAAAATTCATCAATCTATGGATTTGTATTTGGGTATCGACTTCGGAACATCTGGCGCACGTGGTGTGGCGATTGATGAGAAAGCTAGCATCCAGGCTGAGGTACGATATCCTTTCGAGGATTTACCAGTGGCTATGATGCCGAATTGTTGGCAGCAAGCTTTGTTGGCGTTGCTGGAACAAATACCCCAGGAATTGCGGCGAAAAATTAAAGCGATCGCCATTAATGGTACTTCTTCCACTGTCTTGCTGGTGGATGCTGCTGGCAAACCAATAGATGCACCGCTATTGTACAACGATGCACGGGGATCGTCTGTGCTAAATGATTTAAAGAGCGTAGCGCCCCCCAATCATACCGTGTTAAGCGCCACCTCTAGCCTGAGCAAACTCATTTGGATGCAGCAATTACCTTCTTTTAGTCAAGCTAGATATTTTCTACATCAAGCAGATTGGCTGGGGTTCCTGCTGCATGGTTATTTAGGCATTAGCGACTACCATAACGCCTTAAAACTCGGTTATGACGTGGAAGAATTGAAATATCCACAATGGATGGAAAAGTTGCAAATACCCATTCAATTACCCAGAATTTTGCCACCTGGTACTCCCGTTGCAGAATTACGTTCTGAAATTGCAGATAACTTTGGTTTTCGGCGTGATTGTTTGGTATGTACTGGTACAACTGATAGTATTGCCGCTTTTCTTGCCAGTGGGGCAAAATTACCTGGTGAAGCCGTGACTTCCTTAGGTTCCACCTTAGTAGTGAAATTATTGAGTCGTACCCGTATAGAGGATGCGCGATATGGAATTTACAGCCATCGTTTGGGTAAATTGTGGTTGACTGGCGGTGCTTCTAATACTGGGGGTGCAGTGCTACAGAAATTTTTTAGCAACTCCGAACTAGTCAGCCTCAGCCATAAAATTGATGCATCACAAACCAGTGGACTAGATTATTATCCATTGTTGAAAGCAGGCGATCGCTTTCCCATTAACGATCCCCATTTACCCCCAAGATTGGAACCACGTCCAGAAAACCCAGTGGAATTTCTACATGGATTGTTAGAAAGTATTGCCCGCATCGAAACAAAAGGGTATGAATTATTACAAAAAATGGGTGCAGACAAATTGACTCGCGTTTATACTGCCGGCGGTGGCGCAGCAAATCACACTTGGACTGCCATTCGTGAGCGGTATTTAAACGTACCTGTCATCGCCTCAAAATATACAGAAGCAGCTTACGGTACAGCATTGTTGGCCATGGGAAAAGTAGGTAAAGAAACGGGGACGAGTAAGTGTGACGAGTGTGGAGAGTGTGACGAGTGTGGGAGATGAGGAGATGGGAAGTGTGAGGAGAGAGGGGGGAAAGATTTTTTTACCATCCTCCCACACCTCCCACACCTCCCACCCCTCCCACACTTCCTGCTTGCCCAATGCCCCATGTCCTATACCCCACGATAGATATCTTTTAAATCAGTATCTATCCGGGTGACAATCAACGTATCTCGGCCGATACTGTGATTATTAGATACCGGACTATAGGATTCCAGGTTTCACGATCTGGGCAGCTATTCGGGGATTGGTGCTTTGCGACAAGCGAATGTCATCTATCCCCTTTACTAATGATTGGAGTTAATTTTAAATTAATTCTAAGAAAAGAAAAAGGTTTTTTAAAAAAGTTTGGCCTGCGCGATCGAGGTTATCATCTAGGGAAAACGTGAGGCTGCGGACTCGGATTCGATCGCTTTTAATATCTAGTCGCTGTGTCAAGTCTTTAGGGTATATTAAAAAGGCTTGGCTACATTTTGTTGTGTTTGCGTAGCTTATCATCTGATGAATATCTGTATTTACTGCTTGTTCAAGGGCTTTATACTTTGTATCCAAAACTGCTATTGCTTTGCCAGTAGCGGCATCGCACAGTAATAAATCTATAATGAACTGCCGATTCTGACTAATTTCTGTCGTATACTGTTGTTTAAAAAAATATCCTTGTGGCGTATTTTTCTTAAGCCATTCTGCAACAAAAAATTCATATAAATGTCCCATATCGACGATAAAGGGTAGGGTTTTATAATTTCCTATTTCATAACTTGGACTACTATTTTCTAAAAAGAATCGGCAGAAATTATGTAACAGTTCATAGTCTTCATTGAGGCGATTATACTGTCTGGCGATACAATCTTCTACACTACAAGGTTGCAGCGTTACTAATCCTTGTAGAGCGTGATAAGCTTTTCGTATTGTTGGTGATACTCTTTCTGAACATAAACTGCTACGACCAATGATATAAAGTGTCCATGCCAAGATTTGATTTTCTTTAACATCAGCCGTATGTTCTTCGTAATTGCATTTAAGTTTAACATTCCACGGCTTTTGAATTATCTGTTGCACATTTAGCCTTCCCCGCACATAAGAAAGCTGCTGTGTTTTAGGCAAATAAGTACGATATAATCCTTTGCGACACCGTTCTAAAATTTTATCGGCTAACATATGAGCCAGATTATTATAAAAGTCCTCTAGAGATTCACAATCCATTAGCCCTTTGAGAAAGCGAAAGCCTTTTAAATTGTAGGCATATTCCAGCATTCCGAAGAGGTTTTGGATAGGCACTTTCGGATTTATTTTTAGATGCAATTCAGGAGTTACAGGAATGTAACCTACCCATCCTTTAGCTTTCAGTTTCCAACGATTTCTCGTTGTATAGGTAGGAAATTCTATATCTACTTGTGTTTTGTATTTTTCATATAACTCGACCCCGGCTGAATAGGGTATTTCATCAAGTGTAAATGATTTATTTTCGTATTCTGTAATTTCAATAACTCTTAGTTGTGCTGGGTTTATATCCATAACTGAACCCGATCCTTGATTTTATCCCAGCGAAACTTATCTACTTTTTCTAGCTGGTTAAAAAAGTACTCTTCCAAATATGGCTCAATTTCCATACGCCATATATCTTCTATATCATCACGTAAGTTATCTGTTAAAAAAAATGAAATACCAATTTCGTAGTTTTTATCTGCGATCGCCTGATTTAATTGTTGTAAAATGTTAATTAATCCCTCTACTGCAAAACCTCTTTTTCGGTGATAATTTTGCAGCACCTCATAGTTTGAGCGAAGTTCGATAAATGCAAGACATACTGGCAATATTTTAGAGATTTCTTGACATAACTGAGTGAATGGTTCTTCTACATACTTGAGAAAGTTATCATAATCATCAGATTCACAAATAACATCAACAAAGCCACCGTATTCTACATAGCATCGTTCTATCAAATCAAAAGTAAATTCAGAAAAAATTCTTTTTGGTTTTCCACCCATATTCATACTGTATGACTGTCTAATGTAATAAGATTAGGGTTATTTAAATCACTTATACTTTCAGTGTAGCTGACTTGACCATTAAGCAGCTAGTGATGAAATATAGTAATTTTATAGCCTAATCTCTGTTTTATTTGCACCTCTGCGGTTATGAAAAAATACGTAGACGAACAGCACGTTCAAATTCCCTCTTCCACTGCTAACTTATGCAACGCCAACAAACTTTCACTGTGGATATTAAACGATCGCAATCATGGCAGAAAAACGCCAATATTGTAGCTTGAAAGTAACCGGATGCTGCGGCGCTATAGTGTAGAAGCTAATGACAGCAAGCGGAACACGGAGACAAAAAAGTGCAAATCACTAAGCGCAATGTTGAATTAAGAGTAGATGGCAGCTTAATGCGTGTTTATGTAGCATCTCCCAAAGCAGCAGGAAAATACCCTGGTATTATCTTCTACAGTGATATTTATCAGTTAGGTGAGCCAATGATTCGTCTAGCTAACTACTTAGCAGGATATGGCTATGTAGTAGCAGCTCCAGAAATTTTTCACCGAATTGAGCCAGTTGGTTCAGTAATTGAGCCAGACGATCTGGGAAGGATGCGGGGTAATGACGATGCGCGTCGAACCTCGGTAGCTGATTATGATGCCGATTGCCTTGCTGTGATTGAATTTCTGAAAACAGAGAGTGCGGTTTCTCCAAATCAAATAGGCACTTTAGGCTTTTGTATTGGTGGACATTTAGCTTTCCGCGCAGCATTTCAAAGCGAAATTCGGGCTTGTGTCTGCTGTTATCCTACTGGTATTCCCAGTGGTAAGCTTGGTAAGGAGGTAGCCGATACAATCCAGAGGGTAAGTGAAATCAAAGGCGAGATGCTAATGGTGTTCGGTACTCTTGACCCTCATATACCAGATAGCGATCGGCAAACCATAATAAAAGTAATTGAAAATGCTAACATACCTCACAAAATTTTATTGTATGAAGCAGAACATACATTCATGCGCGACGACGGTTATCGTTATGATTCTAGTGCTACCACCGCAGCTTGGTTTGAAATAATAAATTTCTTGGGGCGCATATTTGCAAACTGAAAACTCCTATTATTGCTTTCTTCGCGTCAATTTTGAGTTGTCTGTAACGCTAATAAGCCAGCACCGTAAGCAGGCTCATACCTCGAAAAAATCACGCTTACATTAGGAAACTTATTAACAAGAGACGCTACAAATCTTTCATGGATCTTGCATCTACCGCGCCAGACACTTCCTGTTGTGACTACTTCCAAAACTGAGTTAGCACTAAAAATTGCATCAATTACTGTAGATGTAGCTTTTACTAATTCTTTAACAGCATCATCAATTATATTATTCGCTACTTCATCACCTGATGCTGCTGCTACATCGACAATTGGTGCTAAAGCAGCTATTTGTTTAACTCCCCATTGTCGCCGATATATTACTTCTATTAAATCTTCTACATTTTCCAAATTAAGATACTCCTTAAAAGCATCCAGTAAAGTAGTTGCTATCTCTCGTCCATCATAGGATTTTAATGCAGCATTCATCCCCGCAACGGCAATTTTATAAGCACTACCTTCATCTCCTAAAATATAGCCCCAGCCCCCTACTCGCTTGGTGTTTCCCTGCTGATTTCGTCCAAAAACTATGGAACCAGTACCTACAGCAACTACAA
>Ga0314811_100007_pt1 | contig 31554 bp, 20 predicted proteins | sample STEome_7_FD_202340 | JGI IMG/M metagenome (GOLD analysis project Ga0314811, IMG submission 202340) | Metatranscriptome of soil surface biofilm microbial communities from soil inoculated with nitrogen-fixing consortium DG1, State College... ...
TGATTATGAATCAGCCAACAACAAAATCTTGGCAAGAAGTTCTCGCTACTTTTAAAAAGATTTGGGGTTATGAAGATTTCCGTCCGCCACAGGGAGAAATTGTCAGCAGTTTGTTAGCCGAAAAAGATGCGCTGATTATTATGCCCACAGGGGGAGGTAAGTCAATTTGTTTTCAACTTCCCGCACTGCTACAAACAGGATTAACTTTAGTAGTTTCTCCCTTGGTGGCGTTGATGGAAAATCAAGTACAGGAACTACGAGAAAACCACCAAAAAGCGGCACTTTTGCATAGTGAATTACCTTCATCTCAACGCCGTGCAACTCTGCAAGCTTTGGAGAGACAGCAGCTAAGATTGTTGTATTTATCGCCAGAAACTTTGTTGAGTGTGCCAGTGTGGGAAAGATTAACTCAGCCGCAATTGCAAATTAACGGTTTGATTTTGGACGAAGCTCATTGTTTAGTGCAGTGGGGTGATACTTTTCGCCCAGCTTACCGCAGATTAGGGGCAGTACGTCCGGCATTGCTCAAATCAAAACCACCAGGAACAAAAATCTGCATTGCAGCTTTTACCGCCACTGCTGACCCCTTAGCCCAAAAAACTATTCAAACAGTTTTACAATTACAGCAACCAGAGATTTTTCGCCTCAATCCTTACCGTTCTAATTTGCATCCCAGCGTTCGCATTGCTTGGACGCCAAGAGGTAGGAAACAACAATTATTAAAATTTATTCAAAATAGACCGCAACAATCGGGATTAGTTTATGTCCGCACTCGGCGAGATAGTGAAGATTTAGCCCAATGGTTAGCAGACATGGGTTATGCCACAGCGAGTTACCATGCAGGGTTGGGTGCAACAGAACGCCGTGCAGTGGAAGCTAGCTGGTTGAGTGGTAAAATGCCTTTTGTGGTTTGCACCTGTGCGTTCGGAATGGGGATTAACAAAAGTAATGTGCGGTGGGTTGTGCATTTTCAGCCGCCACATCTGCTTTCAGAATATGTGCAAGAAATAGGGCGCGCAGGAAGGGACGGAAAACCAGCCGAAGCCTTGACACTGGTGAGTGAACCAACGGGGTGGTTAGATCCTGAAGATAAGCAAAGACAGCAATTTTTTGAACAACAAATGCGATCGCAACAACAAATAGCGCAGCAACTGATGAAAAAATTACCAAAACAGGGAGAAGTAAACCAAGTAACCCGACAATTTCCCGAAGCCGCCACAGCCTTAGCTTTACTCCATAGTAACGGTCAACTAAACTGGCTTGACCCTTTTCACTACACTATTGAAGAAAAAGCGAAACATCAGCCAGCGACGCAATTACACGCCGCCAAACAAATGCATCAATATCTCACAAGCAAGCAGTGTCGTTGGCAGTTTTTGTTAAACGCCTTTGGTTTTGGTAAAGACGCAGCCAACTGGCGTTGCGGACATTGCGATAATTGTCGTTAACATTGGTTGATCACAATACAGTTCAGATAAGACCAAAATACTTGTAGAGAGGGCGATTTATCGCGTCTCCCCTCTTTGATGCAATTCTCCCGGCTAGTAGTAGGCCAAGGCAACTTGGTTCTTTAAAGGGCAAAGGGGAAAGGGAAAAGCTTTTTATCCCTTACCCTTTACCCTTTAACCTTTACCCAACCTCCACCTAACATTTTTGGGTTGGCAGACTACTAGGTTCACCCAATCGGATGAATTATCATTTTTACCAGCAAGTGACAATAGGGTAGTCAAGATAATTCGTAATTGCTACTCCACGAGATTAATCCCCTGACTGAAAACCACGAAAAATGGTTATTTTGAGTCATTACCCAATTAAGGGCTGAAACTGTAATAAATTAATTACGAATTACCAATTACGAATTATGAATTAGAAATTATTCACTTAACTAGAGGATAAAAATATGTCATCTGCAACAGCAACTTCACTACCACCCTTGATTTTACGTGAAATTCTCTTTGGAAATCCTGAAAAAACTAGCCCAAGACTATCGCCAGACGGCAAATATTTGGCATACATCGCCCCCAATGAACAAAATGTCTTGCAAGTATGGTTGCGAACTGTGGGACAAGAAGATGACCAAATACTCACTGCGGATAAAAAACGTGGTATTCGCGCTTTTTTTTGGACTTATAACACCAATGAGTTGATTTACATGCAGGACTCAGACGGTGATGAAAATTTCCACCTCTACTTAGTTAATACTGACTCAAAGATTGTGCGTGATTTAACACCATTTCAGGGTGTAAAAGTAGGCTTTGTAGATATAGAACCCAAGTTTCCAGACCAAGTATTAGTAGGTTTGAACTTGAACAATCCGCAAAAGTTTGATGTTTACCGTATTAACTTAAAAAATGGTGCGGTGGAGTTTGATACAGATAATCCTGGTAATATTATCAGTTGGACAGCTGATGCTGATTTCCAAGTACGTGCAGCAACAGCTAGTACCCCTGATGGCGGTTACGATTTGTTATTTCGGCAAACCACAGATAAACAATGGGAAATTCTCCGCCACTGGGGGGCGGAAGAAGAAGGAAGTCCTGTTAGCTTTTCTGGTGATGGTAAAACACTTTATATCGAAGCCAATCATGATGCCAATGCTCAACGTCTGCTAGCTGTGGATTTAGATACCCATCAAGAAACCGTCATTGCCCAAGATGAGCAGTACGATCTTGTGGGTGTAGTAATTCAGCCACTAACGCGAGTTGTGGAAGCAGTTTCTTTCTATAAAGACAAGCAGGAATGGCAGATAATTGACCAGAGTATTGCTGCTGATTTTGCAGAAATCGCCAAGGTGCGTCCTGGGGAGTTTTCCTTAATTAGCCGCGACTTAGCAGATAAAAACTGGCTAGTGGCATATAACACTGATGATGGCCCAGTTTATTACTATGCCTATAACCGAGAGTCAAAAACTAGCACTTTCCTGTTTAGCAACAAACCCAAACTCGAAGGGTTGCAATTAGCTTCAATGCAACCGATTTCCTACGAAGCGCGGGATGGTTTGACTATCCACGGTTACCTGACAACTCCTGTGGGTATAGCCAGCGAAAATTTACCAACAGTGCTGCTGGTTCACGGCGGCCCTTGGGCGCGGGATACGTGGGGTTTAGATCCGGAAGCCCAATGGCTAGCTAACCGGGGTTACGCCGTTCTGCAAGTAAATTTTCGGGGTTCCACTGGTTATGGTAAAGCATTCCTGAATGCTGGAAACCGGGAATGGGCTGCTAAAATGCACGATGATTTGATTGACGCTGTTAACTGGTTATTAGAAAAAGGTATTTCTGACCCCCAGAAGATTGCAATTATGGGTGGTTCTTATGGTGGTTACGCAACTCTAGTGGGATTGACTTTTACACCAGAAGTTTTTGCTGCTGGCGTGGATATTGTCGGCCCCAGTAACTTGATGACTTTGGTACAAACTATCCCGCCTTATTGGGAACCACTCAAGGCGATGTTTTATCACCGAGTTGGTAATTTAGAAACAGAAGCAGAATTTTTGAAATCGCGATCGCCTTTATTTTTCGCTGACAAAATTCAAAAACCTTTACTCATCGGTCAAGGTGCCAACGATCCGCGAGTTAAACAAGCAGAAAGCGACCAAATTGTCAACGCAATGCAACAAGCTGGTTTACCAGTGAAATATGTACTTTACCCCGATGAAGGACATGGTTTTGCCAGACCAGAAAATCGTTTGCATTTTTTTGCGATCGCTGAAGAATTTCTCGCCAAATATTTAGGTGGCAGATTTGAACCGTTGACAGATATTCCAGGTCATTCAGGAATAGTTAAATAAAACCTCATGCATGGTGGTTAGTGTTAATTCACCGACCACCTGAATATTTTTAATTTGAGAAAAATTCATACATATAACAACTGATTTCTAATTTCATCAGCCGTTAGTGTGCTTACCAGAATACCAATCCGTATTAAAAATTGACTGGTCTACAATCAGCGCAAAGTTCTGATCGCCAGCTTCCGGCGTTGGCGCAGCCCTCCGTAGGCATCAGAACTTTGTAAGAGAGTGGCGGGTTAAAATCCACCACTAATTGATTCTGATTCCTGAATTCTGAATTCTGGATTCTTCTTTTGAAAGCGATCGCTTACCTAAAATTGTTGCAAAAACCGTAAATCGCTGGCATACAAACGACGAATATCATCGATTTGATGTAGTACCATTGCAAAGCGTTCTACACCAAAACCCGCAGCAAACCCAGTATAAATTTCTGGGTCATAACCCACCGATTTCAATACATTTGGATCGACCATACCGCAACCCATCACTTCCAGCCAGCGACCATTCCATTGCAAATCGACTTCAGCCGAAGGTTCGGTAAACGGGAAATAACTGGCGCGGAAGCGAATCGGTAAATCGCCAAATATTGATTGTAAAAATACCTTAATTGTGCCTTTAAGGTCAGTAAAAGTTAATCCTTCATCAATGGCTAAAAGTTCTATTTGATGGAAAACTGCTGAGTGGGTGGCATCTACATTATCTCGCCGATAAACTCGCCCTGGAGCCACAACCCGAATTGGTGGTTCCTCTCTTTCCATATAGCGAATTTGCACTGAGGAAGTGTGAGTCCGTAGCAGATTGCCATCTGGCAGGTAAAAAGTATCCTGCATATCACGCGCTGGATGGTCGGGCGGAGTATTGAGCGCCTCGAAATTGTAGTAATCTGTTTCCATCTCTGGCCCTTGAGCCACGGTGTAACCCATACCAACAAAGATATCCAGGGCCCGGTCAATAATGCCATTCAAGGGATGAATGCGACCTTGGGGGCGGTAAATTCCCGGCATACTGACATCAAGAGTTTCAGCCTCTAGCTGGGAACGAATTTGCGCGGCTTCCAGGGCGGCACGTTGTTGGTCTAGACTAGTTTGCAGGGACTCTTTGACTGTATTAGCGATCGCGCCAATAATCGGTCGTTCCTCTGCACTCAGTTGCCCCATACTCCGCAACAGCGCCCCTAGTTCCCCTTTTTTGCCCAAATAGCTAACTCTGAGTTCTTCTAGACGTTCTAAGGTATCAGCAGCGGCGATCGCTTGTTCTCCTTGGTGCCGCAGTGCTAAAAGTTGAGCTTCTAAATTGCTAGTCATTAGTCATCAGTCATTGGTCATTGGTCATTAGTCATTAGTCTATAGTCAAAAGCTGTGAACTGCTCGATAAATAAAGTTATACCCATGCATTAGGGACTTCCAAATAAAAATAATATTCCATAGAAGACTAGACCTGCCTTAAAAATAGGGAACGGGGAACAGGGAAGAGGTATTTTAATTGTTCCTTGTGAGCGCCGCTCATGGAGTCTCTTGCAAAAGATACTTTTGCAAGAGGTAGAGAAAAGGAAAAATCTATCCCTTTCCCCTTTAACCTTTCCCCTTTCCCCGACTTCTGCAAGAAGTCCACTGTTGACACTCAGCAGTCAACGACCCCAAGGGCAATAATTTATTTTTGGGAGTTTCGTTGCTTGATATTTGTGATGACTGCCATTGACAAATGACTAATGACCAATGACAAATAACTAATGACAAATGACCAATGACCAATGTCTATGAAATTACTAATTAGCAACGATGATGGTATTTCTGCTGTAGGTATTCGTACCCTTGCTAACTATTTAGCACAAGCAGGCCATGATGTCACAGTAGTTTGTCCAGACCGAGAGCGATCGGCTACTGGACATGGATTAACTATGCACCAGCCAATTCGCGCCGAAATTGTGGAATCATTTTTCGATCCGGCTGTGAAAGCTTGGGCTTGCGATGGTACGCCTTCAGATTGCGTCAAATTGGCGCTGTGGGCTTTGCTGGAGACTCCCCCAGATTTCGTTCTCTCTGGCATCAATCAAGGTGCCAATTTAGGAACAGAAATTTTATATTCTGGTACTGTTTCTGCGGCAATGGAAGGTTTAATTGAAGGCATTCCCAGTATAGCTATGAGTCTTACCAGCCGTACCTCAAAAAACTTTCAACCTGCTGCTAAGTTTGCCAAAATTCTCCTAGACCAGTTAGCCGAAAAACCACTGCCAGATTTGATGTTACTTAATGTCAATATTCCTGCTGTTGAGTGGGAAGAAATTGCTGGAGTAACACTCACCCGTCAAGGAGTGCGGCGTTACATAGATGTATTCGATAAACGAGTCGATCCTCGTGGAAAAACTTACTACTGGTTAACTGGAGAAGTCATTGAAGATGTGGAACCACCAATTGGCTTAAATTTACCACAAAATGTACCCACAGACGTACATGTTGTACGTAATAACTACATCAGTGTAACTCCCTTACAGTACAATCTGACCTACGCAACTGGAATAGATAAATTATCTCAATGGCAATTCAAATTTCCCTGAACTATTGAATTATTAGGAAAGAATTGGAATTAATTAAATGCATCGCATGAAAATGTAGGCTATAACTTAGGGGCACCCTTGAGATAACGGATACACATACATCTAAAAAAGTTGAAAATCATAGCCTAGAGTACCTCATCGATATTTACACAATCAGCCAGAAACAGGGTATGCTGTTTTACCAAGAAATCTTCCCTTTAATCCCATCCCAAACAAATTTGGCCAGACAGCATAAACTTAAACCAAACAAGTAACAATTTTTTCATTTATCGCCCGCTCAGTCCAGCAAGCAACACCCATGTCTAGGATAGAGAATCAATTTACCGTGCAATTTTGGGGGGTTCGCGGCAGCATCCCCAGTCCAGGGCCACACACCGTTCGCTACGGCGGTAATACCCCTTGCGTTGAGATGCAAGTGGGCGGTAAACGCTTAATTTTCGATGGTGGCACGGGATTACATGTTTTGGGGCAATCTTTATTGCGCCAGATGCCATTAGAAGCTCATATATTTTTCACCCATTCCCACTGGGATCATATGCAGGGTTTTCCCTTCTTTGTTCCAGGGTTTGTTAGGGGGAATGACTTTCATATTTACGGTGCCATCGCTCCTGATGGTTCTACCATAGAACAGCGCCTCAACGACCAGATGCTCCACCCGAATTTTCCAGTGCCCTTACAAATCATGCAAGCCAATTTAAGTTTCCATGATATTCGACCGGGGCAACCAATAAATATCGATGATATTAACGTGGAAACAGCACCTTTAAATCATCCGGGTGAAGCCGTAGGATATCGAGTCAATTGGCGCGATGGTGCTGCTGTTTATATTACTGATACCGAACATTTTCCTGACCGACTCGACGAAAATGTGCTTTGGCTGGCTCGTAATGCCGATATTTTAATTTACGATTCCACCTACACTGACGAAGAATATCACTCGCCCACATCCCCAAAAATTGGCTGGGGACATTCAACCTGGCAAGAAGCTGTGAAAGTAGCACAAGCGGCTAATGTCAAAACTTTGGTAATTTATCACCATGACCCAGCCCATAACGATGACTTTTTAGATCGTGTAGGAAAACAAGCAGCTGCAAAATTCCCTGGTGCTATCATGGCACGGGAAGGAATCGTACTCCAAGTTTCCACCTCAGCTTCCTTATCAGAATCTTTTCCTGTTAGCAAGTTTTCTGTCTAAAGGTTGCGATCGAATCAATTGTAGATTTTAGATTAGATTGGTGATCAGAAGCTTTCAGCAGAAAATTGTACCTGTTGGCTATGGCTTAGTCATTGGCCAAACATGGCATGGGGCATAGGACATTGGTTATTCACTAATGACCAATGACTAATGACTAATGACTAAATGACTGATAGCTTAAATAAACCTAAAATCTCAAAATCCACGTGCTAAATTTGTCTCAAAATGGGTGTTCTGTGTGGGTTGCCTCTTCCAGCGAAGGGCTACTAACGCCGACTGCTGTTGCACTTGGCAAATTTGATGGCGTACATCTCGGTCATCAAAGGGTAATTGAGCCAATATTGCACGCTGGTGGTCAGTTGTCAGTAGCTGATAGTCCACAGTCTCATGAAAGTCCACAACTGACAAATCAACAACATATTTACTCGACAGTTGTCACCTTTCATCCCCACCCACAGGAGTTTTTTACGGGGCAACCCCGGACTTTGTTAACGCCACTCGATGAAAAAGTCCAACAATTGCGATCGCTGGGAGTAGAGCAACTGGTATTATTACCCTTCGACAAAGAATTATCTGCTTTGACCCCTGAAGACTTTGTCGAAAAAATTCTCGTCCAACAACTCCAATGCCAGCGAATTAGTATTGGGGAAGATTTTTGTTTTGGCAAAAAGCGCAGTGGTACTGCTAAAGATTTGCAATTACTTGCCGCCAAATACAATATTCCTGTCACCATCGTTCCCTTACAAATTTATACAGGTGACTTTTCTAGCCAAAGCAGTCACACAATTAATACTCCAAGTCTGGACGCCCGCATTAGCACTTCATTCATCCGCCAAACCCTTGAACATGGGGATATCGAAAACGCAAATCTCCTACTAGGACGCCCCTACACCCTCCTTGGTTTAGTCGTTCAAGGACAGCAATTGGGCAGAACCATAGGCTTTCCCACCGCTAACCTCCAGCTACCAAAAGAAAAGTTTTTGCCCCGCCAAGGAGTTTATGCTGTGCGAATTTTCACTCTCAATGAAACACCAGATTTATCCCCCAGCAAGAACATAGGCGTTATGAATATCGGTAACCGCCCAACAGTAAGCGGTGTTTCTACATCTGTGGAAGTACATTTGTTCGATTGGTCTGGCGATTTGTATGGTAAACAACTCGCTGTAGAACTAGTCAAATTTTTACGCCCCGAACAAAAATTTCCTTCTCTCGAAGCCCTGAAAACACAAATTCAACTTGACTGCATAGCAGCTAGGCAAGTTCTTAGTGCTGAGTGGGAACAATAGATAGGGCATTGGGCATTGGGCATTGGGCATTGGGCATGGGTTATTAATTCATCTGTTCCGCTTCCTTATCTCCCCCACTCCTCACTTCCTATTTCCCATGCCCGATGCCCGATGCCCCATTCCCCATTCCCCACACTGCATGAGAGAAAAAATCGACGCTTTAACACAAAATCTCGCTCTTGCCATTGTTGGTAAAACTGAGGCAATACGCTTAGTGCTGGTAGCGCTGCTAGGTGGTGGCCATGCCCTTTTAGAAGATGTCCCTGGTGTTGGTAAAACCCTACTTGCTAAATCTTTAGCTCATTCAGTGGATGGCAAGTTTCAAAGGCTACAATGTACCCCTGATTTATTGCCAACAGACATCACTGGTACGAACATCTGGAACCCCAAAACCAGTGAATTTAGTTTTCTTCCTGGGCCAGTTTTTGCCAATGTACTACTTGCTGACGAAATCAACCGCGCCACACCCCGCACTCAGTCAGCGTTGCTGGAAGTTATGGAAGAACATCAGGTAACAGTGGATGGTGTCTCTCGTACAGTTCCTCAACCGTTTTTTGTTATCGCTACTCAAAACCCTATCGAGTACCAAGGTACTTTTCCCCTGCCAGAAGCACAAATGGATAGGTTTATGCTGTCGTTGAGTTTGGGCTATCCTTCCGAGTCAGAAGAACTCCAGATGCTGCAAAATCTCCAAAATAGTGTTCAAGTTACTGATTTGCAGCCTTGTATTACCTTGGCAGAAGTACAAGAATTGCGTTTTCTCTGTTCTCAAGTCAAAGTGGCAACTTCTTTGCAACAGTACATTCTCGAATTGGTGCGGGCGACACGCCAAGATGAGGAAATCGCCCTTGGTGTTAGTCCCCGTGGCACTGTAGCATTACAACGAGCTGCCCAAGCACTAGCTTTTCTATTAGGGCGTGATTATGCTATTCCCGATGATGTGAAATTTCTCGTGCCTTACGTTATTTGCCATCGCCTCATTCCTAGAGGAGGACGCAATTCTAGAACTGTTGTTGAGCGATTATTGCGTTCAGTTCCTATTCCTTAAAAAAATTTTGTATGGCAATCCTATTTTAGTTGTGAATAATATTGGTGTTGACTGTTGACTGTTGAAAGATCATAGTCAACAGACCTAATACTTAATATTTGACGAATTCTTTAGGATTACTATAGATAGTTTTGTAACTGTATTTCTGGGTGTAAAGGATAACTTTTTAAGCTTATACTCAGGTTAATCCTGCGTAATAGTGGTTACTAATTCAAGTTATTTTTTGCACCTTTTTTATGGGTAATCTTCAGTGCCAAAAATGCGATCGCTCTTTACAAACATAAAAAATAATTACGCATCTATGTCTTTTGTATGCTCAGTATATTGCTTTTATCGATAATAAATTTATTTTGGGGCGTGTTAAAATATTCTACAAAATCAGGTGGACAACAGATGAAAGCAATTGAAGTTACTGGAAAAATCGACTCTCAAGGAAATTTAGTTTTAGATGAGCCGATTCAAGGAATGAATTATCCTCATCAGGTTCGGGTAATTGTGTTGGTTCCAGAAGCAACAGACACAGAAGAAGTTGACCCTGACGATACACCTATTGAAGAGATTAAAGCTAGTTTGAGAAGAGCCTTGCAGCAAGCAAAAGCGGGGCAAACTAGACCAATTAGTGAGCTATGGGACAGGATTGATGCAGAGTAATAATCCAGTTTCAATTCGATTTGCTGATGAATTTGAAGAAGAACTTTACAGACTTTCCAAAAGATTTCGCAATATTCGCTCTGATGTTCAGCCAATTATTGAGCAATTACAGCAGGGAAATATTCTTGGAGATAGAATTGCTGGCATCGGCAAAGACTATGTTGTTTATAAGGTCAGAGTTAGCAATAGTAATATCCAAAAAGGTAAAAGTGCTGGTTATAGATTAATTTATCAAGTTGAGTCAGCTACAAGTATTTTGCTATTAACGATTTATTCCAAGTCTGACAGAGAAGATATTGGTGTAAATGAAATCATAAGTATTTTAGCTGAATTTTCTAGCGAGTCAGGTTAAAACTACCAATAAATTTTTTATTGCATAATCAGCATTAGCATGCTCTAGAAATATTTATATTAAATTTGATGTAGCCCAAAAAAAGCGATCGCCATATCTTTGAGCAAAATTACTTAACCGTAATTTGAAACACTTCTAATACTCCGTAAGTCCTATGATTAACACAAGCGCCACTTCTAGAAATCTGGGAATGTGAGGAATGTCAATTTTTGTTAAGTGGAAATTTCGTAATGGCGAAAAGCGATCGCTAAGCCAACGTCAAGTACTACAACAAAGCGCCGAACGGGAATTCAAACGTCAATTTTTCGGTTTACTTTTGGTAATTATCACCTGGAGTCTAGCTATGGGCTGGCTTTTAGCCTTGGTAACTAACGCCCAAAGTGCCACTCCTCCTGCCGAAATTGGCACAGTTGATGTCATCCCTCCACAATATCAATTAGGGCAAGAACTGTATTTAGAAAATTGCTCCACATGTCACATCGCCTTACCACCAGCCGTTTTTCCCACCCAAACTTGGAAAAATCTTCTGGAAGACTCCCAGCACTACGGCACACAACTCAGTCCTTTAGTCGATCCGCCCCGGATTCTAGTGTGGAAATATCTTTTGACTTTCTCCCGCGTCCAACTCAACGACGAAGAAACACCCTATCGTTTGAATAATTCCCGTTATTTCAAAGCTTTGCATCCTGGAATTAAGCTACCACGTCCCCTAGAAATTGGCAGTTGTGTCAGTTGTCATCCTAGTGCTAGTGACTATAACTTCCGTCGCCTTAGTCGAGAGTGGGAGAAATGAGGGGGATGAGGAGATGGGGAGACTTGTACTGAGCGGAGCCGAAGTATGGGGAGGTGGGGAGAATAACTCCTAACTCCTAACTCCTAACTCTTAACCCCTAACTCTTAACCCCTAACTCAGCACTCACTGTTTGCCTTATGCCCCATGCCTAATGCCCATGCCCTATCTGGAGGCAAAATGATACTATGAACAAAGAGTGAATATTATAAGATATGAATTAAAACCAATCATTTAAGAAACTGATTGACTAGTTTTTCTCCTGTTTTTGAGCAAATTCTCATTTTAGACCCATCTACCACTAAGACTGTTGAGTGGGTTAAATGTTTATAATCAATGCCAAATCTTTAATTGCCATCCCCCTTGATTCAGTTCGATAACCTGCCATGCTAAAACTTTTGTTGGGCGATCCCAACGCTCGTAAGCTGAAAAAATACCAACCTTACGTCACAGAAATTAACCTTTTAGAGGAAGAAATTAATACTCTTTCTGACGAGGATTTAAAAGGTAAAACCCCAGAATTTAAACAAAGACTCGCTAAAGGCGAAACTCTAGATGATATTTTGCCAGAAGCTTACGCTGTTATCCGAGAAGCAGCACGCCGAGTCTTAGGCTTACGGCATTTTGATGTCCAACTACTTGGCGGTATCATTTTGCACGTAGGGCAAATTGCTGAAATGAAAACGGGTGAGGGTAAAACATTAGTAGCCACATTACCCAGTTATTTGAATGCCTTGACTGGTAAAGGCGTACACGTTATTACTGTGAATGATTACCTGGCTCGTCGGGACGCTGAGTGGATGGGACAGGTGCATCGGTTCTTGGGGTTGAGTGTGGGGCTGATTCAGTCCAGCATGACTCCCACGGAACGCCAGAAAAATTATAACTGTGATATTACTTATGTGACGAATAGTGAGGTGGGCTTTGACTACCTCCGGGACAATATGGCCACGGATATGAAAGATGTGGTGCAACGCCCGTTTAATTACTGCGTTATTGACGAAGTAGACTCGATTTTAATTGATGAGGCACGGACACCTCTGATTATTTCTGGACAGGTAGAAAGACCTACAGAAAAATATCTGCAAGCTGCTGAAATAGCAGAGACTCTCACAAAAGATGAGCATTATGAGGTGGATGAAAAAGCTCGTAACGTCCTGTTGACGGATGAAGGGTTTGCAGAAGCAGAAAATCTATTGGGAGTCACAGATTTATTTGACCCAGAAGATCCTTGGGCACACTTTGTTTTTAATGCCATTAAAGCCAAAGAACTTTTCCTGAAAGACACAAACTATATTGTCCGCAATGGCGAAGTGGTGATTGTGGATGAATTTACCGGTCGGGTACTACCCGGACGGCGCTGGAGTGATGGACTACACCAAGCAATTGAAGCGAAGGAACATGTAGAAATTCAGCCCGAAACTCAGACTCTAGCGACAATTACTTATCAAAACTTGTTCTTGCTGTATCCCAAATTGGGTGGAATGACGGGAACGGCAAAAACTGAAGAACCAGAGTTTGAAAAAATTTACAAACTTGAAGTGACAGTAATTCCCACTAACCGGGAAAGAAAACGCCAAGACTTGTCTGATATGGTTTTTAAGAAAGAAACAGGCAAGTGGGGAGCGATCGCCAGAGAATGTGCTGAAATGCACGAACTCGGTAGACCCGTATTAGTAGGAACCACGAGTGTAGAAAAATCTGAATATCTCAGTAGACTGCTCAAACAACTAGAAATTCCCCACGAATTACTCAACGCCCGACCAGAAAACGTGGAACGGGAAGCAGAAATCGTTGCTCAGGCAGGACGCAGAGGTGCTGTGACCATTGCCACCAACATGGCAGGAAGAGGTACAGACATCATCCTGGGTGGTAACTCAGAATACATGGCGCGTTTGAAGCTGCGGGAATATTTCATGCCCCGCATCGTGATGCCAGAAGATGAAGATACATTTGGCGTGCAAAGAGCTGCTGGATTACCTACAGGACACGGCGGCGGCCAAGGTTTCGTTCCGGGGAGGAAAGTCAAAACCTGGCGGGCTTCACCAGAAATTTTCCCCACACAGCTGACAAAAGAAGCAGAACAGATCCTCAAAGAAGCAGTAGAAGCTGCTGTGCGCGAATATGGCGAACGAAGTCTACCGGAGTTGGAAGCTGAAGACAAGGTAGCTGTGGCGGCAGAAAAAGCTCCCACGCCAGATCCGGTAATTCAGAAATTGCGGGAAGCTTATAAGCGCATCAAGCAAGAATACGAACAATTCACCGAGCGAGAGCATAATGAAGTGGTAGAACTTGGTGGTTTGCACGTCATTGGTACAGAACGCCACGAATCCCGCCGGATTGATAACCAGTTACGCGGACGCGCCGGACGACAAGGCGACCCTGGTTCCACAAGATTCTTCCTGAGTTTAGAAGATAATTTACTACGAATTTTTGGTGGCGATCGCGTCGCTGGTTTAATGGAAGCCTTCAACGTTGAAGACGATATGCCCATTGAATCGGGGATGCTAACTCGCAGTTTGGAAGGGGCCCAGAAAAAAGTTGAAACCTACTACTATGACATCCGTAAGCAGGTGTTTGAGTACGACGAAGTGATGAATAATCAACGTCGTGCTATTTACGCCGAACGCCGTCGGGTGTTAGAAGGTCAAGACTTGAAAGAACAGGTAATCAAGTACGCTGAAAAGACGATGGATGACATCGTTGACTACTACATCAACGTAGACTTACCTTCCGAAGAGTGGGAGTTAGAAAAGTTAGTTGATAAAGTCAAAGAATTCGTGTACTTGTTATCAGATTTGCAGGCTACTCAATTGGAAGATATGTCTGTCAGTGAGATTAAATTCTTCCTCCACGAACAAGTGCGAATTGCTTACGACCTTAAAGAAGCCCAAATTGACCAAGTACAAGCGGGACTGATGCGCCAAGCCGAACGTTTCTTCATCTTGCAACGCATTGATACCCTGTGGCGAGAACACTTGCAACAAATGGACGCTTTGCGCGAATCAGTAGGATTGCGCGGTTACGGTCAAAAAGACCCACTGATTGAGTATAAGAGCGAAGGCTACGAACTGTTCTTGGATATGATGGTGAATATTCGCCGAGATGTAGTTTACTCATTGTTCATGTTCCAACCGCAGCCGCAACCAGTAGTACAGGCTTCATCGGAAATGGTGTAATCGAGAGTGCTGAGTTAGGAGTTAGGAGTTAGGAGTTAGGAGTTAGGAGTTAGGAGTGCTGAGTAAAGAATTTCATTTTTTTTATTCAGTACTTGCTACTGACTAGGGAAAAGATTTGATGCAAAAAAGACGCAGAAGCAATAAAAATGCCTTTGCGTCTTTGTTTTTGATGATTTTGGATTTTGAAGCAAATCTAAAATCCAAAATCTAAAATCCAAAGTTGTTAGACTGAACCGCCAGCGGCTTGAAACCGAGCGCGGGCACGTTTGAAGGCTTGATTTGCCTGGATTTGTGCTTGACGATCGTCTGCTGGCACTTGACTCAGACGTGCTTCTGCTTGGCTGTAAGCAGCACGGGCTTCTTCGAGGTTAATTTTGTCACCACGTTCTGCGCCGTTAACGAGAATTGTGACTTCATTTTCTTCCACTTCAGCAAAGCCACCCAAAAGAGCGATCGCTTCCCAATTTTGGTTTTTGGCTCCACGGACGCGCATCACACCTGTATCCAGGGCAGTTAACAGAGGTGCGTGTCCAGTTAAAATACCTAACTGACCGGTAGTGCTAGGCAAAACTATTTCTTCAGCTGGGGCATCCCAGACTGTTTTATCTGGGGAAATTACACGAACGGTTAATGTCATTTGTCTTTTGTCCTTTGTCCGTTGTCTTTTGCAATAGCCATTAATCATTAGAATTTGCACTAATGACTAATGACTAATGACCAATGACTAACCTTTGAGTTTTTGAGCTTTGGCGATCGCTTCGTTGATATCGCCCACCAAGTAAAAAGCCTGTTCTGGTAGGTCATCCAACTCACCAGACAGAATTTTTTGGAATCCTTTGATGGTGTCTTCCAACTTCACGTATTTACCAGGAGAACCGGTGAATACTTCTGCTACAAAGAACGGCTGAGACAAGAAGCGCTCAACTTTCCGCGCCCGTGCCACTACTAGACGGTCTTCTTCAGACAATTCATCTAGACCCAGAATGGCGATAATGTCTTGCAGTTCTTTATAACGTTGCAGAGTTGATTGCACCGCACGGGCAGTATTGTAGTGTTCCTCACCTACAATGTTGGGCTGTAGCATGGTGGAAGTGGAACCCAGAGGATCTACCGCTGGATAAATACCCTTAGCTGCCAAACCGCGAGACAGTACTGTGGTTCCGTCCAAGTGAGCGAAGGTGGTTGCAGGTGCGGGGTCGGTGAGGTCGTCCGCAGGTACGTACACTGCTTGGATGGAGGTAATGGAACCCTCTGTAGTGGAGGTAATGCGTTCTTGCAGTTCGCCCACGTCAGTACCCAATGTGGGCTGATATCCTACCGCTGAAGGCATCCGACCTAGCAGCGCTGATACTTCCGAACCTGCTTGCACAAACCGGAAGATGTTGTCAATAAACAGCAGCACGTCTTGTTTGTTGACATCGCGGAAGTACTCTGCCACTGTCAAACCAGACAGACCAACCCGCATTCTTGCTCCGGGTGGCTCGTTCATCTGACCGTAAACGAGAGCAATCTTCGATTCGTTGAGGTTGTCTTTGTTGATAACCCCAGATTCAATCATTTCGTTGTAGAGGTCATTGCCTTCACGGGTACGTTCGCCCACACCCGCAAAAACTGATACTCCACCGTGCTGAGTAGCGATGTTGTTAATCAACTCCATCATGATCACGGTCTTACCAACACCAGCACCGCCGAACAGACCAATCTTACCGCCGCGTCGATAGGGAGTCAGGAGGTCAACAACCTTAATCCCAGTTTCAAATACCGAAGGTTTGGTTTCTAGGTCAGTAAATTTGGGAGCAGAGCGGTGGATGGGTAAGGTTGCCTCAGCATTTACAGGCCCTCTATTGTCCACGGGTTCGCCAAGGACGTTGAAAATCCGACCCAAGGTGGCTTTACCAACTGGTACGCTGATGGGAGCGCCTGTATCGACGACCTCCAGACCACGCACTAAGCCATCGGTGGAACTCATCGCAACAGTCCGCACCTGGTTGTCGCCCAGCAATTGCTGTACTTCAACAGTGAGGTTGATTTCCTGCTTAGCTTCGTTAGTGCCTTTGATGGTCAAAGCGTTGTAGATTTGAGGCAATTTCCCGCCGGGAAATTTAACGTCTACAACTGGACCAATGATTTGGGTAATGTAGCCTATGTTTGTTTTTTCTGCGGTTGTGACCATGCTGCGCCTAATGATTGAAGCTATATTTCAGATAAGGTCGTTGAAGACATAAGATTAAGCAATGTCATCTTTCAGGTTAGCACTGAACGCCCCCCCTCTACGCCATAAATTGATTCTTAAGACTGAGGTTGGGGATCAAAAATTGGCCCCACTTGTAAAAGTGGCACTTCAGTATGGTACTAGTTGAACAATCGCTACTATTGTCTGTAGTGTTTTTTGCCTAATTTCCACGCATCGGGGAATAAAAAAATCTGCTCTTCCCAGCGATCGCCACAAAGAGCAGTACCATGCCATTTCATTCAAATAGTTGATACAAATGCTCTCAATGCCGTTTCGGAATTAGATTAGGACTTACGCACGAGTCACGGAAGAACGTAGACGCGGAGCGGCTTGCCGTAGGCTACCACAGAGGCACAGAGTTCACGGAGAAATGAGAGTTTGAGAGATATTTTGCGTAAGTCCTGTAGATAAATCATTAAAAGGGAACAGGGAACGGGGAATAGGGAACAGGGAAAATAAGTTGCCACGTTAGAGTTAAATGTGTGACCCTACTGTCTACTACCTACTGTCGCCCCGTTGGTGTAGCCGTGAAAAAGGGTGCCTGAAATTTATTTTCATACCTTGGATAGATTGATTTCATGAAATTTATGTACAAACTACGTTTTCAAATTTAGTGAATATTCATAATATAAAAATAGGCACAAAAAGCGGAAAGTCAGAGTAACTGAGTTTTGTTCGACAAACTTTTCTTGAGAAAACTCTAGAATATAAACAACAGCTTCAAGTTGTTGACAGTCAATAGTTAAAAGTCTTCTATGAAGAAATCTTTGTGATATGTAGTCTTTTAAATGCGTGAATTTTGAATTGGTATCACTTTCCCTTCCTCCTCACACCTCCACCGAGTTATAGTTTATGAATTTCTCGTTAGCGCGACAATATTTTTATCAAGAGATTCAGCAGTCTGAGGAGGAAATAAATTTAGCAAAGGCAGCTTTATATATTGCACAAGAAGAATATCCAGACCTAGACCCAGAGGAATATCTTAACGCCCTTGATACAATGGCGTGGGAACTGGAAGAACGCCTGCCCCAAGAACGATATCCTCTGCGGATGATTCAAACTATTAATCAATATATATACGAAGATTTAGGATTTTCTGGTAATAAAATTGACTATTACGATCCGCGCAATAGTTATCTCAATGACGTAATTGATAGACGATTGGGGATTCCTATTACTTTAGCCTTGGTTTACTTAGAAATTGCACGACGGATTGATTTTCCAATGGTGGGTATAGGAATGCCGGGACATTTTTTGATTCGTCCCGATCTTCCAGATATGGAAATTTTCGTCGATGCTTTCAATAGTGGTGAAATAATATTTGCCGAAGATTGCCAAGAAAGACTATCTCAGCTTTATCAGCAACCGGTGACGCTACAACCAGAATTTTTAGCTGTGGTAACTAATCGGCAATTTTTGGCAAGGATGCTAACAAATTTAAAGTTTATTTACCTCAAACAGCAAAAGTTAGAAAAAACATTAGGAGCAGTGGAAAGAATTTTACTACTGTTTCCCGATTTAACTTTAGAATTGCGCGATCGCGGTTTGATATATTATCAGCTTGGCTACTATCCCCAAGCCGCACAAGACTTACAAACTTATTTACTCAAAGTTCCTGACGCCCAGGATGCAGCCGTGATTCGGCGATTACTTGGGGAATTGGAGAAAGATGGGTAGGGAATGGGGAGATGGGGAGATGGGGAGCAGGGGAGATGGGGAGCAGGGGAGAGTTGTTGTACAAGTTTTTTCTCCTCTGCCCCTCTGCGCCTCTGCCCCTGGAGCCTCTTGTGCCCCATGCCCACTTGCCCTGAGCGAAGCCGTTCGCGTAGCGTCTCGCAGAGAAGGGATGCCCCATGCCCAATAACTAATTTTGTTCTTCTGCGACTCGTTTAAGGCGACGGAGTTGGGCTTCCATATCTTGTTTTGTCCAAGATGCGGCAAAGGTTTGGAAACCCCAACTTACTAGGGGATTGGGAATATCGAACTCAAAGCGGTTTAGTAGGAGTGTTCCTTTTGGTGTTGGTTGACATTCCCAGCGATCGCGTCCTTGAAAAAATCCCTTAAATCCCCACACTACCAAACCTGGTTGTCGTTCTATAACTACGCTGTACAAAGTAGGTTGAATGAGAGGAATTTGAATAATAAAACGACTTTGACTACCTACATCAGTACTCCAGACTTCGCCCACAGGTTCACAACGAAGGACAGGGTTCAGCCAACGGTGCATTAGGGCTAAATCAGTAATACAGCGTTCGACTACCGTGGCTGTAGCATTAATTTGAATCGATTGTTCCAGTACTTGGGACATTCTAGATTTTTTCAGCTGTTGCTGAAATTAGAGTAACGCAAAATGGGGCATGGGGCATCCCTTCTCTGCGAGACGCTACGCGAACGGCTTCGCTCAGGGCAAGTGGGCATTGGGCATTGGGAAGAAGAGCCGGAGCAAGGGCACAAGGGCACAGAGGAAAAACTCATCTTCCTTGTCTCCCTTGTCTCCCCATCTCCCCATCTCCCGATCTCCCTTGTCTCCCCCACCTCCCTACTCACTTTTGATGTTTTTTTTGAAAAAACCAAAAAAATTTAGATCGTATGAAACAGATAATGGGTTTACGAGTAATTTGCTGGTAAATTGATAGGCAAAACACTAGTAAACTTACTGGGATGCAGAATTATTCGACGGGTAACGCCGATTTCGCTTAATTTCAGTAAAACAAGTTAGAGAGGAATGGGCGTTATGGGGCTGGGTATTGGGTATTAGATACTAGCGAAGAAATTCTTGTACAGGAACTTTCAGGTCGATGTGTTCCATTGTATAGGCGGCATTACTGTCTTCATACACTAGATGTGGTTCAAATACATGAAAGCTACTGTAAGTTTTGGTTCAAAAATCAATCAACATACTTGTTTTCCCAGTCCCTAGTTCAAATCAAGCCACCCGATAAGTATTTCAAGTGTTTTTGGCGAATTAAAAGCTTAATACTGGAAAACCATGAACACAACTTGGCAAGGAATAACCCAGTTGATAGATATTGGTTTATCGATGGGAGGACAGCAATTTTTGGCACAATCGCCCAGTTTGCAAACAAGTCAAGCAGTAAACGAAGGCGTCACTGATGTGCAAGGAGTTGTTGAACAGTTAATTCTGTTTATGCCTCGCGTGCTGGGGGCTGTGGTAATTTTGTTTGTTGGTTGGCTAATTGCAGCGATCGCAGCCACAGTAATACAAAAAATCCTCAACCGCACAAACATAGATAACCGGATTGCCGCAGGTATAACAGGTCGTCAAGATATTCCCCAGGTGGAGAAGTTAATCTCTGACTTGGTTTTTTGGAGCATCATCTTACTGACGGCGGTGGCTGTTTTACAAACGCTGAATTTAGAAATCGCGTCTCGGCCCCTCAATACTTTTTTAGAACAACTCATTGGCTTTTTGCCAAAGTTGGTTGGTGCTGGAATTCTTTTGGCAACTGCCTGGGTATTAGCTAGTATTGTCAAAATTATTACTGTACGTTTATTGCGGACATTTAACGTGGATGAGCGTTTGAATCCACAACCTCCGGATAGCGTGCCCAGCCTCAATCAGTTGTCTCTAAGTGAAACCATTGCTAATGCTTTGTATTGGTTTATATTTTTACTGTTTCTCGTTCCGATTCTGGATACTCTCGGACTTCGGGAAGCCTTACAACCAGTACAAGCTTTAATTACAAAGATTTTGGTAATTCTGCCAAACATTTTAGCGGCGGCGCTAATTGCGGCAGTTGGCTGGTTTATAGCTAATGTAGTACGGCGGATTGTGACAAACTTGCTAGCGAGTGCTGGTGTTGACCATTTAGGTAGTCGATTTGGATTATCTTCCACTGCGGGAGTGCAACCTTTATCGAATATTATCGGTACGATTGTCTATATTTTGATTTTGATTCCTGTGGCGATCGCAGCCCTTGATGCTTTACAAATTGCTGCTATTTCCCAGCCAGCCATCGCTATGCTACAACAGGTTCTCAACGCCGTACCTGCTATTTTTACAGCGATCGCAATTTTGCTTGTTGCCTATTTCTTGGGACGATTTGTGGCAGATTTGGTCACAAGTATCCTGACTAATTTGGGCTTTAATAACATTTTCACTGTATTGGGTCTGACAACGCCTACCAGGCGAATTGTCATTTCTACCGAATCAGTAGAACCAACACCCCCTCCAATTCCCACCCGTACCCCATCAGAAATTGCAGGCATAGTTACCTTAGTGGGTATTATGCTATTTGCAACGGTGGCGGCGGTAAATATCCTGAATATTCCAGCCCTGACAACCCTAGTGTCTGGTATTTTGATTATTTTTGGGCGAATTTTGGCAGGTTTGATTATATTTGCCATCGGATTATTCTTGGCAAATCTAGCTTTTAACATTATTACCAGTTCTGGCGATCGCCAAGCACAAATTTTAGGACAAGTAGCGCGGATTTCTATCATTACTCTAGTTTCAGCAATGGCACTGCAACAAATTGGAGTTGCCAGTGATATTGTGAATTTAGCCTTTGGACTTTTATTAGGTGCGATCGCTGTTGCTATTGCCCTAGCTTTTGGCTTAGGAGGTCGTGATATTGCCCGCGAACAAGTTCAAGAATGGCTCAATTCCTTCAAAAGTAGAAACTAAAAGTTGATGAAAAACTCCATCCCACAAATGGTATCGAGTTTTTGGGCATGGGGCATGGGGCATGGGTAAGATGTCACTAATCCCCAATGCCTTATGCGACAGGGCGATTAAAGATTTGCAAGTAAAAAATATTCGACACAAAACTGTTGACCATTGACAGTCAACAGTCAACAACCTGAACCTATTTTTTGGAGTTACCTTATTCCTCTCCACCCAAAAGGGAATGGAGTTTTCCATCACTTTCTAAGTTTTACTTTGTGGAGTAATTCGTCTTTAATGCGGTTGAGAATTGAAGTTTCATCAAGGGTTGTCAAAATCCGATTAATCACTGCTTTTGGCCCATCAGGCCCCCAAGTTGCACCGTTGGCTAAATAAACTTTGGTAACTTGTCCAATGCCGTAAGAAGAAACACCTGCAACTCCGGCTTGGGTGAGGGCTACGGATATATAAGGGGCAAAAGCAATACCAGCGGTAGCGGTTGCAGAGATACCCAGTAAAGTTTTTAATCCACTCAAACCCAAGTTAGCCAACAGTTCGCTGGCTCCAATACCGCCCATACTCAGGGCAATTTTTTGTAGTAATTGTACGGCTCCGGCTTCGGTCATGGAGAAGCCATAGAGTTTAGATAAACCTAAAATTAAAGCAATATCAATAACTACACTACTAAGAATATCTACCACAGTTACCGGATTGAGAGCGATCGCCACTGCCTTAGCCATCACAGCTTTCCAAATTAGCTGATTGGCATTCTCCTCACGAATCATTAATTTTCGCTCTATCAATTGCTCATTTACGGTGTCAGCATAAAGCATAGTATTGAGAGCCACCAAAGCTTTGCCTTCGCGGTGCAAAATCTCCAAGATTTTCAGCTTCAGTTCTTCCACTTGGGCATTACCCGGACGCAACTGTATGCCTCTGGTGCCATCAGGGCGAAAAACTGCCGTTTTCACCAATGGTGATGCTGCTGCCATGACAATTTCTAAAGGCGTGAGTAATTCCCGCACCCTTTCATCGCGGATTTTATGATAAATTGCCATGCGATCGGCTTCTGGATATTGGTCTACTTTGTTAAACACCAGAATTATTGGTTTACCTGCTTCTCGCAATTGAGAAAGGGCGATATGTTCTATTTTTGTCATGTCCCCAGATATGACAAACAAAATCAAATCCGCTTGTTTGGCAATCTGTTCAGCTAATGCAGCGCGGGTTGCACCATCTACCTCATCTAACCCTGGAGTATCAATTAATTCCACCTGTGATTGACCAACACCAGGGAGAGTGACTCGCAAAGCCCGTTCAGTTTCCCCAACCGCCTCTTCACTAATAATCCAATTCACTCTTTGTGCAGCACGGGTAACACCATGCAGCGGGCCGGTTTCAAATACTGTTTGTCCAACCAAAGCATTGAGTAGCGAAGACTTACCACGTCCCACCATCCCAAAAGCAGCAATTTGCACCACCATGCGGTCTAACTTTCCTAACATGGTTTCCAAATCAGCAATTTCCGCCTCCAGCCCCGCTTTTTCTGGGGCACTGAGGTCAAGATTAGTCACTAAATTTCGCAGTGCGGTTTGTGCTTGTTTGTAATTCAGTTCCGTTTGAATATCGTCAAAACTGAAAATGGCACTATCTAGTTCTTCCTCCCAACTGGGTGAGTTGCTGTGATGAGGTTCGGGCAATGTGGAAGTCATAATTTAGATTCTTAGTTAACCTCGCTATTCGATCCTAGTTATTTTTAACAGAGAATGGGGAATTGCGGATGGGGCATTGGGCATTGGGCATGGGGCATGGGGCATGGGGCATGGGAGAAGATTCCCTCCTCTGCTTCCTGCTTCCCATCCTCTTCCCAGTGAACAGTGAACAGTCAACAGTCAACACTTAACACTCGTGAAGCCAAGTTTAAGAAATCGAGGTCTGGGTTGGTGGAGTGTTAACTTAGCTAATTAGTTGCCCTGGTGGGCAAAAATTATGAAAAGTTTTGCATCTTGGCTTGGTAAGCGCAAACAAAATAAGATAACTCGTTTTACAGCATCTATTCTGGCAACTTTGGCGATCGCTACGTCAATGTCTTTGATGAAGGCAGGCAGTATTAATTATGCCAGTGCTGCTCCTATAAAAATTACTACTATCAAAGAATTAAGTTCCACATCACCACGGCAAAGTCAAAATCAATCAAGTGTTGCCCAGTTACAAACTCATCAAATTCAGTATCAAACTGCTGGAATCGATGTTTTTGGACTGCTTCCCATTGTAGTTGTTGGTGGTTTTGTTATATTTGTTCCCCTGTTCTTTGGCGGACTGGTGGTCATTGGGGAACGGGAAGTTGGTATTATTGTCAGAAAATTTACTCTGTCTGGGCGGGGACTGCCACCAGGGAGGTTAATTGCTCTGAATGGTGAAGCTGGTTTACAGGCGGATACTTTGGCTCCTGGGTGGCACTGGGGTTATTGGCCGTGGCAATATTCGGTTCGTAAGGAATCGGTGGTTGTTATTCCCCAAGGTGAAATCGCTTTAATTGTAGCGGCAGATGGTGAATCTAACCCACCACAGCGCATTCTAGGCAAAATTGTCGATTGTGACAATTACCAAGATGCGCGGAAGTTCCTCACCCAAGGTGGTGAAAAAGGTCGGCAAATGGGTTTTCTCACGGCTGGAACTTACCGTATTAACACTGCTTTGTTTAAAGTCATCACCGCTGCAAATGCTACAAATCACGGTATGACTCCGGAACAGTTACGGGTTTATAGCATAGCTTCTGATAAGGTTGGCGTTGTGACTACTCTCGACGGTTTACCCATTGCCGATGGTGAAATTGCAGGGCCGATAATTCAAGCACACAATAATTTTCAAAATGGTCAGAAATTTATCGATGGCGGTGGACGGCGGGGTTTACAAGAACAAATTTTACTTTCTGGTTCTTGGAATTTAAACCCCTGGTTTGTTCAGGTGGAACAAGTACCGATGACGGAAATTCCCATTGGCTATGTGGGTGTAGTGATTTCTTTTGTGGGTAAGGCACATCAAGATGTTAGTGGCGCAGCCTTCACACATGGTAACTTGGTAAACCAAGGACATAAGGGTGTGTGGGTGGAACCGTTGTATCCTGGAAAGCACCCGATTAATTCCCGAATCATGAAAATTGAATTGGTGCCAACCACCAATATTGTTTTAAACTGGTCGGGTCGCACCGAACGCCACAGCTATGATGCTAAACTGGCTTCTCTAACTGTGCGATCGCGTGATGGATTTGCCTTTGATTTGGAAGTAGCACAAATTATCCATGTGGGTGCTTTGGATGCACCGAAGGTAATTTCCCGCGTTGGCGCAATGCAAAACCTCGTAGACCATGTATTAGAGCCAACCATCGGCAATTATTTCCGCAATTCAGCCCAAGATTATACAGTATTAGATTTCTTGACAGCTCGCAGCGAACGACAAGCCGAGGCGGCTGAATATATTAAAACAGCACTGCGGGCTTATGATGTGCAAGCCATCGATACCCTCATTGGTGATATTCAGCCACCAGCGTCGTTAATGCAGACACAAACAGACCGGAAAATTGCTGAAGAAGAACGCAAGACTTATGAAGTCCAGCAGTTGGCGCAAACCCAACGTCAGCAACTAGTCCGGGAAACAGCCCTGGCTGATATTCAGCAAGAAATGGTGAAATCAGAGCAAAGCGTACACATCGCCGGCTTGAAGGCTCAAGCCCAAATTAAGCAAGCCACAGGTGAAGCCGAGGGAATAAAACTCAAGGCAATTGCCGAAGCTGAAAGTATTCGCGCCACTGGTAACGCCAAAGCCGAAACCTACCGCGCTGGTGTAGAAGCCTTGGGTTCGCAAGGTTATACAGCAATGCTACTGATGCAAATTATAGGCGATCGCCATGTCCGTTTGATTCCAGATATTCTCGTTGGCAGTAACGGCAATAATAACGGCTTAGTAGATGGTCTACTATCGTTGATTTTATGGAATCAAAGCGCTAAAAATGGCGATTTAACAGCTACACCTTTGCATCCACAACCCATAACCCCCACCCAACCAACCCCAGAAAACGGAATCCCACCCATAGTTGTGAATTTTCCAGTGGATAAATAACAACATGAATTTAGAGTAGAGCCGGGACGCAAATACCGAGAGGCTAGATCCCCAACTTCCTTTGAGAAGTCGGGGATCTTTTTGTTCGTAACTCATTTGAAGAAGGCAGAAGGCAGAAGGCAGAGGGCAGAAGGATCAAGTCAGAACCCTCCTGACTTGGAGCCACTGAACAAGAGTTCAGTGGGGGTCTTAAACCGCAAGTTCGCTTCCGGTCACGGGCAGAACACAGGAACCAGAATTCCATAAAAGCCAACTGAGCCTCCTGCCCTCTGCCTTTCCCGATAAAGCTCGGATAATCACTTATGATTAAAAATTCTCCGTGTAAGAGCGTCTCCCCCTCTTTGCGTCAATCCGAAATATTCATCTAAAATGCTGTAACTAAGTTTATCCTTGATAGCAAGGATAAATTTAGTTACATAAAAAACTATATCACCAGATTTATGTCCATAGATTTACGAGCATTTTTTCAGGCTAGTGACCCCAGTCGAACTTTGTTCGTCAACAATATGTCAGATGTAAAATACTACATTGATTTTTCTGGGGTGCGGGGCGGAGATATTATTGGTAAGCTGAAGCAAAAAATTACTTTTTTCAAGCCCAATGAACCTACTTGTACTTTATTTACTGGGCATATTGGCTGTGGAAAATCAACGGAATTATTAAGGCTACAGGCAGAACTGGAAAAATCAGATTTTCAGGTAGTGTATTTCGAGTCTAGCGAAGACTTGGAAATGACTGATGTGGATATTGCAGATGTGTTGCTGGCGATCGCTCGGCGCGTCAGTCAAAGTCTGGATAAAATTACACTGGAGGAAACCAGCAAGTTTAACGATTTACTCCAAGGTGCGTGGAAGGTGTTAAACTCCGAAGTCACAGGAGCAAAAGTCAAGCTGGGTGGTGTCGATGTTGGTGTCAGTGGCGACAAAGAAAAGCTATCTTTGGCTTTTGGTATTGGTGAAATCACCACCAAGATGAAAAGCGACCCCACATTACGGACAAAACTCAATCAATATTTAGCACCACAGAAAACTACCTTGTTAGAAGCGATTAATCGGGAATTATTGGAACCAGCGATCGCTAAACTAAAACAACAGGGTAAACAAGGTCTGGTGGTCATTGTCGATAATCTCGACCGCATAGATAATCGCGTCAAAGCTTGGGGTCGTCCGCAGCAGGAATATTTATTTGTAGACCAGGGTGAATTTTTGACAAAACTGAATTGTCATTTAATTTATACCATGCCCCTGTCTTTGAAATTTTCCAACGATTACGGAATGCTTACCCAGCGATTCCCCGAAGACCCGAAAGTATTGCCGATGGTACCACTACAATGGCCTGATGGTAGCGTCCACGAACAGGGAATGGCACTGATGAAACAGATGGTACTAGCGAGAGCCTTTCCCGACTTACAGGCAGACGAACGCTTGGGTAAGATTACTGAAGTTTTTGATAATCCTGCCACCCTAGACCGCCTATGTAAATTGAGTGGCGGTCACGTGCGAGACTTACTTAGACTGCTGAACACTTGGATTATGGAAGAAATGGCGCTTCCCCTATCGCGTGATACCTTAGACCAAGTTGTTCGCGCCCGTCGCAACGAAATGATCATGCCCATTTCCGACGAAGAATGGCAACTGCTACGACACGTCAAGCAAAACAAAAAAGTCAGCGACGACCAAGGATACCAAAAATTAATCCGCAGCCGCTTTGTGTTTGAATATCGCGATAGCGGCGAATCTTGGTTTGACGTTAACCCGATTTTGCAAGAAGCAAGGGAATTACAGTGAGGAATCAGGGAACCAAAAAATAATTAAATTATGAAACCTGAAACCAAAAATGTTTTGTTAAAAGCCTACGCACAATTGCACAAAATCACAGAAGAATTGTACTTAGCTTCGGATAAAGCTGTAGAAAACAATGATTTTGAAGATGCTAGTTTACTAGCTAGTAGAGCAGATAGACTTTATGAAGAAATAGAAAATTTAGAGATTGTAATTTCAGAACAAGAGGAGATATGAAAACAATCCAAGAGTTAAAGATTCGTATTCAAGAACTCAGCAAACAAACTGTTGAATTTAGTAGAAAAGCATCTGAAGTTTGTTTAAGTGACCGTCAGCAAGCCAAATATTTTAGACAACAAGCAAGAGAAGCTAGCAAACGCACTCAAGTATTGATACAGGAGTTGAAACGCCACGAAATTTAATTTTGTGGTCAAATTAACACGAAATGGGCGGTTAGAAACCGCAGTTACACAGGCAAAACCCACCTCCGTGGGTTTCAAAACTTCAATTTTTTCTTAGTCCGCGGAGGCGGACTTTGTTTGTATAGCCGCGAATTCCATTCGCCCTGGTTTTTTTAATCCAAAATCCAAAATCCAAAATCCAAAATTGGTATGACAGACTCCCAACCGCCCAACCCTGTTAACAACGATGTCTACGACGAGGTACCCCTACGTTCTTTGCAACAATTAGCATGGGCCATTGAATCTTCTGTGGGACAATTTAAGCTGATTTTGGCACGATGTAATTATGCCAAACTGCGCGATCGCCTAATCCAAAGATTGCAAGAAATCTGTCAAGTTGAAATTCAGCTGTTGGTGTTACAGCCATCTCACAAAACTCTTTACACAGCCATTCGCGACAAATTTGACGAGAACCTACCAGCTTGCATCATGGTTGTGGGTTTAGAGACAGTGCCGAATTTAGCTGCGATGTTGACTTCTGCTAATCAGGTGCGGGAGGAGTTTCGCAAGAACTTTGCTTTTCCCTTGGTGTTGTGGATTGATGATGAAATTTACAAACAACTGATGCAATTAGCTCCAGATTTTGAGAGTTGGGCTACTACGAAAAATTTTGCGATCGCTCAACATGACTTAACCAACTTCATCCAACAACTTGCCGAGCAATACTTTAACAATAATCTCAATTTAAATTTAGATGCTTATCGAGTTTTAGAAACAGAATTAGCAGCAGCCCAGAGAGATTTATCACTAGAATTCCAAGATGCCAGCCCAGAACTAAAAGCTAATTTATTTTCTTTGTTGGGTTTCGTCAAACAAGTAAATCACAAAATCGACCTAGCCTTAGAACATTATCAAGTGGCTTTAGGACTTTTTAGGCAAATTAATTTTATAGCACAAGAAATTCAAATTATTGGCGATATTGCATTTTGCTATTATCTCAAAGCTTTTAAAATTCCAGATATCAATCATTTAGATTGGCAACACACTCGACATTATATTCATGAGTATATCAATTTAATTACTAAAAATAAACAATTAATTGCCAATTCCATATTTAAATTTGGTGTTATCTTACGTGATTTACAAGAATGGAAACATTTAAGAAATCTTGCCGAATATGCATTAAAAATACATCAAGCTGATAATCAATCTACAGAACTAGCAAAGGATTACGGCTTTTTAGCCGAAGTAGCTTTAGCTGAAGAACGCTCCTTAGAAGCAAATAAATTTGCCCAGCAAGCCATAAATATTGTAGGAACTATTTTAGGGGCAAATAGCTCTCAAACCCTACTCAATGATTTGAGTCTTTATCGATATCTTTTAGCTCGTTCTCAATATCATTTAGGAGACCATCAACAAGCAATTCAGAACTTAGAAACAGCCAAAGATATCGGCAAACCGCAGGTAGATTTAAAGCTTTATCTCAACATTCTCCATCATTTGCAAAAGCTTTACTTTGAGCAAAAAGCATATCTGAAAGCTTATGAAACCAAACAGCAACAGCGTTCAGTAGAACAACAATTTGGTTTGCGGGCGTTTATTGGTGCTGGGAGATTACAGGCGACAAAACAAGTAGGAGCCACAGGATTTGCACAGCTACGCGTTGATAATAAAGATAGTATTGCCCCAGAAATAGCTGCATCTGGTCGTCAATTGGATGTAGAACGCTTAATCGAACGCATTGGCCGTCCAGATAAAAAGTTGATAGTAATTCACGGGCAATCAGGTGTAGGTAAAAGTTCCCTAGTGAATGCAGGACTTATGCCAGCTTTAAAGAATCAAGCAATAGGTATTCAAGATAATTTACCTGTAACGATGCGCGTTTACACCAATTGGGTGGAAGAGTTGGGGCGGCTTTTGGGGAGTGAGGGGGATGAGGGAGAGTTAGAACCGGAACATTCTCATTTAGAACCGGAATGTTCTCGTTTAGAACCTAAACATTCTAGTTTAGAACTGGAACGTTCTAGTTTAAAACCTGAACGTTCTCGTTTAAAACCTCAACATTCTAGTTCACAACCTCAACCTTCCACCTCAGAACCCCGTTCATCCACCTCAAACACTCAAACTCCTAACTTCTCACTTCCCACTCCTAACTCCTCACTCCTAACTCCTAACTCTCTACTCATTCAACTTCGCGAAAACGAACAGCGCAACCTCCGCACAGTACTAATTTTTGACCAATTTGAGGAATTTTTCTTTGTTTACACCGAACCAGCACAAAGAAGGCAATTCTTTGAGTTTTTGGGAGAGTGTCTCAATGTTTTATCGCTGAAAGTTATCTTATCGCTGCGGGTGGATTACATCCATTACTTGCTAGAGTGCAATGATTTGCCCAGTCTCAAAATTATTGGCAATGACATTCTCAGTAATAACGTGCTTTACAAGTTGGGGAACTTCTCACATGATGATGCCAAGTCAATTATCCAGCGTTTAACGGAAAATACTAGCTTTCGTTTGGAACCCGCTTTAGTCGAACAACTCGTAGAAGACTTAGCCGCAGAATTGGGTGAAGTGCGTCCCATTGAATTACAAGTTGTGGGGGCGCAGTTGCAAACGGAGAACATTACAACTCTGGCAGAATATCAGCAACGCGGTACTAAAGAACAACTGGTTAAGCGTTATTTGGATGAAGTTGTTGAAGATTGCGGTGTGGAAAATCAGCAAATGGCGGAATTATTAATGTATTTGCTGACAGATGACAAAGGAACTCGCCCGTTAAAAACTCGCGCTGAGTTGGAACGCGATTTACACGCATTAAGCGAAGAAGCTGACAAAATTAAATTCTCCCCATCTCCCCATCTCCCCATCTCCCCCTCCAACTTAGATTTAATATTAGAAATTTTTGTCGAATCCGGCTTAGTGGTTTTGTTACCAGAGAATCCGGCTGACCGTTATCAACTGGTACATGACTACATCGCCGCCTTTATCCGCCAGCAACAGGAACCGAAGTTAAAGCAAGTGATGGCGGAACTGCAAAAAGAACGAGAACAAAGAAAACAAAGTGAAGTTAAACTCAATCGCGTTCTCAAACGCGCCCTTTTTGGTTCCATCACCGCAGGTTTAGGATTTGCTGCTTTAGCTGCGGGAACATTCCAGTGGTCAGTAGAGGCAAATGTTAGTCAAATTAACGCCATCAATAATTCTTCTGAAGCCTTTGCTATCTCCGGACAATACCCAGATGCTTTAATCACAGCCTTAAGGGCAAGCAGCAAACTCAAGCATACACTTTGGGCACAGCACGAAAGCGATACCCTAATGCACGCTGTGTTTACTTTACAGCAAGCGGTTTATTTAAAGCCAAATGAAAAAAAAGAAAATCGAGCGATCGAGGTTAATACCTTAGAAGGGCATAGCGATAGGGTCAATAGCGTCGCCTACAGCCCCAATGGACAACAGTTAGCTTCTGCTAGTGATGACAACACCATCAAAATCTGGGATGTCAGCAGTGGTCAACTCCTCAAAACTCTGCCTGGTAGCGATAGGGTCAA
>Ga0314811_100008_pt1 | contig 30903 bp, 24 predicted proteins | sample STEome_7_FD_202340 | JGI IMG/M metagenome (GOLD analysis project Ga0314811, IMG submission 202340) | Metatranscriptome of soil surface biofilm microbial communities from soil inoculated with nitrogen-fixing consortium DG1, State College... ...
CGCTAATTGCATATGGAAATTTACTCATCTCTCTGTTAGCTGAATTTAACATAATGGATTTTAGTCAATTCCTGGCTGAAAAAACTGATATCATCCTAAACAAGTGGGTGAAAGCAGTTCGTAAAGATCAACGGATTGAAAGTGCTGATGATTTATCTTATACAGCCATTAGAAATCATATTCCCAGTGTTTTGAAAGCAATGGTAACGGTACTTTCAAAATCTGAGGAGAATGACATTCAATCGATAATTGTTGCGAGTTTTGAGCATGGGGCGATTCGAGCCGAACAAGGTTTTGATGCAACAGAAATTGCCAGAGAATATCATCTATTAAGAACAGTAATATTTGACACTATTCATGCAGATTTATTGAAAGGAACACCGGCAGAAATTATTCGTTCTATGCGTTTGATTGACGCTATTGTAGATGAAGCGATCGCTCGCTGTTTTAAGAGTTATGTTCAAGAACGGTTGCGAGAACTGAGGCAGTTACAAACATCATTAACGCTGCACAATCAGGAATTGACAAGGTTAATTAGCGCTAATCAAGAGTATATTTCCCAACTAGCCCACGAATTAAAACATCCCCTAACTTCAATTATTGGATACTCGGATTTATTTTTACGCCAACAACGCAAAAAAACCAAGGTAAAAGACAACTATACCAATTTAGAACATATTGAGCGGGTGTTACGTAATGGTAAACAATTACTTCACTTAATTAATGATGTGTTGGAACTTTCGCGCTATGATGCGGGACAAATAAAACTGCAATTAGCACCGACGAATGTGCCGGAACTCATTCATAATGTCTGTGAAATGTTGGAACCTTTAGCTGTAGAGAAAAACTTGAAAATCGTATTCGATTGCCAGCGCGCTCCTCAAAATTTACTTACAGATTCATTTCAATTGCAACAAGTTGTTACTAATCTTATTAGTAATGCAATTCGTTATACAGAGTCTGGGACTATTATTGTAATGTGTCAAGTGTTGGAGAAACAGAAATGGGCGATCGCAGTTTCCGACACTGGAATTGGCATTGCACCAGAACACCAAGCCGAGATATTTGAACCTTATTTTCGGGTAAATGCTGGCGATCGTCCTTACCTTCCTGATAGTACTGGATTAGGGTTGGCAATAGTTTGGCGGTTAGTGAAATTATTACAAGGCGAAGTTAACTTAGTTTCTGAAGTGGGAGTTGGTTCGACTTTCACTGTAGTTTTGCCATTGGAATTGCAAATGTGAGATATTTTAGGAAACAGCATATCCTGTGTGTTGCCTGACATTTTATGGGTGAAATGAGAAATAATTTCTACACCAACCCTTGTTTTTTCAACTTAATCAACGCATCTTCAGCAGCAGCTTTTTCAGCATCTTTTTTATTACGTCCCTTACCTTCGCCGTAGATTTTTTCACCTACAAGTACTTTGGCTACGAATTCTGGTGCGTGAGATAAACCACCTGTTTGGACTGTGACATATTTAGGAGGAGTTTGGGTCACATTGCGTTGTACCCATTCTTGAAAGCGATTCTTTGCATCTACATTAGAACGGGAAATCACAATTTGTTCGGGTACAGAATTAAACAGTGGTTCTATAATTGCGCGAACTGCTTCAATATCTGAATTATTATCTAGATAATAAGCACCAATAACAGCTTCAAAGGTGCTGCTAAGTAAATTGGGATTATAATATCCTCCGTCTTGAATAGCACCTTTTCCTAAGCGCATTTTAAAGTTTAAATCTATTTCTTCAGCGAATTTTGCTAGCTGCTTTTCATCCACCAACGCAGAACGCCGCCGCGTTAATTCATCTTCTCCCTTTTCTGGATGACGGCGATAGAGATATTCACCACTTAAGAAATTCAGCAAAGCATCACCGAGAAATTCTAGGCGTTCGTTATGTTCGCCTTCTCCTGGGTTTTCATGAACATAAGAACGGTGAGTCAGCGCACGGCGTAGAAGTTTTTCATCACGGAATGTTAGAAGTTTGTGCATTTTTATGTTTTATCTTGTTGCAAAAATAGATTGGTATAAACTTGTAAAAGTGTGACTGTCTTCAGACATCAAAAAACCGCAACTAGCGGTTTTGGTAATACTCAGTTTTTTAATTAACTGGGTTTTTAAAAGCTATTTTAGACAGTCAGTTTGTCTAACTCAATTAAAAATAATTCTTGACCTTGCCTTTGGACTTTACCATCTTTTACAGCAGCATCAACAAACTTGCTAAAGCTTTTAAATTTCTTGCCATCAGATTTATTTATTGAAGAAAATCCTTGATAATTAGCACAGTTTTGACGCATGAATTTGTCAATGCGAGGAAATACAGTAGGCTTACCTTGGCTTAAAGTAGTGTTAATAGCTTTAATTAGATAGTCTACAGCTTGATTGTAATTAATCTGAGACACAATATCTGTGTTTCTAGTTTGAGTCTGATTGATATTAGCAACTAGTTGAGGTAATTCATCTACAAAGTAGAAATTTTCATTACCAATAAGATTAATCAACTTTTGATTTTCACTACCTCGTTGAGCAAAGACAATAACTTTTTTACGCATAGCTTTGAGAATAGCAATTAATACAGCAAAGTCCTTGTCTCCTGAGAATAGGATAATCTTATTTAGAGAGGGATTAAAAGCAACAGCCTCATAACAGTCATCTTTAAGTCGTTTATCTGCACTATTCTTTGAGGAGTCGGGAACATTAACACATCTAAAACCAAGTTCTTTTAGCTTATTCGTTGAAACAACTTGGTCTTGATGCTGTGAATTGTAATAAATATTTTTGCAAAATATAGTTCCCTGAGATTCTGCAAATTGCAACACTAAATTAGCGAATTTTGTGATTAACGAAACGTTCTGAAGATCGCCAAAGATAGCAATAGAGTTTTTTTGTTGGCTTGTTTGTCTGTTGAAAGATTGATTTCCGTGTGTCATTTCAATGTATCCAGTATTTTTGATTGAACTGGACAGCATTAACACCACATATCTAGTAGCAGCGTATTTCTACGACTTCGACATTTGTCTAGTTTCAGTCTCAGTGCGATAATTTCTAGTTGCCTGCGGTACATCGCGTCACCCTGGTTGGTGAATATTCTTCCCAAGATTAGATTCGTTACAGTAAGCTTTAGTCAATCTATTTTGATCTAGATATTGAACTGAGTATTCAGCAACCAGGATGACGCGATGTATCGCAGGCAACTAGAAATTATCACACTGAGACAGCAACTAACATTTGTACTTCAGAGTTTTGCTTTAGAGTACGGTTATTTCGCTGTCTTAAATACACAATTGCATAACTAATCTAGGATGTCAACATGGAGATTTATGAAGATTTATTAAAGCGATCGCTTAATATAATCCTACTTAAACTAGTGGACTATCGCATTAATTTTGCTGGTTTGTGGGTGTTCAGATCCCCGACTTCTTTAAGAAGTCGGGGATCTATAAGCCCTCATAACTAATACGATGAACCACTAGGTTCGAGATTATAAAAAAGCAAGTAGCAAGCTGAAAATCATATCAAATCTAGTAACCTACCACAAGCGAGGTAGTTAGAACCAAGAATTGCTTTTGATATAGCAATGTTGTTAGAACAAAGATAAGAGTATTAATTATATAGGGTGAGCAAATATGTACATCCAAATTAAACGAGAATTAGAGCAATTTATTCAAACGCAGCTTGCAAGTGGTAGATTCGCCAGTGCAGATGATGTCATCAATGAAGCTTTTAAGTTACTACAAGAAAGAGAACAGCGAATTGAAGAATTACGACAAAAAATTGCTGTAGGAACTGAACAAATCGCTAACGGACAAATAACTGACGGCGAAGTTGTATTTGCCAGACTCCAAGAAAAAATTCGTCTCATTACTATTGATTAATTTTTCTTTCAGTGAATTACGTTATCACTCAAAAAGATATTTGAAGTTACCGACTTCTAAAATAAATCAGGAATATGTGGCTTATGATTCTCAAAAGTATATAGGTTAGTATATATTTACGCTAAAGCGATCGCCTTTTTTACCTCCATCATTGTTTTGTCCATGATATTGTGTTTTATATTCGCCACATTCCTGGATTAAGTTAGCAACTAAACCAGTCCATCCTGTTTGGTGACTGGCTCCAATTCCGGCACCATTATCACCATGAAAATATTCATAAAATAAAATTAAATTCTGCCAATGGGGGTCATTTTGAAACTTTGATGTTGCACCATAAACAGGTCGTTTACCAGAGGAATCTTTTAAGAAAATTCTCATTAACCTTTGAGATAGTTCTAATGCAATTTCGCGGAGTGTCATCTTCTTACCAGAACCGGTAGGACATTCCAATTGAAAATCATCTCCTAAATAAGAATGAAACTTTTGTAGAGATTCAATTAGTAAAAAATTCACTGGAAACCAAATAGGGCCGCGCCAGTTAGAATTTCCACCAAATAAGCCACTACTAGATTCAGCAGGTTCATAATCTACACGAAATTGACAACCGTTGACATCAAAGATATAGGGATGTTCGGCGTGAAATCTGGAAAGTGCGCGAATACCGTAGGAACTGAAAAACTCGCTTTCATCTAGCATTTTTTGGAGAATACTTTTGAGTTTATCTCTAGAAGCGATCGCCAGCAATCTCCTAGCACCAATTCCTGTGGTTTCCATGCAAGCTACATTCTGTCGTAAATCAGGACGGTTGCAGATAAACCATTCTAATCGCTTCTTGAAACCAGGAAGCATTTTTAATGTTTCTGGTTCAATTGTTTCAATGGCAAACAGAGGAATTAATCCTACCATTGACCGGATTTTTAAGGTAATCTGCTGCTCATTTAAATGCAGTACATCGTAGTAAAAACCGTCGGATTTATTCCATAAACTAACTTCCATTTCGCCAATCTTATTCATGGCATCAGCAATATACAGAAAATGCTCAAAAAACTTAGTAGCGATGTCCTCATAAACAGGATTAGTCTTGGCTAATTCTAAGGCAATAGCTAACATATTTAAACAATACATTCCCATCCAACTTGTACCATCGGATTGGTCAATGTGTCCGCCCGTAGGAAGTTCTGCACTGCGGTCAAATACGCCAATATTATCTAATCCTAAAAATCCACCTTGAAAAACATTATTACCTTTGGCATCTTTTCGATTTACCCACCAGGTAAAATTCAGCATCAACTTTTGAAAAACTCTTTCTAAAAATTGTCGGTCTGTTCGTCCATAAATTTTTTGTTCAATTTGATAAATTCGCCAAGTTGCCCATGCATGAACCGGAGGATTAACATCACTAAATTTCCATTCATAAGCAGGAATTTGCCCATTAGGATGCATATACCATTCCCGCGTTAAAACATCCAATTGATATTTAGCAAATTCTGGGTCAATCATTGCCAAAGGAATGGTATGAAATGCTAAATCCCAAGCAGCATACCAAGGATATTCCCATTTATCAGGCATAGAAAGAATATCTTCATTATATAGATGAAACCATTCTTGATTTCTGCCATTTTGGCGTTCTGGTGGTGGGGATGGGGCGTTGTCATCGCCTTTTAGCCAATCCTCTACAATGTAATGATAAAATTGCTTGCTCCACAACATTCCAGCAAAAGCTTGTCGCTGCACATTCCGCATATCTTCGCTCAAAGAATGTGGTACAATTCGCTGATAAAATTCCTCTGCTTCCTGTTGTCGTTTGTTAAAAATTTCATCAAAATCTTTGCCCAATGGATCAACTAAATTTGGTGTATTACTGAGTCGCAATTTCACAATTTTAGTTTCACCTGCACCAACTGTTAATATATAATTAGCGGCTGCTTTAGTACCTATTTTATCTGGATTTACAGCCGCTTTTAATCCTTGGACAATATAATCATTAATACCATCTTTTACATAAGCAGATGTATTACTATAACCAAATAATTTTTGGGAATTAGTTTCATTTTCTGTAAATAAAACCTCAGTTGCTTGTTGACAATAAAGCCACCTCATTCCTAAAGTTAAATGAGATGCTTCAATGATATTACAAGTATCACTTAATTTAACTTCTTTTAAAATAGGTTTGTTATCATCCCCATTCCAAGACCAAGTATTGCGAAACCAAAGAGTAGGTAGAACATGGAGTGTTTTTGCCTCTAATCCTCGATTCACTACTGTAATTTGGATAAGAATATCTTCCGCAGAATGTTTGGCATACTCTACAAAAACATCAAAGTAGCGGTCATCATCAAATACACCCGTATCTAGTAATTCAAATTCTAGTTCTTCACGACTGCGGCGTTGATTTTCTGCAACTAATTGCGAGTAGGGAAATGCTGCTTGTGGATATTTATACAGCATTTTCATATAAGAATGAGTGGGAGTATTATCTAAATAAAAGTAATATTCCTTGACATCTTCGCCATGATTGCCTTCATTGCCGGTGAGACCAAAAATTCGTTCTTTGAGAATAGCATCTTCACCATTCCAAAGGGCAATGGCAAAACAAAGTCGTTGGTGATTATCTGAAATTCCAGCAATTCCATCTTCTCCCCAACGATAGGCGCGAGAACGGGCTTGGTCGTGGGTAAAATAATCCCACGCACTACCATTATGGCTGTAATCTTCGCGTACTGTTCCCCATTGGCGATCGCTCAAATATGGCCCCCATCTTCGCCAATGAACTATGCGATCCAAAGCTTGCGCTAATCTAATTTCTTCCTGAGTCGTCATAATATCATCCCGTGCATATCTGCACTTTCATTAATTTACTATGTGGAGTATCACTTTTTTAGCCCAAACCCAGCTGAAGTTTTAATGAAAAATTTGCCAGGAAAATTTGTAAATAAATTTAGGATATACTCATGCAAAAATTATATTAATTTTTATAAGGTTATGCGTAGATCCAAAAATTAGTTAAATAAAATACTACTGCTGCCACACAAACGTTAATAACTTTTAATCTTCAAAAGATTTGATTTGTAAAATTTAAAATTTTGTCATGCAAATTTACAACATTATTTGCTACGTTAGTCAAAAATTGAAAATTTTCTAAATTCAACAACTACTAGAAAAAATCAAGGATTTCCATTAACAGACGAGAACTGTAAATCTATACAAAAAATAGCTCAGTACAGCTTTGGGTAATATGGTGCTAGAAATTAAACGCAAAGGGCGCAAAGTCAACGCAGAGGTACGCAAAGGATTCTCATGAAATGCTGTAGTAAGTAGAAGAAAAATTCATAAGTAAATGATAATAGTTATAGGTATAGCCATCTTCTTATCTCCCCACTCCCCCTTGATGTTCGCATCTAAAACCCCGACTTTGCCAAGCTTGTATATCCACATCAGCAAGCCTGGTAACGTTGGAGCATTGTGGTTGAATAATTTGACTTAAAATTGCCCAAAATAAGCTGCGGGTTAAATCTAGTGCAGTTTTGAGCCAAGATTCCCGATTACCAGGAACACCTGATTCTTGAACAATTTCTGGCTCTACCCAAATCCCATGAGCGCCTAAGAGAATCTGCGCCATCCATTTAGCCCTTGGTAAATGGGTTGGAGATGTAATCAGTTTTACTTTATGTACGCGCCATTTACGCAATAAAGGAATACTATAATAAAAATTTTCAAAGGTAGAATTTGCACACTTTTCTAACCAAACGTTTTCTAAGCTGGCAAATTCCCGCTGAAAAATTAACCATATACAAGGATCTGGAGAGCCATGAGAAATTAAAATCGGGATTTTGGGGTATAGTTTTGCTTGTTGGGCAACATAAGTTTCTCGACGAATACTACCACCAAGCACAAAAAAGGTGTCTACTGGCTGCGAAGAAGCATAAAGTAAGGTTATAGTAGTAAAAATCAACCAAGCACCCAGAATAAAGCAAAATCCAACAGTTAGTTTTTGTAACAATTGCCACAAATTAACGAAACTTCTTTTAATGTAAATACATGATTTGATAATAGATTTATGTTTCATTACTGATATCAAAAAAGTAAATTTAGATGACTGTCCAACACACGGCAATTAAGCGATTGAAGTGCTATCTTATAAAAGTAATCTAAACTACAAACATGACGGCGACCAAAGTGTCACATCGTCAGTATAGCCTTCCGGAGAAGGCAAACAAACTCAGAAATCGTTATTGATAACTAATGCAGTATTTTTGGCATAATTACAATGTCAAAGAATCCAGAGAGCATAGCTGAGTTTGGGGTATAAAAACTTAAAAATTTTCAGAAAGCCTGATTGCTAAACTGTCAACAACACTATTATTCCAGCTAAATATACATGAACCAATCTGCGAAAAGTTACTCGCCGCTCCAAGTAGCCTTGATTGGTGGAGCGATCGCTACGACTGCTACCATATCTGTGTTCGGTTCTGCTTGGACTCGCGGTGTACGCGCAGCCCTAAGTCTACAGGACAGCCCAAAAGCGATAGTTGACCAAGTTTGGCAACTGGTGAATCATGAATATGTTGATGGTAAATTTAATCAACAAGATTGGCTAGCAACTAGACAAAGCTTGTTGAGTAAAGACTATTCCTCTCGTGAAGAAGCTTATGCCGCCATCCGGGAAGCTTTACAAACCTTGGGAGATCCTTATACTCGGTTCATGGATCCCAAACAGTTTGAAGCCCTCACTAGCCAAACCTCCGGGGAAGTCTCTGGTATCGGCATTAGGATGGAAGTTAACGAAAAAACTCAACGTCTGACTGTTGTTGAAGCCATAGATAATTCTCCCGCCCTGAGAGCTGGAATCAAAGCAGGGGATGAAATTTTAGCCATTGACGGCAAAGCCACTCTCAAAATGAAAGTGGATGACGCCTCTAAACTGATTCGCGGTAAAGCCGGTACTCCCATCAGCTTAAGACTCAAACGCGCAGGGCAAAATCCCTTTGAACTCAAGCTGACTAGAGCAAATATAGAAGTACCAACAGTACGTTATACCCTCAGACAAGAAGGAAATCGCCGCGTTGGCTATATCCGTTTGCGGGAATTTAGCGCCCACGCCGCAGAGCAAATGCAAAGAGCCATCCGCGATTTAAACAATCAAAAAGTAGATTCTTATGTTTTAGATTTGCGGGGAAACCCAGGCGGTTTGTTACAAGCCAGCATTGAAATTGCCCGCATGTGGTTAGATAATGGCGGCATTGTCAAGACAGTAGACCGTATGGGAAGCAGTGAGGAAACAAAAGCCAATCGCACTGCCTTAACAAATCGTCCCTTGGCAGTATTGGTAGACGGTAATTCAGCCAGTGCTAGCGAAATCCTCACAGGGGCACTCAAGGACAATAAGCGAGCTGTGGTAGTTGGCGGTCAAACCTTTGGCAAAGCCTTAGTACAATCAGTTCACGAACTAGCGGATGGTTCCGGCTTAGCAGTCACCATTGCTCACTACTACACGCCTTTAGGGACAGACATCAACCATAAAGGAATTACACCAGACATCAAATTAGACTTGACAGAGGCGCAAGAGCGTCAATTGGCTTCTAATCCAGATTTAATCGGAACTAAGAGCGACCCGCAATATGCCAGAGCGATCGCAATTTTATCAGGTAACAACTTCGCCAAACCGCCAAGCAATCAACTCAATCAACCCATGAGCGTCCGTGCTGGGGATTTGAAATTTTAGAATTCAGAAGTCAGAAGTCAGAAGTCAGAATTCAGAATTCAGAATTAATAAAAGCGTTTAATTCTAACGTCTTAGTAAAGGTTCTTTAGCTTTGCTGTTGAATTACAACTCCTGAATTCTGACTCCTGAGTTCTGAATTCTGACTCCTCGATTCTGACTCCTGACTCCTGACTCCTCGATTCTGACTTCTGATTGAGATTGGGAATACTAGTTAGTAGTTCCATTTCTAAAATTTCTAATTCTATGAATTATCAGCCAATTGATGTAACCACCGCCACCAGCTTTTTACCAATGGTATCGGTGGTTATTCCTATTTATAACGGTGAGGCAGATTTGCCAGATTTGCTCAATTGTCTGTTATCTCAAACTTACCCAAAACACCGAGTAGAGTACTTATTAGTAGACAATAATAGTAGCGACGGAACTTTTAATTTACTCAAAACAACTGCCGCAAATAGCCCGATTACAATTCGCCCCTTGAGCGAAAATCAAATTCAAAGCTCCTATGCGGCTCGTAACACCGGAATTCGTGGAGCTATTGGCGAAATCATAGTTTTTACTGATGCAGATTGCCGTCCCCAACCACAATGGTTAAATGCATTAATACTACCTTTTGTCAATTTAGAAGTAGTAATTGTTGCTGGGGAAATTTTGGCATTACCAGGCAAAACTTTATTAGAACAACACGCAGACCGTGAAGAAACCCTATCGCAAAAACACACCCTCGGTCATGCCTTTCGTCCCTATGGACAAACAGCTAATTTGGCAATTCGCCGCATCGCTTTGGAAAAAGCCGGTTTATTTCGTCCCCATTTAACTACCGGCGGCGACGCAGACATTTGCTGGCGAATTTTGGCCGAAAACATCGGGGGTTTGGAATTTGCCCCCAACGCCATCGTTCAGCATCGCCACCGCACCACACTGTTAGAACTACAAAGTCAATGGCGGCGTTATGGGCGCTCCAATCGCTATTTACACGAATTGTATGGTATTGATTTAATGCGAGATATTACACTTAGTGAATGCGGCTATCGTTTGGCGCGTTGGTTATTGAAAGAAGTACCACGAGATATAAGAGGGGCGATCGCTGGTAAAGCCACTTTGGTAGATTTATTAAATACTCCCATTGGTCTGTTTACTGCCAGGGCCCGTACAGCTGGACAAAGAGAAGCTAAACTGCCAGAAAAGGCCAAAATCGTTGCTCGGTTATAAAAATACTAAAAAACTTGCTCAGATAAATCTAATTTTGTTGTAGTATATTTATAGTATTACTTGTTACCACTCAACAAAGACTTTTATCAGTGCGAAAAAATTTGCAACATTAAATTTTATCCGACCAAAAGTTTTTCATTTCTTAAATGTATCTTAAGAGATAGATTCAAAAATAAACAAAGCAGATATAATGCTGATAACATAATACTAAATTATCAACAAAGTTACATTCTCTTCTATTTATTTAGAAACTGTCTAGTATTGTAACTAACCGTTGCTAACCTGGTTAATACAGTCCCAAGCTAAAGGAAAGCGTAGAACTTGCCCATCCTTTAGAACTACCCTTCATAATTTTCCGATATCGAGCCGCATGAACGTAGACGGCTTTAGCCAACATATAAAAAAATTGCGCTCACAAGTACAGGAATTACTGCAACGCAGTGCAAACAAGACCTATTTGCAACAAGAAATAATAACAGAAGCTTTTGAAGAACTCCACACCACAGTGGAAAAACTATTACTAGTCTCTCAAGAGTTAGAGTTAACACGAGCAGCATTAGACAAAGAGCGCCGACGTTACCGAGATTTGTTTGAGCTAGCTCCAGATGCTTATTTAATAACTAATAATACAGGGACAATTGAAGAAGCTAATTATGCAGCAGCAACCTTGTTTCATGTCCACCAAAAGTATTTAGTAGGTAAACCATTAATTCTCTTTATTGCTCAACAAGATCGCCAGTTGTTTAGCTCCCACATGAACAATTTGCAGCAGCTACCCAACTGGGAAATTAATCTCCAGCCACGGAGGGGAAAACCTTTCCCTGCTAGTGTGAGGTTATCTGCGGTATACGACGAAAACGACAAGCAAATTGGCTGGTGTTGGCTGCTGTGCAACATCACAGAACGGAAACAAGCCCAAGAAATGTTGCACCGAGCTTATGAGGAGTTAGAAATACGCGTAGCAGAACGGACAGCAGAACTGGTAAAAGCCAATCAGAAATTACTCACTGAAATTACAGAGCGTAAACGAGTAGAGTCGCAACTACTACACCTTGCTTTTCATGATGCATTAACAGGTCTGCCAAATCGTGCTGCATTTATTGACCGTTTAAGACATGCGATTAATTATTCTAAAAGGCATTCAGATTATTTATTTGCTGTACTGTTTATCGATTTGGATCGATTTAAAGTAATTAATGACAGCTTTGGACATCACAAAGGAGACCAATTTCTGCTTGCCATTGCAAGTAGGTTAGAAATATGTGTACGCTCCATAGATACAGCAGCGCGGCTTGGGGGAGACGAATTTACAATCTTGTTGGAGGGAATTCAAGATGTGTCAGACGCCATCAAAGTTGCTGAGCGCATTGAACAGGAGCTAAAGTTACCCTTTGAGCTTGACGGACAAGAAATCTTCACAACAGCAAGTATTGGTATTGCCTTGAGTTCAACAATAAATTATGAACGACCAGAGGATGTGTTGAGAGATGCTGATACGGCGATGTATCGAGCGAAAATCCTGGGTAGAGCGCGTTATGAACTATTCAACTCAAATATGTATGCTAATGCTCTAGCAAAATTGCAGTTGGAAACTGATTTGCGCCGAGCAATTGAGCGTCGAGAGTTACGAGTTTATTATCAACCAATTGTTTCCCTGACTAGTGGCTTGATTTTAGGTTTTGAAGCTTTGTTGCGCTGGGAACATCCAGAGCGTGGTTTGCTAACTCCAGCAGACTTTATTTCTATAGCCGAAGAAACTGGATTAATTTTCTCCATTGGTAAGTGGGTGTTACAAGAGGCCTGTAGTCAAATGCAAGCTTGGCGAGCATCTCATCCTGCTAACTTGCTCAAGAAAATCAGTGTCAATCTTTCCTTACAGCAATTTTCCCAACCGGATTTGATTGAGCAAATTGAGCAAATTTTAGAATCCACTGGTCTGAATGCTGACAGTTTAGTGCTGGATATTACTGAAAGTGTAATTGTGGAAAATGGCGATCGCGTAATTGCCGTACTCTACCAACTTCGAGAAATGGGGATTCAGTTATCAATTGACGACTTTGGTACAGGCTACTCTTCATTAGGTCGTCTTTATAACTTTCCCATCAGTTTATTGAAGATAGACCGTTCTTTTATCAGTTCAATTAACACTAGTAGTAGGGATTTAGAAATTATTGAAATACTTGTGACATTGGCACACAAGCTGTGTGTGGATGTGCTTGCCGAAGGAATAGAGACTAAAGAGCAACTAGCACTGCTGAGAAAAGTCAACTGTGAATATGGCCAAGGACATTTTTTCTCGGTTCCATTAAATAGTTCAGCAGCAGAAGCATTAATTAAGGCAAACCCACAGTGGTAGATGAGGAAGTGGTGGGGAGACAAGGGAGAAAAATTGCTACCTTGTCTCCCTTGTCCTCCTTGTCCCTTTCATCTCCCTCATCCCCCAATGCCCAATGCCAGACAACTTTGCGGCCAGCCCGCCCCTACGAAGGCACGATTATTACAGGCATTAAAGGGTTAACTGAGGCAGAGGTGTCAACTTTAAAAGCTTTAGGGGCGGTAGAGGTGAAATCAGGTTGTTCAATCCCTGTCAACTTTCGCTAAATGGGGAGAATTATCAAAAAATTCCTTGTAAATCCAAGATAAAACCTGGCAGTACGTCCTCCCCTGATAACCGATTTGGGGAAATTAGCACTTCCTTTTGTTTTTCTTGGCGATAAATCTCTACTTGCTTTCCTTTAGGGTCAATCAGCCAGCCCAAGCGCGTACCATTCTCCATATATTCTTGCATTTTGTCTTGGAGAGACTTGAGCGTGTCAGAATCAGACCGCAACTCTACCACAAAATCGGGACAAATGGGAGGAAAAGTCTTTCTTTCTTCAGGAGCCAGTGCTTCCCACCGCTCCAAAGGAATCCAAGCTGCATCAGGGGAACGCAAAGCTCCATTGGGAAGCTGAAACATCGTTGAAGAGTCAAAAGCTTCTCCAGTTCCGTCTTCATCTGTCCAAGTTCCCAATCGCTGGGTTAACCTGCGGTTTCGGCTACCAGTTTCTCCACCAGTCGGTGCCATGACGACTAATTCCCCTAATGCAGTGCGTTCCAGTTTAGCATCAGGGTTGACTCGACACAGTTGATAAAACTGCTCAGCAGTGAGATTGATTACTGGTTCTAAGTTCAGGGTAATAGCAGTCATAGCTTCTCCCATCTTCATAATCACATAATAACTGGAGAGGGGATGAGGGGGCACGGGAGGCAGGGGGAGAATAATTTTTACTCCTAACTCCTAACTCCTAACTCCCGTTCAATCCTTGCCAACTTTCGCTAAATTGGAAAAAGGTAAGCTTAAGGAAATTTTAAATGTCAGCACAATTATTACTGGTGGACGATGAACCAGGGATACGAGAAGCCGTAAAAGACTACTTGCAAGAGAGCGGTTTCAACGTTCAAATCGCCAGTAATGCTGTTGAGGGTTGGGAATTGATGCAGGTGAGTACACCAGATCTAGTGATTTCCGATGTGATGATGCCCCAAGTAGATGGCTATCAGTTCCTCAAGCAACTGCGAGAAGACCCCCGCTTTCAAGCACTCCCCGTAGTATTTTTAACCGCTAAAGGTATGACAGGCGATCGCATTCAAGGTTATCAAGCTGGTGTCGATGCTTATCTTCCCAAACCCTTTGACCCAGACGAGTTAGTCGCCATAGTCGAAAATTTACTAGCCCGCCGCGCTGCTAAACCTCCAACCACAGCAGATGACCTTGAAACCCCCGACATAGCTGAACTAGCCAATCAGATAGCCCAAATCAAGGCTTTGTTAACTCAAAGAAATGCCATTTCTCAATCGCCAGCGCCTTTCAAAATTGATTTGACCCCCAGAGAACAAAGTGTTTTAAACTTAGTCGCTGAGGGGTTGATGAATAAAGAAATCGCCCGTCGTTTGGAAACCAGCGTCCGCAACGTAGAAAAATACGTCAGCCGCTTGTTTAGTAAAACCGGCACCAATAGCCGTACAGAGTTAGTTCGTTTTGCTCTAGAACATGGTCTTGCTAAATAAGTATTATTGGGTATTGGGCATTGGTTATTGGACATTGGGCAGGGGAAAAGGTTAAAGGGAAAAGGAATAAATTTAATCTTTCCCCTTTTCCCCGGTTGGTGAGCTTGTCGAACCATACCCCTTTCCCGTTCCCCTTGTCCTCTTCCTATGCCCCATACTCAATTGGTAATAGATAAAACATAACTATTTCAGCAAATCAGGTACTTAGTTAAAGCAAAAAGCCAAAAGAAAAGCTATTTATTTTTACTTTAGTCTTTTAGATTTTTATGTGATTTGCGCCTGTTATCTAACGCGGAATCTGTAAAGATACAGGGTTTTGTTTTTCGCAATGTTTTGATGTTAACTCGGTAAAATGCACCCAGGTGAATTTGCTTTCAGATTCTACCAGTAACCTTTGCTACAAACTTTTTTAATTAAGGAAACTGTTCCTGGGACTTTGTGCTGCTAAATAAGACTTTCACAAAGCAGAAATCAAAATATTTTATGAATTCTACTTACTGCTGAGTTTTTATTGCAACGAGTGTATTGACTGTATAAGATCCCTATTTGATTTGATACTTAATTCACGATTTTTCGCTACTTAAATTACACCGTTAAATTTGGGGATTTTCAGCAGCATTACGCAAGCGCATCAGCTGGCGTCGCATTTGAGGTGAGGCTTTGAACTCTGATATTTCCTGGGCTTTAACGGACGCTTGTAGCGTCTCTAGAAAATCGTCAGACCCCTCGGTCAAAGCATCGAGTAGCACCTGTAAGAGTTGCTCGCGATCGCCCAATAGACTCTTTTCCTCAATCAACCGAAATTTGAGATGTACTTCACACTCATAAACACCTACTTCGAGATTATTGATTTGGCGTGGTAATGCTTTGGAGTTCATAGCTATTGAGATTCCTTTACTTGGTAGTCATGAGGGTAAGGAGGTAGATGTCCAGCAAAAGTTCTTTATATCTTTTTTGAATCCAAAGTGCTTGAATTAAGAATTTTTCTTCATCAAACACCAATGTATTCCATTTCACTCTCCTGTGTTTTGTTTTCAAGCTCAATTTTCACTGTCTAGATTTTGGTCTAACTGTGCCAGATGTAGCTTATGGTAAGCCATAACTATTATTCAGTTTTTAAGATTCTACACAATAAAGTTTCTGTAAGAAGTTGTCCTAGCTTTTTAAAGCTTTTTACATCAACTTTATGGGAACGTCAATAACAGTTTGACTTGTTACTTGATTTTTGGTGTTTTTACGTAAGTAAAAGCCCGGAAAATTTTTCCTTTTATTAATGCCAGAGGTATGTGTAGCGATATTCAGTAAAATTACGAGATGTACGTTTTTTTCAAAAGCAATTTGAGGAAAAATTGATTCACATAGTTATTAACGTAAAAATTTTTATTCCCGAACAAAAATGTACATACATGGAATTATTGCCGCCCGAAAGCTTATACCACCGTCTCTTAGACTTAATAAATACAAAAACTTTAGCAATAAGCAAGATTAGCATAGCACTGAGACTGGTAAATCAAAATACTCTACCCAGTAATTTAGGTTTGAAAATCACCAGGATACTGACAGTACTAGCAACAAACTGAGACTTCAACTACTAATACAAGTAAAAGCAGTAATCAGTACAGACAATATTTTTACTTACATCCAAGCAAATTTTTTTTGTGTTGGTTGTTGACTGTTGAGAATTAACCGTTAATGGTCAACGCCATAAATAACTGGGCAATTTCAAAGCCTAATAGCTAACTCTTTTGAAACTGCCCTCAAAGCTTATAAATTAAGAGCATTTAAGCATGAATATAGGGTTTACAATAATTTCAGTGTAATTCACCCAAACCTGACACCTTTTTATGGATAATCCGACGCTGCTCAAGTCAACAACCCGACATATCCGCATTTTTGCGGCTGAAATTGACCAAGATGGCGAACTCCTTCCAAGCGATCAGGTCTTAACATTAGATATTGACCCAGACAACGAATTTAACTGGAATGAAGACGCGCTGCAAAAGGTTTATCGAAAATTCGATGAACTAGTAGAAGCTTCTAGTGGTGCAGACCTAACAGACTATAATTTACGGCGCGTCGGGTCAGACTTAGAACATTATGTGCGATCGCTCCTACAAAAAGGCGAAATCAGCTACAATCTCTCTGCCCGTGTCACTAACTACAGTATGGGAATTCCCCAAGTGGCAATTGACGATCGACAGTAACTGATTGATGGCTGTTGACTGATGACTGTTGACTGTAAACAACAGCATATTTTTTTGGAAGTTCCTCAGGTAGAGAGTTATTACCAGACGGGCTAAATTATTTGGGAAATGGGGAGATGAGGAGCAAACGGCAAGTGTTAGTCAGTTTTTCCCCTCTAACCCACCCATCTGCTGTTCATCCTCTTCCTAGCCAAAAACAGGAAACACCATTTTTGAAGCAACTTGATTCGTCAGCTAGTTTTGCCACCAGGAACTTGCAAGTAAACAAATCTTCCATAGAAGACTGTTCGCCGTTGATTGTTGACGGTGAACAGTTAACAGTCAACGGTCAACGCTTAAACCGGAATCATTTATTTTTTGGAGTTCCCTTACTTGTAAAACTTCTATTTGATTGCAAAGAAAAAACTCATCCTCAAGTTGAAAAACCTCCAACCCTATTCCCTACTCCCCGCTCCCTACTCCCTAGCTACACAAAATAAGCTCAAGATTCAAAACCGATGCCTATATCTTAATTCTTAATTAAAGTTAATTATTGGTCTCTTACTTATAAACTAGATAAATACCAAGATTATCTGCCTATTAGACAGGGAGAAATTCACTAAAAGCAAACAGCACAGTTATGCTTGAGTTATCTTTGGTGAAACGGTTGGAGTTAGTTGCTTTAGCGATGGAGAGTCACACAGCGATAGAAGCTATGATGAGGCTGTAGGTTAACTTAGAAGCGTAATCTTTAGATAAGTTAAATATTAGCATCTGTTGATAACGGCCAGCTAAAATCATCATCTAAAGTCTGGATATGTCAAGTTTAGGAAAGACGAGCGGTCTAGATTGTTCCTAGTAATGCTATTAAAGAAATTGCCAATCTGCGATCGGTGGGAAAACTATGGAAAATGATGCGGCAACGCTCCAGTGTCCACATGAAAATTGTCAGGCTGCCAACCCCCTGACTCATAAGTTTTGCCAGCGATGTTCTACGCCCCTACCCAAAAATTACCTTTGGGCTGTGGTAGACGGCCAGGGTTTAGGTAGTCCTGGAAAAATATTAGCCGATCGCTATTTAATCCTTGATAAATTTGTTTTATTGGATACAAAGCCTGGTTTATTAACCCTAACGCCAGAGCTAGAGAATTTACAAATTCCCAGAGCTTACTTAAGGCTAATTCCCTATCGCCTACACGTGCCGCAGGTACATGGAGTACTTTCTCTAACTAAGGACTCCCGCCAGCGAGAAATATTGCTTTTAGAAAAACCACCAGTAATGGTGGATGATACAAAAGAACAAGTGCATCTCGGCAGTGAATTAACCAATGCTTGGGGGGATGCTACATCCATGCGCCAACTGAATTGGTTGTGGCAAATAGCTCATTTATGGCAACCTTTGGCTAGTGAAGGTGTGGTTTCTAGCTTGCTTGACTCCCATGTTTTACGGGTAGAAGGCTCGTTAGTCCGTTTATTGGAATTGCGCTTCGACGATGCCACATCACCAAAATTACCTCAATTAGGGGAATTCTGGCAGCAATTGGTTGCTAACGCCAAACCAGCCGTAGGAGAATTTCTCCAACGCGTCAGTGTTGGGCTGATTGAAGGTGAAATTCACTCATCCGAACAATTAATCACAGTTTTAGACCGCGGGCTAGCAGAATTAGGGCGATCGCAAACCCCTACAATTAAAATCATCACTAAAACCGATACTGGGCCGAGTCGCCAACGTAATGAAGACGCCTGTAGCCCACCCAGTGGTACCCTGGTGAGCAAGCCACCCCAACCTACAGCCTTAGCAATTGTCTGTGATGGCATCGGCGGACACGAAGGCGGCAATGTAGCATCAAATTTGGCCATTGAAACAATCCAGCAACAAGTACAGCAACTCACCAAAGTTCCCTACGACCATATAGACCCCTCACTGCTGCTCAATGACTTAGAAAAAGCTGTGGCCTTGGCTAATGACAAAATTAGCCAGCGCAATGACAGTGAAAATCGCCAAGGGCGTCAGCGTATGGGTACAACTTTAGTTATGGCACTACCTGTAGCTCACGAAATGTACATTACCCACGTCGGTGATAGTCGTGCCTACTGGATTAGCCGCCAAGGCTGTTATCAAGTTACCCTTGATGATGATGTTGCTTCCCGCGAAGTGCGCCTGGGCTATGCCATTTACCGGGAAGCTGTGCAACAAAGTTCTGCCGGTTCTCTAGTGCAAGCTTTGGGGATGGGCCCTAGCACTTCATTGCATCCCACATCTGCACGATTTATGCTCGATGAAGATGCAGTTTTTCTGCTAACATCCGATGGCTTGAGTGATTTCGATCGCGTCGAAGAATACTGGGAAACAGAAATCTTGCCGATTTTGCTTGGGGAAGCAAACATCGTCAATGTAGCAGATAGATTAATAGAAATTGCTAACACCAAAAACGGACACGATAATGTCACCGTAGCTTTAGTACACTATCAAGTCCAATACTGGGAACCAGAAATCACCATTAAAGCAGTCATTCCAGAAAGTTATTCTGCCAAAACAGTCGATTTGGCATCCAGAGGGACAAATAAACCAGTTTTAAGCAACCCAAACCACAAAACTCAGGTGATTGAAGAAAATCAACCTGCCAAAACTCGCCAATTGCCCCTACAGTGGATAGTTCCGTTACTATTTGTACTAGCAGCCGGTACTGGCGGATTGATCATTCAACAACTGCGATTAAAATCCACCCCGCTTCCACTTGCTTCTAATCCCACGCCACCCACTCAAACCCCCACTGTTGCAGCCACAGAGTCACCGCGACCCCTTGCTAACCTTGCTCCTGGCTGGGTAATTCAAACCACTAAAGAAATTCCCTTGCCCAAAAATCAATCGCTTCCTGCTAAAAGTTTTTTGAAAGTTATCAACACTGACCCCAGTCCTCCATCTGGAGATTTTTCAGTTAGGATGCAAGTCTGTACGCCACTTCCAGCATCCTCCCAAGTACCACCTCCATCAAAATCTGGGTTGAAATCAGGCGAAGAGGTATCGATTAAATTTTCCGAACTCAAACGTTTTGGAGTCTCTGTTTTGCCATCAAGCGCATCAAATACTTGTAAAACTAACAGCCAACCGCCAACTAATCAACCAGCTGACACTGGTCAAACTTAATTAAATACTCGATAAACTAGTAAAAACCTGGAATAATAACAGGTAAGAATCAGACTCAAAAACTGAAAAGGTCAAAAAGTAAAAATTTTTACCTTCAAGAACTGTTATTGGAAATTATTTGTTTTTAGCTTTTAGTTTTATGAATCCATGCCATCCCTGATTTTGGCGATCGCCCGTCTCTTAAACACTGGCACTGACAACTTCGCCATTTGGGTGGTCAAGGCTCCCTATCCCAGTGGCTATGTTTTACGTGACTGTGTGTGGCCTGTTGAACTTACCCAAGTCTGGCAAGAATGGCAGCAGATGTTTGCTGGCTATAACCAGTTAGCTGTTCCTCCAAACTCAACATCTCAAAACAGCAATTTATTGCTCAGTGATTCGATTTCATTCTCTTCAGGCCAGACCACTGGCCCCTATAGCAGTCGCCTGATGCAATATTTGGGAATGCTTTTATGGCGCTGGGTTTTTGATGGACAAATTCTCGGTAGTCTAGAACGCAGTCGCGGAATTGCTATGGGCCAGCATACACGTCTGCGCTTTCGATTGGAAATTCGCGACCCCGAACTTGTTGCTTTCCCTTGGGAAATTATGCAGCGCGAGCCTGGTCAATCGGCTATGTCCCTTTCCCAAGATTTGCTATTTAGCCGCACTAGTAGTGAAGTTGACCCATTACCGTATTTGCGAACAGACCAGGCTTTAAGTATCCTGTTGGTTTTAGGTCATGACGAGAACCTGCAACTAGAACAAGAAGCGCTAATTTTACAGCAAACTCTGACAGATACCCCACTAGATAGCAATTCTCAAAAATATGCACCCTGCACAGTGAATCAACTCTTACAACCAACACCAGAAGAGTTAATTCAAGAATTAGAAACTAAAGCATACAATGTTTTCTTTTATGCTGGACACGGGTTGCCAGATCCAGACGGTGGGTTACTGTTTTTGCAACCAGGCATGACTCTCAATGGTATAGAACTAGCCCAAGCATTGAACCGCACAGGGGTGAAGTTAGCAGTTTTCAACGCTTGTTGGGGAGCTAGGCCAGCTGTTAGCAATAATCAAGCCATACCCGCCAGCAGTTTAGCAGAGGTGTTAATTCGGCATGGCGTACCAGCGGTTTTGGGAATGCGCGATGAAATCGCCGATCGCGAAAGCCACAGTTTTATTCAAGCCTTTGCGGAAGCTTTGCGATTGTATAAGCCAATTGATGAAGCTGTAACCCAAGCTAGGAAAGAATTGTTAACACTGTATAGATTCAATCAACCTGCTTGGACTTTACCCGTTCTCTACCTACATCCAGATTTTAATGGCGAACTCGTAAAAAACCTGGATGAAGGAATTACCGAATTACCAGATACAGCCATTCCTGATGTAGGTTCTGGGGTTCCTAGTGCAAGTTTACGATCGCTATCTTCAAAAGATAAAACCTGGTTCTTGCGTTATGGAGTCACTCGCATCGGCCGTACCAAAGATAACGATATTGTCATTCCAGAACCGTCTGTTTCTAAACGCCACGCGGAAATCTTCTGCCGCAATACTTTGACTGATGCTACACTAGTGCGAACTTATTATTTACAAGATTTTTCCACTTACGGAACAACGTGGTTTTTAGGGCCTAATGGCTGGCAACAAATCCTCCGAGAGGAAGTCCCCTTAAAATCGGGTATGCAGTTAAAGTTTGGAAGTGCTAAAGGTGAAACTTGGGAGTTTATTATTGAAGACTCCTAATGCAGTGATTACAGAAATAAATTTTAGTCTTGAGTATCAATTTTCCAAATCTGTTTTTACCAAGAGAAAAAATCAACTTTTTTGCGGAAATCTCTTCTGGGCGATTGTAGCTGTCAATACCACTAAATAATCGTGAGGCAAGAAAATGACTAATAAAATTAACGGCTCAGACACTTTCTATTCTTTGCAGTCTCAAGTAGATTTAGAGTTATTAGAAGCGTTACTAGAACCAGAGGATGCTACCTATCCTTGGAATATGGCTGACGAAGAATCAGAAGCTTATTTTCAAGAATTAGAACAACAATTTGAGAGCGAACATTTAATTGATGAAGATCTGACAAAGCGATCGCAAGATTTTTACAACCATTTAGATACACTTTGGTCTGGTATCTCTTTTCATGAAAGCGAGGAAGGCAATTCCCAACAATCAGTAGTACTTAATCTCCAAGAAACGTTACGCACCACTTTTTGTACCTGTGTTCCGCAAACATTACTAAACACCATTGCCACTAAAGCTGCTGAAATATTTGCCCGTCACCAATTAAGGGGCGAACAACTAGTTGAGTGCGTTCAGGCAGTACTGCCAACTTGGGGAGAAGAAGATCTTTTAGTCTTAGCCCGTCCTTTTGCTTATGCTATGCGAAGTAACGAATCACATAATCCAGGATCTACCATCGCTAACCTGAACAATCGTGAATGGACAACTTTATCGGACATCGAACAAGCAAAGGTGAGCTTGGCCATCGCCTACTACGCTTTAACTCAACTCAATAAATACCAGTCCCAACCATAACTTTAGTCTGCTATTTATTTTTTAAATAATTGAATCTTCAAGATACCTACGGTTATCTGATAGTATTGTCTTGCTTTTTGAACATTGATTATTAATTTACGATTCACAGACTTTAAATGCCGCAACACTTTGCTGATTTACTTTGTTGCTTGATTTCGGAGAGTTGGCACTAGTTTATAAGTATGCACACCATAAGGTAGATTAACGATAGCCTAATTTAATAATCAGACCATCTATCCCAAGATATATATTTATAGTCCATAGGAACTGGGAATTGGGCATTGGTTATTCGCCCTATCTCCCCATATCCTCATCTCCTCATCCCCCTTATTTGTTATTTGGGGCCAAGAAATCGGGTAGCAAAGTTTTGCGATCGCGTTGGTGAAAGCGCCCGTGCCTTGAGAATTGCCGCCATCAAAAAGGCGTAAGATAGCACTCCAACAACTACTAATAGCAAGGCATTGATCGATCCAGTGGCATTCCATAGGGCGTGGAGTGCAGAAGCACTTAGATAACCAATGGAAAGAATTTGCCAACTTCTACTAGGTTTGAGGACTGCCAAGCCGATAAAATAGCCCAAATAGCCACTATAAGCCATGTGTCCGGCCACAGAACCTAAAATTCTGGGAATTAGCAGTTGTAAACCCGCCAGTTGACCGGCAGCACCAATACCCACCTGTTGCGTGACATTTTGAGTGATATCGGGCACATACTGACCGAGAGTTTCCAACAAAGTGAAACCCACAGCCGAAGCTGTTCCTAAGAGAATCCCATCTAGAGGTTCCCAAACACCTATGCGTTCTCGCCAAGGTGAAGACAACATTCTACCGATGGCGAATACTGCAAGTACGGGCACTGCTTTGAGTAATTCTTCCATCAAGCCAGCGCCAAAAAACATTCGTACCAATAGCTCTGTGAAGGTGGTAGATTCTTGGGGTGAGGGCAAGTTTCCTGGGAGGATGCCGCGAAACACGAAGATAAATAAATCTAACAGCGGACTGAGCAAAATCAGCGTCGTACCCAATGCCGTAGCCATTAACACCCACCACGGCTTTTCTTTACCGCAAAGTTGGTAAACAAAATAATAGGCAGCAAAGGCGATGTAAGTTGCAACAATTACTTGATTGTATTGGGGACGACCGACTGTAGCAAACATCAGCACTACGAAGATGACAGTCAGTATTCCTGGTACTAAGTAAGCTTTACGTGTTAAATCTTTACCAGTGGAAATAATCGGAAAAAGCTGAGTGAAGCTAACAGAATCGGGCTGCTTTAATTGGGTGTGGTTATGGTAGTTGGTTGCTGAAGGCAGTGGTGTTAGTTGGTTCACTGTGGTTGCTGGGGCTTGCGAGGTCAACTCGTACTCAAAAACGTATTGCGGCCCATCAGAACCGAGAGAAATGCGATCGCCTGGGTGCAATTCTTGACATTCATACAACCGTTGTCCATTTAAATAAGTGCCATTAGCACTATTTAAATCACAAAGCACCCAGCTAAATTTGCTATCTGGAGATAAAGACAGGGGACGAACCACCGCATGACGACGAGATACCATTCGGTACATCATGGCATCCAAGACAACTTGGCAGCTGGGGTCGCGTCCAATTACTATCTCTTTACTGGGGGGAAGCGAAAAGCGAGATTCCGATCCCGAAGTTGCTCCGTTACCAGACACTAGCCGCAGAAATGCATTATGTCTTGCGTTTTTGCCTGTCATTGAGTTAGAGTGCGTTTCTAAATTAATTCTTAAAATTATTTGGCAGTAGGACTAACCTTAGCCACATCAGCAGCAGCATTGCTAAATCCACTATAGCTTCACTTACTGCGAATAAATTTAAATTTCTCGACGCAAAATTTCAAATTTTTTCATTCATCTCATGTTAATAAGTATTTTATCCACTGACACTTTTTCCTTAAACTCAGTTGTTAGGCAGATCGATTCAGATTTGATGGCGGATCTACTCTTGAGATCCTAGCTGTAAATTAAACTGACGGCAATTTATTAAAAAATAGTAGTTTTTACTGCAATTAGTTACATTAAGAAAATATATAATTACTACTGGTGTATTGTCAGTTATTTTTGCAACTAATAATTGACTCAGGTGTTTTGGCATAGGGAGTAATTAAACAAACTCCCTCAACGGTTATTTATTAAGTAAAAATCAATTTTTTATATGGTGTGTTAGGCGCAGATTTCAACATAATTTTTCATCAAAAATACTTAAAAAGCGCCTAACTATTTAGTCTTTAAAGGACTCCAGCCAGTTCTTGGTGTTCAATCTTAGTTCCAAGGACTTTCAGGAATTCTGCTAGCCAACGCGGATGGGCAGGCCAAGCTGGTGCTGTTACCAAGTTACCGTCAACCACAGCTTCATCAACAGGAATATCGACATAGATACCTCCAGCACTCCTGACATCTGGGCTACAAGCAGGGTAAGCAGTACATTTTTTGCCTTGTAAGACATCAGCAGCTGCCAATAACTGCAAGCCGTGACAAATGGCTGCTATCGGTTTATTGGCTTGAGCAAAGTGACGAGTAATTTCTATTACCTGCTGATTCAAACGAATATATTCTGGTGCCCTGCCTCCAGGAATTACCAAGGCATCGTAGGTTTCCGCTTTTACTTCTGCAAAGGTAGCATTTAAAGTGAAATTGTGGCCTGGTTTTTCGCTGTAGGTTTGATCTCCTTCAAAATCGTGAACTGCTGTTCGTATTTTGTCCCCGGCTTTTTTATTGGGGCAAACTGCATCAATAGTGTGTCCCACCATTTGCAATGCCTGGAAAGGAACCATGACTTCGTAGTCTTCTACATAGTCACCAACTAACATTAAAAGTTTCTTTGCAGCCATATTTTACTACCCTCGGTTATTAATTAATTATTTAAGTAGAACGACTTGAAAAAACCAAACTATGTTAAGTAATGTAAAAGAATAAAATTCAGTTCGTAGTGAGGACTTTAGTCCTTTTTTGAGAACTAAAGTTCTGACTACAAACCTTTAATTATTTATCCTGTTCTACTTATCATTGGTCACTTGCAAAACATAAATGACACTGTTAACGTCTAAATTTCTTATTTAGACGCATATTAGATGATGCCTTTATAGGCGAATTTATCGATATATTACAGCATTAACTTTGCCAGAATGCACCTTTTGAGGGCTACGAGTTAACAAAGTTTAACGCATTATTGTATATGATTTGCTAGTTAGGAAATGTCTGTTGCCCATAACTAGCTATAATTAATGGCTGGGGTTTATGAAAGCAAATGAAATTCAGCGATCGCTTTGTTAAAGTTTTTGTTTTCATGTCCTGGACGACTGAGTTTAATTAAAGCAAAACGCTGTAATGGTCTTAAAGATGCCCATTTTTGTTGCGTTATGACTACTCCAATTTCTTGAGCTTTTTCCTGGACAGTGGTTGGTATGCTATCCGAGTCAAGCCATGCAGGATGACGTTCCACAGGTAATTTGCCAACTGGTATCCCCGTACGCTGTAAAATCAACTCTTGGATATATTGGCGGTACAACTGAATTTCTGTGTCTGTAGTGCAAGGCAATTCCACTAAAGCTTGACGCTCTTGTGTAGTCATTTGATTCCAATCAGACAATTTTAGCTTAATACCGCAGGTATCTAATTTGCAACGTACCTGCATAGGAATACAACGCAGCGAATCCACAAAATCCGCTTCAAATTCAAAAAAATCTGTCATAAAAAATTCTGGAAAATTAACTTCTGAGAATGTTGGTTGATTCAGAGACCATTTATAAAGTAAATCTTAATTAGGGTGTGTTACGACTATGAAAGGATTTGGCACTTAAAGACAATTAAATTGAGCCGTAACTCACCATCCATGCGGCGGTGCGTTAGGGGCTAAGATACTTATTTCGTCACCAATCATATCGAAAATATGCGCCTAACACCCCACTACATTAATTTGATTTTCACTTTATAAATAACCTCTCACTAAAATTTATGGGTGAGAATGGTGACTAGGGAATAAAGAGTATAGAATACAGGACATTTCATCCAAATTAATTGTGTAGAGACAGGTAGGATTTTTACCCTACGATGTTCTACAATATTCGTAATTTTTGGATGCACAAGAGTTGTTATGTCTGTGCTTTAAAGTTTTTACTTTGAACTACTGAAACGAATGATTAAATAACTAATTGACAATGACAAAATAGCAATACCTAAACCTATTATATCAATACCGCCAATTTTTTCTAAGTCAAGAATAATAATTTTTCTGGCAACAGCAATTAAAGAAGTGACAATAACTAATTCCACCTGAAAAACATGTTTTCGTAAATAAGCTGTGATATTTTCTAAGATTTCCAAAGCGATTAAAATATTCAAAAATAAACCAAAGATTTTATATAAGGTTGTGTTAAACTTTCCATAAGGTGCTGTAAACAATTCTTTAACAATAAATACTGCTAAATCACCGATCGCCACTAAAATTACAACTACCATTAAAAGAGATAGAATCTTGGAAGCCAGAACTTCTACATTTTCAATCATGTGCATGAAGTTCTGGTCTTTAGTAGTTCCTAAAATTACCTTCAGTAGCCTTCTCATATCCTGCACCCAATTATTAAATGAAATCCCATAGAAAAATCTAGAGGATTCAAACAATCACTTTATCGATGTTTTGTGAGTTTTTTATTTCCGAGATTAAAATCGGGTATAGTAAAGTTTCTTCTTTCTCAAAATTTTATCTCTAAAGTTTCTTGTTCCTCAGAATTTTATCTCTTTAGATATAGTAATTGGTAACAGCCACGAATTGAGAGACAAAAAAATAATAATATCTATTGATTCTTGACTATTGACTAAACTCCCTATTCCTGGTTAAGCGTTATATTTTAGAGCTTACCGTTGTGAAGATTGGAGTTGATAATTTGGGAGTGGAACTTCCAGAGAAATTGGTGTCAACTGCACCGCACAGGCTTTTAATTCTGGTTGCAAGGAATCAGGGCAAGATTCAGGATGGGTGAGGGCATTGGCTTCGGCGTTATCTGCCCAAAGGGAACCCCAGTGCATGGGGACAAAAACCGTACCAGGGGCGATGGCTTTTGTCACTTTAGCAGGAAATAGAGCTTGACCACGACGCGATCGCACTTCAACACACTGATTATCTACAATACCCAACCGAGCAGCATCACGGGGATGAATTTCGATAAACGGTTGGGGGTGCATTTTGCAAATTTTTTCAATTCGTCCGGTGCGCGTCTGGGTATGCCAATGGCCGTAAACTCGTCCAGTAGTTAACACAAAAGGATAATCAGTATTTGGTGGTTCTGCCAATCCTTTTGAATAATATGCCCCAAATCGAGCGCGTCCGTCAGGGGTGTGGAAGCGGAGATTGGTGTAGAGGCGTTTGGAGTGAGGAGTTGGGAGTGAGGAGTGAGGAGTTTGGGGTGGGGAGTTGGGAGTTGAAGGTTCTAATTGATCGCTCTTAACTCTTAACTCATAACTCTTTTCTTGGTGAGGCCATTGAGTCGGGCCTTGTGCTTGTAATTGCGCGTGAGAGATACCCGTCATATCGCAGGGGCGATTTTTGGTTAGTTGGACAAACTCGGCGTAAACTTCAGCTGAATTTGCAAAGGCAAACTCTTTGGTAAAACCGAGGCGACGACCAACTTCGGCGAAAATTTCCCAATCTGGTTTCGCTTGTCTTGGTGGTTGGCGGAAGGCTTGACACAGAGTCACCATACGTTCGGAGTTGGTCATCACGCCAGTTTTTTCACCCCATTGGGCTGCTGGTAGCAGAATATGGGCATAGGCAGTGGTTTCTGTGGGATAATAAGCGTCTTGGTAGATGGTAAAAGGCGATCGCCACAATGCCTTTTTTGTCCGTTCTAAATCTGGCATACTCACAGCTGGATTAGTAGCAGCAATCCACAGTAAACCAACAGCATTATTTTCCAACCCCGTAATCATGTCCCAAGCAGTTAAACCAGGATGGGGCGAAATTTGTCCTGGCTGGAGTCTCCAAAACTCTTCAACTTCTGCACGGTGCTGGGGATTTTTAATTAGCCGATAACCCGGTAATAAATGCGCTAAACCGCCAGCTTCCCGTCCTCCCATTGCGTTTGGCTGACCGGTGAGGGAAAAAGGCCCAGCCCCAGGTTTGCCAATTTGTCCCGTCATCAGGTGCAGGTTGATGATGGTTCTTACCTTAGCTGTTCCTTCTGAGGATTGATTTATACCCATCGACCACAACGACAACACCCGTTGTGATTCACCCCAATACCGTGCTGCTGTTTCTAAATCTTCAATACTGATACCACATTCGCGAGCCACCACTTCTGGCGGATAGTGGCGAATAACCTCGGCATAAGCTGGAAAATTGCTGGTACAGTCGTCCACAAACATGGTATCAACGTAGTTCCAACGCATCAACAAATGAGCGATGCCGTTTAACAAGTCGATATCTGTACCGGGACGAATGGCTAAATGTAAATCTGCGGCTTCTGCGGTTGGCGTGCATCGGGGATCGACCACAATCATTTTGACTTTGCGGTTTTTTTTGTGATACTTTGCCAATCGATTGAAAGCGATGGGATGACATTCAGCTGCATTAGTGCCAATTAAAAATGCACAGTCAGTTAACTCCAAGTCTTCGTAACAGCAAGGGGGGCCGTCTGCACCAAAGCTTTGAATGTATCCAGCCACAGCACTAGACATACATAAACGGGAGTTAGCATCAAAATTATTGCTACCCAAACACCCTTTCATGAATTTCTGGGCTATGTAATAGTCTTCAGTTTGAAACTGACCAGAACCATACATACATATAGCTTCTGGCCCTTGAGTTAAACGCACAGTTTGAATGCGTTTGACGATGACATCGAAAGCTTCATCCCAACTCACACGGCGAAACTCTTGGTCTAAAGAATCTCGCACCATTGGGTAATGTAATCTATTTTTATCTAAAGATTCGGCGATGGTTGCACCTTTGACACAAACCATACCCTGACTTGATGGATGAGTTTTATCACCCCGCACTCGCCAAATAGGATTTCCTTCGTTATCTCGATTAGTTGCTTTATTTAGTTGGGCTGGGGGTGAAACTTCTAGTCCACAACCGACACCACAGTAAGGACAAAGGGTTTTGGTAAATTCACTCATACCAATTTTGGATTTTAGATTTTGGATTTTTGATTAAAAGTTTTAGAGGTTGTTTAAAAAGTGAAGTGAATATTTTTTTGTTCCAAGCGCCAAGCTAATAAACCAAGAGCGAAAATTAAACCAAAATTCGAGGCAATCATCGCCCAGAAGCTTTTAATACTGGTGACTTCTAAAGCACCATTTTTCTTCGGCTTTTTGTAGACTTTACCAGTGGGCGTATCTTGGACGCTGTTGTAATAAATTATGCCGTAGATGGCTGCAATGATACCTGTAAAAGCGATCGCTAATCGCCAATTAGAAGCCCCACCAGCCAAAAAGCTTGTAGAAACTGCAATTATTGGTAAAGCAAACTCGGCACCAAAAGCCCCAAAGTTACCCCAACCGCCATAAATACCTTGGGCAATTCCCATCTCCTTCGGTTGGAACCATTCCGCCACCATCCGAATACCAACAACAAACCCAGAACCAACAATTCCCATCAGCAAACGACTGATGACTAATTGATGAAAATCTTGCGCTAACGCCGTCGCCAAACAAGGAACAGCCGCAAATATCAACAGCATTGAATAGGTAATTCTAGGGCCAAAACGATCCAAAAGCATCCCAATAATTAACCGTGCCGGAATCGTCAAAGCCAAGTTACAAATGCCCAAAGTTTTGATTTGTTCCGGCGCTAAATCTAATTGTTTGCCAATAGTTGTAGCAAAGGGAGCAAAATTAAACCAACAAACAAAAGTGAGAAAAAAAGCAAACCAAGTCTGATGTAAGATGCGATAGCGATCGCTGAATGAAAATAGATTTTTAAGCATTTTAGTTCTTGAAGAGGTGGGGAGATGGGGAGGTGGGGAGGTGGGGAGGTGGGGAGGTGGGGAGGTGGGGAGATGGGGAGGTGGGGAGATGGGGAGGTGGGGAGGTGGCCAGATGGGGAGGTGGGGAGGTGGCCAGATGAGGGACAAAGTAATTCTTCTTTCCCCCCATCCCCCCATTCCCTTATCTCCCCATCCCCTTATCTCCCCATCCCCCCATCCCCCCATCCCCTTATCCCCCCATCCCC
>Ga0314811_100010_pt1 | contig 28548 bp, 23 predicted proteins | sample STEome_7_FD_202340 | JGI IMG/M metagenome (GOLD analysis project Ga0314811, IMG submission 202340) | Metatranscriptome of soil surface biofilm microbial communities from soil inoculated with nitrogen-fixing consortium DG1, State College... ...
GTTTCTTTGATTCATGTAGTGTGTCAATTGCCACTCCCCCCAAGAAACTTAGTTATATTCATTGTGCTAGCAATCAGTTAACAGAAATTTACTAATATCAGTAATCAATTAATTTAAATTAAATCTACAGTGGAGAATGTAAGATGCTCACGGCGATCGCTTTGCTGTGGAGACAAATGTTTCCTCCCCCAGCAACAAAAGCCAAAAAACCACCAAAAGCGGTAATACTACTACTCTAGGAAGACGTGAAGACCGATCCAACTAGGTGCTTACATGTTTTTACAATATTTTTATCAAAGAACATTACTCCATGTGCCTTGTGCCCCTAAAGTGGTTTATCGAATAGCTTATGCAACCTACTAATCCAAACCAATTTACGGAAAAAGCCTGGGAAGCGATCGCCCACACGCCGGATATTGTTAAACAATATCAGCAACAACAGATTGAAAGCGAACATTTGATGAAAGCACTGCTAGAACAAGATGGTCTAGCTAGCAGTATTTTGACGAAAGCCAGCGTTAACTTGCAAAAACTCAGGGATCGCACCGATCAATTCATCCAACGTCAGCCGAAAGTGTCTGGTAGCAGTACTTCCGTCTATTTAGGACGCAGCTTGGATACACTACTAGATCGTGCAGACGGATATCGCCAAGAATTTAAAGATGAATATATTTCAATAGAACATTTATTGCTGGCTTATGCTAAAGACGATCGCTTTGGCAAAAGTTTATTTCAAGAATTCGGTTTAGACGAAAAGAAACTAAAAAATATTATTAAACAAATTCGTGGGAGCCAAAAAGTGACCGACCAAAATCCAGAAGGCAAATATGACGCACTGGAAAAATATGGGCGTGACCTTACAGAAGCAGCCCGAAAAGGTCAACTAGATCCAGTGATTGGACGGGATGATGAAATTCGTCGCACCATCCAAATTCTCTCTCGTCGTACTAAGAATAACCCTGTATTAATTGGCGAACCTGGTGTTGGAAAAACTGCCATCGCCGAAGGTTTAGCACAGCGCATTGTGGCTGGTGATGTGCCCCAATCCCTCAAAGACCGCAAGTTAATTGCCTTAGATATGGGTGCTTTAATTGCGGGGGCAAAATTTAGGGGTGAATTTGAAGAACGTCTGAAAGCAGTATTAAAAGAAGTCACCGAATCTGGCGGTAATATTGTTTTATTTATTGATGAAATTCACACCGTTGTTGGTGCTGGCGCTACCCAAGGAGCGATGGATGCTGGGAATTTATTAAAACCAATGTTGGCACGCGGCGAATTGCGCTGTATTGGGGCCACAACCTTGGACGAATATCGCAAGTATATCGAAAAAGATGCAGCATTAGAAAGACGTTTCCAACAAGTTTATGTGGATCAGCCTAGTGTCGAAGACGCGATTTCGATTTTGCGGGGTTTGAGAGAACGCTATGAAAACCACCACGGGGTGAAGATTTCCGATAGTGCTTTGGTTGCAGCGGCGATATTATCGAGTCGTTATATTAGCGATCGCTTCTTACCAGATAAAGCCATTGACTTAGTAGATGAAGCCGCCGCTAGATTAAAAATGGAGATTACCTCCAAACCAGAAGAACTCGACGAAATCGACCGCAAGATTTTGCAATTGGAGATGGAAAAATTATCACTGCAAAAAGAAAGTGATGCTGCTTCTCGCGAACGTTTAGAAAGACTGGAAAAAGAAATTGCTGACCTCAAAGAAGAACAAAGTACTCTCAACGCGCAATGGCAATCTGAAAAAGATATTATTACTAAAATTCAGTCCGTCAAAAAAGAAATTGAACGGGTGAATTTAGAAATTCAGCAAGCAGAACGCGATTACGACCTCAACAGGGCTGCGGAATTGAAGTATGGTAAATTAACAGATTTACATCGCAAATTAGAAGCAGCAGAAAGCGAATTAGCAAATGCCCAAAAAACCGGCAAATCTTTGTTGCGAGAAGAAGTAACCGAAGCTGATATTGCTGAAGTAATTTCTAAATGGACGGGAATTCCCATTAGCAAGTTGGTGGAATCTGAAAAAGAAAAACTGCTACATTTAGAACATGAATTGCACCACCGCGTGGTTGGACAAGAAGAAGCAGTCACAGCTGTAGCCGATGCAATTGTGCGATCGCGTGCTGGATTAGCCGATCCCAATCGTCCCATCGCCAGCTTTATTTTCCTCGGCCCCACTGGTGTCGGTAAAACCGAATTGGCGAAAGCCTTAGCGGCGTACATGTTCGACACCGAAGAAGCTTTAGTGCGAATCGATATGTCGGAATATATGGAGAAACACGCCGTCTCAAGACTTATCGGTGCGCCTCCAGGATATGTAGGTTATGAAGAAGGCGGGCAATTAACTGAAGCAATCCGTCGTCGTCCTTATGCGGTGATTCTCTTCGATGAAATCGAGAAAGCCCACCCCGATGTATTCAATATTTTCCTACAAATACTCGATGATGGTCGGGTTACCGATGCCCAAGGTCATACAGTGGACTTCAAGAACGCTATTATCATCATGACCAGCAACATCGGTTCTCAATATATTCTCGATATCGCTGGTGATAACGCACACTATGAAGAAATGCGCCGTCGGGTAATGGAGGCGATGCGAAATAGCTTCCGTCCAGAATTCCTCAACCGCGTAGATGAAATGATCATCTTCCACGGTTTAAACAAGCACGAATTACGTCAAATCGTACAATTACAAGTACAAAGACTGCGCCAAAGACTGAGCGATCGCAAGATTTCTCTGAAACTCTCAGATGCTGCTCTTGACTTTTTAGCAGAAGTAGGGTATGACCCAGTGTTTGGGGCCCGTCCATTGAAACGAGCCATTCAGCGGGAGTTAGAGACGCAAATTGCCAAAGCCATCTTGCGGGGAGAATTCAACGACGGTGACACCATCTTCGTGGACGTGCAAAATGAGCGTCTTTCCTTTAGCCGTTTACCTGTTGTGGAGATTTTTAGTAGTTGAGGCGATTTTGGATTGTGGGAGGCAACACAATATGGTTCGGTTAAAGGGAAAAGGGGAAAGGGGAAAGGGGAAAGGATAGACCTCTAAGAGAAGTCGAGAAAAGGGGAAGGGGAAAGGGGGGAAAGGTTTGGTATTTTCCCTTTCCCCTTTAACATGTATTTCTTTTCCCTTTGACCACAAGAGTGCAAAAAGCAATTGATTGCAAGAGGTCTGATAATATTTAAAACCTTTCCCCCTTTCCCTTTCCCCTTTCCCCTTTCCCCTACTGACCTTTACAAAGTACTTGTCGCATTTTCCGCATATTCGCGGGCAATTCAAAGTTCATTGCTTGTTGAATGAAAATTGACGGAATTGGGATATTAGGTGTAGCTTGCACAGTATAAGCGAGTAAAGTGCCATTACCGCAATCTTTGAGTTCTAAATGAGCATCAAAATCCTCAAAAGTTCCTTTTTCCATACGAAATTGGATTTGTTGCCCTAGTACTTCTACAACATTGAGGTAAATTTCCACTTGAGCCGTGAAAAACAGAAAGGCTTTTTGTGCTGCTTGGTACAGGCGCTTGACTTCACCGCGATGTATTACTTCGCTTTTGGTAATATCGGGGAAATACTGCACCCAGCGCGGGTAATCGGTTAATTGCTGCCAGACTTGCGATCGCACCATCGGCACATACATCCAAGCTGTGACAGCGCCACCCCATGCTTTGTGCGATCGCGTTTCGACTAAAATTTCACCCTGTACCAGTAACCTTTGCTTGTCTTGACTCCAAGCCATATCTGAACCTGCAATAATTGAACTTAAAATATGAGACGCAGACATAATGATTTCACTAACTCCTCAACTCGTCCACCTAAAAATGTTGAAATTCCAAGCCATTAAAACTTGATTCAACCCAACCCACTCAATTTTAGTTCCAGTTTAATACTTGTCCTTTCCGGAAACTGTTATTTTTGGTAATTATTTCAGTCAGTTTACTGGTAAAACTGTATTTCTAAACACAATTAACACAATCAACACTTAAGTAAAAATTTATCAAAGCAATACTCATAAATAAAAAATCAACTTTTTAACAGTTAAAATGGCACAAATACCAAGTAACATCCAGGGTCAAGACTAATTTTAGAAGTTTCCACGGTGGTAACTTGCATCCACCTTAATGAAATTTTAGTAATTAGCCTCTGCGAATTTTTGCGTGTTATTTCTGATTAAACTGAAACTTCATTGTATTTTCATACTGAAATATCAACACTAAGTCCAATGTCTGTTGAATTGAGAGGAAAACTTAAGTGAGTCAATCATCCTTAAACCGTAGATTAATTCAGATTTTCGGAGTTCTTCTGGGTATGAGTTTAGCAGTGTGGATACTCCGAGGCTTTGGGATTCTGACTTTTATTCCGGGTGGAGTGATTTGGCTACTGTTACTGGGGGCGATCGCGATCGCGATTATTAGTTATGCTCAAAGAACTTGGTGGCGTTTTTAATTATTGGGTATGTTGACTGTTGACTGTTGACTGGTGAATTATATTCTCCGCTGCCCCCATCCCCTCTTGCCTCATCCCCCCATCTCCCCATCCCCCCATCCCCTCATGCCCCATGCCCCATGCCCCATGCCCATTTAATTAACCTAGTACCTGCTGATGGAAGCTTCCGAGCTATTAGAAACAATTACACTTTTAATTCATCAAGCCGAGCAGGGGGAAATTGACCCTTGGGATGTGCAAGTAATTGAGGTGATTGACCGTTATATAGAACTGATGGCACCAGAGGCAATCAGGAAAGGCTATGAAACAGACTTGTCTCAATCTGGACAAGCCTTTTTGTCAGCATCAATGCTTGTATTGTTCAAAGCTAATACTTTAATGCAGTTGTCAACAGTAGAAGATGTACAAGATGGTGTACTAGATGATGCTCTATTGACAGATGAAGACGGTGTATACCATCATGGCCCTCGGCTACCATTAGAACGGCAATTGCGTCGTCGTCCAGCAGCTATGCCACCGCCAAAACGCCGGGTAACTCTGCAAGAGTTAATCGAGCAATTGCAAATCATGGCGAACCAGCTAAAACTCGTAGAGAAAACCAGCAAACCTGCACGTCCCAGGCGTCAGCCTAGTATCCAAAGTATGCGGCAGGCTCTAGAGTTGGCTCACCAGGAAAATCTGACAGAAGTGGCTGGAGAACTAGAGCAGGTTTTGAGATTATCGTCACAAGAACTATGTTTAGAGCAAAATTGGTTGAATTTAGAACAACTTGTAGATTTGTGGACTCACAGGAGCCAATCATCTCAAAATGAGTCTGGACACCACTCTGAACATAGTCATTTAGTTAGCGTTTTTTGGGCGCTATTACTCCTGTCGGCTCAATCTAAAGTAGAGCTGTCTCAAGAGGAATTTTACAATGAGATTAAAGTCCGCTTACTCACAGATTCAGCTAACAATTCGCCAGCCTGTGAGCAGCCAATTAACTCAGTAAGCCATAACTAGCTTTAACGATAGTTTAGAGATTTTTGCGTCAGCTTCAAAATCCGAGTAAATTGAAAAGATAAGCGATCGCTTGTCATCTAAGTGTACCTATGGTTGCAATAACTACTAAATTATTGTTATCCCTATTTCGAGGGATAACTTAGAGCAGAAATAAAAATGATGATTAAGTATCACTCAATGAAAGTAAACTGGCTTGTGGTTGAGGAATAAACTTTTATGAAAGCGATGATTCTCGCGGCTGGCAAGGGTACTCGCGTGCGTCCCATTACGTACACTATGCCCAAACCGATGATGCCCATCCTGCAAAAGCCAGTGATGGAGTTCTTGCTGGAACTATTACGCCAACATGGATTTGACCAGATTTTGGTCAATGTGAGTCATTTGGCTGAAGAAATAGAAAACTATTTCCGCGATGGTCAGCGGTTTGGGGTACAAATTGCCTATTCTTTTGAAGGGAAAATAGACGACGACGGTAAACTGGTGGGTGAAGCCATTGGTTCGGCTGGAGGAATGCGCCGCATTCAAGACTTTTCACCATTTTTTGATGACACTTTCGTCGTGTTGTGCGGTGATGCTTTGATTGACCTGGATTTAACTGCCGCAGTTAAATGGCATAGAGCTAAAGGATCCATCGCTACTATTATTACGAAATCTGTCCCCAAGGAAGAAGTTTCTAGTTACGGTGTGGTTGTTACTGACGAAGACGGCCGTGTTAAAGCTTTCCAAGAAAAACCATCAACTGAAGAAGCCCTCAGCACCAACATCAACACCGGTATTTATATCTTTGAACCAGAGGTATTTAACTATATCCCCTCTGGCGTTGAATACGACATTGGTGGCCAGTTGTTCCCCAAACTAGTGGAAATCAAAGCTCCCTTTCATGCGATCGCTATGGACTTTGAATGGGTAGATATTGGTAAAGTACCAGACTATTGGCGGGCAATTCGGGGTGTACTATTGGGTGAAATCAAAAATGTACAAATTCCCGGTTATGAAGTCGCCCCTGGAATTTACACTGGCTTAAATGTTGCCGTCAATTGGGACAAAGTGGATATCACAGGCCCAGTTTACATTGGTGGGATGACAAGAATAGAAGACGGAGCAAAAATTGTCGGCCCAGCGATGATAGGCCCCAATTGTTGGATATGTAGTGGCGCAACTGTAGAAAACAGCGTCATTTTTGAATGGTCGCGCCTCGGCCCAGGCGTCCGCCTAGTCGATAAGCTAGTGTTTGGACGTTACTGCGTTGATAAAACTGGCGCTTCAATAGATGTCCAAGCCGCAGCTTTAGACTGGCTGATAACCGATGCTCGTCAAACAGTACCATCCCATACCCCTGTTGAACGACAAGCAATAGAGGAATTACTGGGGACAAGCGCGAATTAAAATAAAAAGTTAGGAGTTAGGAATAAAGTTAGGAGTTAGGAGTTAGGAATAAGAAATAAAGTTAGGAGTTAGGAGTTAGGAGTGAGGAATAAAATAAGGAGTTAGGAATAAAGTTAGGAGTTAGGATCTTTATTTTTAACACTTAACTCTTCACTCTTAACTCTTCACTCCTAACTCTTAACTCCTAACTCTTAACTCCTAACTCCTAACTCCTAACTCCTAACTCCTAACTCCTAACTATTTAGATACGTATATCTTCTGAGACTCTGCTCGTAGGTTTGTAGGAGTCGCTGGGATTCCGCTAGAGTGATGCGCTTTTCCTCTAAGGCTTTTTCGCAACGCTGACGGATGTTTTCCACCATATCTTCAGAATCATATTGAACGTAGCTAACTACTTCACTCATGGTGTCGCCTTTAACTACGTGTTCTATTTGGTAGCCTTTGGGCGTTAATTGGATGTGAACGGCGTTGGTATCGCCAAATAAGTTGTGCAAGTTACCCATGATTTCCTGGTAAGCTCCATTGAGAAACATACCCAAGTAATAGGGTTCTCCTGTTTTGTAGGGGTGGAGTTCTAAAACTGATTTGACATCGCGCAAGTCAATAAAGCGGTCTATTTTACCGTCGCTGTCGCAGGTGAGGTCTGCTAAAATTCCCCGGCGCGTTGGTTCTTCGTCCAAGCGGTGGATTGGCATGATGGGGAATAACTGGTCGATCGCCCAACAATCTGGTGCTGATTGAAACACTGACATGTTGACGTAATAGATAGAAGCCATGATTTTTTCTAGGTCTTCCAACTCATCAGGTACGTATTCTTGCTGTCTAGTAATGTTTAAAATCTTATGACAACAAGCCCAGTAGAGACGTTCGGCTTTGGCTCGTTCCCTGAGGCGTAAAATTCCCAAGTTAAAGCGGCTGATGGCTTCTTCTTTGAATTGTGCCGCGTCGTGGTAAAGCTCTTGGTAATTTTCTTTGTTGATGGATTGGTAGCTTTCCCAGAGGTAATTAATGATTGGGGATTCTCCCTCTTGGGGTGGTTCTGGCGGGTCGAGGGGGACATCACTGGTACTGAGAACATCGAAAATCAGCACCGACTGATGGGAAGCGATCGCTCGTCCACTTTCACTAATTAGTGTTGGTACGGGAATTTGCCGTTCAGCACAGGTATCTTTTAACTCTGCCACAATATCGTTGGCATAGTTTTGCATATTGTAATTTTTCGATGCGTAGAAGTTGGTTTGGGAACCGTCGTAATCTACACCCAAACCGCCACCTACATCGAGGTATTTCATGTCTGCCCCCAGCATTGCCAATTCTACGTAGATGCGACTGGCTTCTTGGATGGCATCTTTAATGACATTAATGGCAGAAATTTGTGAGCCGATATGGAAGTGCATCAGCTGTAAAGAATCCAGCAGATTAGCTTCCCGTAGCTTGTCAACTGCCTCGATGACCTCAGGCATAGTCAAGCCAAATTTAGCGCGATCGCCACTGGAGGTTCCCCACCGTCCCATACCTTGAGTGCTGAGTTTCGCCCGGACGCCCAAAATCGGCTTAATTCCTAATTGGCGATTGGCTGCAATCACCAAATCCACCTCTTCAATTTGTTCTAGAACAATGATTGGTGTTTGTCCTAGTCTTTGGGCTAACATTGCCGTTTCAATGTATTCCTGGTCTTTATAGCCATTGCAAACTAACAATGCTCCTGGTGTATCCAAGATAGCTAGAGCAATCATTAATTCTGGCTTAGAACCGGCTTCTAAACCAAATTGATGGGGCTTGCCGAATTTGACTAAATCCTCAATCAAATGCCGTTCTTGGTTACATTTGACAGGAAACACGCCACGGTAGACACCAGGGTAGTTGTAACGGGCGATCGCTTTAGCAAAACAAGCGTTCAACCGCTCAATCCGGTCTTCTAAAATATCGGAAAAGCGAATCAGCAAGGGTAATCCCAAATTGCGCTGCTTCAAGGCGTTGACTAATTCAAACAAATCTAGAGAACCCCCGCGATCGCCTTTTGGCGCAACGGTAACATGACCAGCAGCATTAATGGAAAAATAAGGTTGTCCCCAACCTTCGATGCGATATAATGTTTCGCTATCCTCAATTTTCCAGGAGCGAGGTAAATCTCCTGTTGTGGTAGTACTTGGTGGTAACAGCTTTTTTTGTTGATTTTTTTTCACTTCGGATTTGTGTCCATTGGACGGTAGTAGTACCACCTCGTCAGATGTAGCAGTTGACTCAACACCCATTTCTTCCTAACCTCTGTGTTTCACCCACGAATTAACAATTTAGCGCATTCGTTTCAGAACCGATATGCACCCAAGGTTAATTTCTGAGATAAACTCTGATTGGTCAAGAGTCATTAGTCATTTGTCATTAGTCATTGGTCATTTGTCAGAAGTGCAAAAGGCTTGAACAATGGACAAAAGACAATGGACAATTGACTAGATAAAAACTTTATTAAGTTTTGGGAGATAGCTTTGGAACGCACATTTTTAGCAATTAAACCAGACGGCGTACAACGCAAATTGGTGGGTGAAATTATCCGTCGCTTTGAAACTAAAGGTTTTACCCTAGTTGGTTTGAAGTTCCTCAAAGTCAGTCGGGAATTAGCCGAACAACATTACGATGTTCACAAAGAACGTCCCTTTTTTGGTAGCTTAGTGGAATTTATTACTTCTGCACCCGTTGTAGCGATGGTGTGGGAAGGAGATGGCGTTGTTGCAGCTGCCAGAAAAATCATTGGTGCAACAAACCCCTTATCAGCCGAACCAGGAACAATTCGCGGCGATTTTGGTATTAATATCGGCCGCAACCTCATCCACGGTTCCGACGCTCAAGAAACCGCCCAACGAGAAATAGCTCTCTGGTTTAAGGATGAAGAATTAGTGAATTGGCAACCCCATTTAACGTCCTGGTTGCGCGAGTAGGGAGTGGGGAGATGGGGAGATAGGAAGATAGGGAGACGGGGAGATAGGGAGATAGGGAGATGTGGGAGATGTGGGAGGTGTGGGAGGAAAGGAAGCGAAAGAGGGGGAAGCATAAGTTTTATTTCCCATCACAGTACCTACACTCCCCACACTTCCCCATCTCCCCATCCCCTCTTCTCACTTCGGTACTTCCGTCTTTTCCGGTTCTACTTGGGGTAATTCGGTGTCAACGCGTTTGGAAAATCCCCAGCCTAATATCAGGAAAATGGCTGTAATCATTGCCCATTCTGGTGGGACTAAATTATCGTTGACTACTTTTAATAACAGTCGCAAGCCCACTAAAGCCACAGTTATATAGCCTGCATCTTCTAGATTTTCATACTCATCTAGCCAACGAATAAACAATCCCGCCATAAATCGCAGCGTGATAATACCGATTGTGGCACCCGTCAGCACTAGCCACTTTTCTTGAGAAACAGCGATCGCAGTTGTGACGCTATCCAAGGAAAATGCTAAATCTGTAAATGCAATCACAGGAATGGCTTGCAATAGAGAACTAAAACGCGGCCCGTGATGATGCTCGTCTTTGCCTTCTTCTGAGGTAAAGTGTTGGAATACCAGCCACAGCAAGTAGGCAGCGCCCAATAATTCAAATTGCCAGAATTGTTGTACCCAAGTGGCAGTAAGAATCAGGGTAATTCGCAACACATAGGCCACCACTAAACCAAAGTTTAAAGCTTTACGCTCAAGTTCTTTGTCTTCTAATCCTTGGGCGATGGCTGCAAGGGCAATGGCATTGTCAGCAGATAGCACCGCTTCTAAAAACACCAGTATCAGCAAGACTATCGGGGCTTCAACACTGAAATGAAAGTGGAGGTAATCAAAAATTCGGTCTAGCATTCCAATTTTCTCAAGCAGGAAAAAGTTAAAATTTGACAGGAAACAGAGATTTTTTTATTCAAGATTGCAGTAAATTGCCACCTCGATCCAGCTTAACGTGGTTCTGGTGCATTCTGAAGAGGGTTCAATTGGTGCGTTCCCCCTACTACTGGCTCATTTAGCGTGTAAGTCAATACACCGAAAGTTTTAATATTTTTCCAATGTTATGTCAATGCAATGCCGTCATCTGGCATCTAAGTAATTGTGCAGAATAAATGACTTAAGCAACTCCAAAAAATCAATTATTCCGGTTCAAGCGTTCACAGTTAACACTCAACAGTCAACAATCTTCTATAGAATATTTTTTTACTTAAAAGTCCCTTATTCCATAAGTTCTGAATATTTTTGCCATGCCAACTTTGCTGCACCCACCATCCCAGCAAATTTTCCTAACTGGGCTGGCAAAATTTGTAAACCCTCTCGCGATAAAGGCTGCACTCGCTTCTCAACTTCTGCCTTGACTGCTGGATAGAAAAACTCAAAGCTACCACTGATACCCCCACCGATGACGATCGCTTGCGGTGTCAGCACATAAACCAAAGTTGTCAAACCAATCCCCAAACACATACCATATTCTTGCCAAAAAGTCAAAGCCTCGCTATCTCCTTGTTGGGCAAGGATACCCAATTCGATGGGTTCCTTGAGAGTACGGCGACGAATGGCAGTAGCAGAAGTATATTGTTCCAAAGAGCCTTGATTGCCGCTATTGCACATTGGCCCCTCAGGGTTAAATGAAATTAAACCGAGTTCTCCAGCAGCTCCTTGGTGTCCAACAAATAATTTGCCATTGAGCATAACTGCGCCACCAACCCCAGTCCCTAAAGTCAGAAGAATCAAATTTTGAAATTGGCGACCAGCTCCCAACCAAGCTTCTCCCAAAAGAGCGCAGTTAGCATCATTGCCAATTACAGTTGGTTTACCAGTTTTAGCTTCCAACCAATCTGCTAGAGGTACATCAATCCATCCAGGTAAATTAATAGCAATTTTCGCAATCCGCGCTGGCGCATCAGCCGGGCCAGGAGTTCCCACACCAATGGCAACACTTTGATTATCTGGATCGATTTGAGCAATAGCATCTAGCAACACTGCCAGCACAGCCTCCGGTGTTGTTGGTTGGGGAGCTGTCAAAGTCAAAGATTGCAAGCAAGTACCATCAGCTGTAAAACGCCCCAGCTTAATCGCTGTTCCCCCCACATCAATCCCAATTACATCATTAGTCATTAGTCATTAGTCATTAGTCATTAGTCATTAGTTATTGGGCATTGGGCATAGGGCATTGGGCATGGGGCATTGGTTATTCTCCCTTGTCTCCCTTGTCTCCCTTGTCTCCCTTGTCTTCCCCATCTCCCACCCTGCGGGTTCGCGCTAGCGTCTCTCAAAGAGAAGCTAAAGCTACATCTTTCCACTCTCCAGTTCAAAATCGACAATTCCTCACGGTTTTGGGATTTTGGTACGAAAATATTCTAAATTTTCTGTTTTATTGGGTGCGAGTCGTAAGTCAGCAACAGTCGTGGTACGAATATTTGATTGCTCTTGCCAAGTTGTAACTGGAGTACCTCTTAAGATACCAGAAAGGGCTACTGAAAGCATAAACCCGCCAGTAGCGGCGGCAATTAATGTCAGGTTATCTTTCACAAAAATCTCTCTACTATTTAGTATTTGTCATTAGTTATTAGTTATTAGTCATTAGTCATTAGTGGAAAACTAATTACCAATGCCCCATGCCCCATGCCCCATGCCCAATAACTACTTTCGGATTCTATTTTCTCTTCGTAAACGAGGATTGACAAATTCATTTAACCCTTCACCAAGTAGTGATAACCCTACTACCATGCATGTCATTGTTAAACCAGGGAAAAGGGTAGTCCACCAAATGCCAGTAGGTAAAGCTTCTAGTGCTTGTTTTAAATCGTATCCCCATTCTGGCACTTCTTCTGGAAGTCCTAGCCCCAAAAAGCCCAAACCGCCCAATACTAAGATTGCATCGGCGGCGTTGAGGGTGAATAGTACGGGTACACTTTGAATGACGTTGAAAAATAGATATCGAGAAAGCACAGTCCAAGTAGAAGCACCCATCGCTTGAGCGGCTTCGATAAACACTTCAGTTTTGACGCTAACGGTATGGTTGCGGACAACTCGGTAATATTGGGGAATGTAAGCAATACTAATGGCGATCGCTGCATTAAAAATCCCACGCCCCACCACAAAGGCCAGTGTCACGGACAACAGCAGCCCTGGTAGAGTGTAGATGCTATCCATAATAAACAGCAACGCTTTATCCAATTTACCGCCGAGATAACCACTGAGCATCCCCAAAGGCACACCGATAATCATACTCAATGCGGTTGCCAAAATCACCACTTGCAAAGCAGCTTGAGCGCCGAACAATGTGCGAGAAAAGACATCATAACCCAGACGGCTAGTACCAAACCAATATTTAGCCGATGGTGGCTGGTGAATTGGATTTGACAGAAAATCTTTCGGATTTTGCAACCATCCCCAAGCTTGGAATACAGGAGCGAAGAATGCCAGGAAAATGAAAAATAGGGTAATGACTAACCCTATCAGCATGAGTTTCTGCGAAAGATTGGGATTTTTAGCGAACTGGAAAAATATTGGCAACTGCCGTTTTGTAATGGCCATAAAGCAAGTTAGGAGTTATGAGTTATAAGTTATGAGTTATAAGAGTAATTTTGTCAACTCAAAATTCAACCCTACCTTGGAAGATGTTTGAAAAGTCCTGTTGTTGGTAGCAAAAAGTTTTAGCTCCCCCTAAATTACCCTTAAAAAGGGCGACTTTAAGAAGTTTTCCTTTTTAAAAGGGGCTAGGGTGGATCGAGAGGTGCTGAAAATCACATCCAACCACTTTTCAAACCATCTCTAACCCCAAACTCCAAACCCCAAACTCCAAACCCCAAACCCCAAACTCCTAACTACAGATTACTTTCAATCAACTGCCGATATTCGCTCTTTTGCTTCACGCCTTTGACTTCCTTCAATAATTCCTTGTTTTTAAACAATTGAACGGTTGGCGTTCCAGTAACGTTAGCATTTTCAGCAATTTCTCGGTCTTTGTCGATATCAATTTCTACAAAGTGGATTTTGCTGTCAAATTCATCGACTACTTTATTTAAAATTGGCTTCAAGGTATGACAAGGGCCGCAACCAGGAGCAACGTATTTCACTAGGAGTAGGCGATCGCTTTCATGGAATAATTTCCGTAAAGCGTAACCACCTTCATGGCGAGTTGCACTCAAGTTAAATCCAGCTTCTTCCTCAGCTTCAGTCTTTTTAGCTGGCTGATGTTGTAATTCGTTATCTGCTGTTTCTGGCTGTTGATGGAATTCTTGAATCAAGCCACTGGAAGATAACCAACGTTCTGCCAACATCGCCGCCATACAGCCAGTACCCGCAGCGGTAATTGCTTGGCGAAATTCATGATCTTGTACGTCGCCAGCAGCAAAAACGCCTTCGACGCTGGTTTCTACAGAACCCGGTTTGGTGACAATGTAACCGACTTCATCCAGTTCCAATTGTCCTTTAAATAAGGAAGTATTGGGAGTGTGACCAATGGCGTAGAATAAGCCTTTAGCGCTGAGTTTGCTCTCTTCACCGGTTTTGGTGTTGCGGATTTTCACTCCTTCCATGTGACCGTTACCGAAGATATCCACGGCCTCTGTGTTCCAATGCACCTGGATTTTCGGGTTGCTCAAAACTCGGTCTTGCATAGCTTTGGAAGCCCGCATTTTATCGGTGCGTACCAACATATTTACCTTAGAACCATACTTGGTCAGGTAAATAGACTCTTCTGCTGCTGAGTCGCCAGCACCAATTACAGCCAATTCTGCACCGTGAAAAATGGGTGTTGCACCATCGCAAATTGCACAAGCCGAAATACCCCGACTCCAAAATTCATGTTCGCTGGGTAAACCCAAACGTTTTGCTGTTGCACCGGTAGCAATGACTATGCTGTTGGTTTTGATTTCCCTTTCTTGCGATCGCACTGTAAATGGACGCTGACTCAAGTCAACTGATATAACATCTTCAGTATATAGTTCAGCCCCCCAGCGCTCTGCTTGCGCCTTCATTTTATCCATCAATTCCGGCCCGGTAATACCTTGGGGAAACCCAGGAAAGTTTTCGACTTCCGTCGTCGTCATTAATTGCCCACCAGGCAATCCCCCGGCTTGGAAACCTTCAAATACAACGGGTTTCAGGTTAGCACGTCCAGCATAGATGGCGGCTGTGTACCCTGCTGGCCCAGAACCGATAATTACTAAGTTTTCTACTGTGGGGTTACTCATGACAATATATAAACTCATAACGACTACGCTTAATATAGCATAACAAATTAGGATTGGCTATATCAGATGGGAAGCGGTGGGAAAACGCCTACAGTACTGTGCGCTCAATACTTGCCAAAAATGCTCTTAACTACTACAAGTTTTCTCGCAGATATTTCCTGATAATTTCAATATCTATTTCTAGGAATTCTGCCATTTCTTGAACACTCATACCTTTATCAACACATTTTGGGGCTAATTTCAATTTTGTTTGTAGTTCTGTTTTCGCCTTTATCTTTGCCACGATATTCTCGAACAATTCACTGTTTTTGAATTCATCTAAATCTAGCATGGCTTCAATTGACCCTAATATTATGATGTGCCAGTAGCGTAACTCATGATATTTTGAACCACTAAGACTGTTCTTGTAGATATTTCTTGATAATTTCAGCATCTACTTCTAAAAATTCAGCTATTTCTTGAACGCTCATACCTTTATCAACACATTTTGGAACTAATTCTAATTTTGCTTCTATTTTTGTCTTTGTTAAGATGCTCTGGTACAATCGAGTTTTTGTGAATGCATCTAAATTTAGCATGGCTTCAATTTCCTTTAAAGTCAGGTTTGGAAACTTAGAAAATACAATGCCTTGGATAAATGCTAGCACTTTATTTTGAAGATTTTCATCCGTTAAATTTTCTCTAGCCTGATTGATTAGCTCTTGAGCTAAAGAAGTAGCTTTAGTAGGTGGTTCTATAAAGAGTTTGGCAATTCCTATCATCAAGGAATCATCAGTTATAGTAGAAAGTTCATTCAGATAAATGCAGCGTAAATGTTGTTCGGCTAAAACCTGATAGCGGGGGTGAAGTGGAGTTTCATGGATGCGTTTGTCGTAGATAACAATTGCATACCAGTTGGGGTTTGCTGGTTTATATTGACGGAAGTAAACAAAAATTTCCCCAAAAAGTCTTTCGTAAAATTCTTCATCTTTGTAGGTTTGCAACTCTACAAAATATAAAGGTTCATTTTCAAATCCCTGGATAGTCGAAAATATCCCATCTAAACGAAATGATTGTTGTTTGACTTCCGGTGCAATAAATGTGTAAATATCGGGATTAGTCTCAGGTTTTCCAATAAGTTCAAAAAATATTTGTGGTAGTTCCTTAATTAGTTCATAAAAAAATTACATCTGTTTTCATTGATGCTACGAGTGGCAAACTATACAATCGTTTTTCTTTGAATACAATATATTGTAACTTTCGTAGGTTTAGATACGTATGATAGATATCAAAGCGTTATTTAGTGTATTATGTCCCTCACCATCACCGATTTAGAGCAGCTACAAAGTGAGCATCCAGAATGGCAGACGAAACTGGTAGAGGGAAAAATCATAGTTTCTCCACCATCAGATTACGAGTCAGAGGAAATTGGCGCTCGTCTCATTACCTTCTTGAATAACTGGGTCATGTCCCGCAGACTGGGACGTATAACTGGTTCTAGCGCTGGCTTTATCATACTTAGTATAGAAGATGCCGACTCCGAAAAAAGAAACCTGCGTGCCCCCGATGTGTCTTTTGTTCGCGCCGATCAATTGAAGAAAACCAAGCGGGATTTTGTAGAGTTAGTTCCAGACTTGATGGTTGAGATTAAATCTAAAAGCGACAGAATTAAACCCCTGGAAGAGAAGATTCAGTTATTTTTGGAACTTGGGTCTGTAGTTGGCATACTGATTGACCCTGACAATTTAACAGTAACGGTTTACCGACTAAACCAAGCCCCAGTAGTGTTGGACAATGGAGACACACTTACACTACCAAACTTGCTACCAGGTTGGGAACTGGCGGTATCAGAATTGTGGCCACCTGAATTTGAATAAGTTACTCCACAAAAAAAATTGAAAATCTACTAAGGTAGGCAAACTCATATTTTTAAGTTGTGGGCAGTGCTGATCCCACTCTTATTGAAAAAGTTACAGGTTTTCAATACATAGATTTTGAGATTGTGATAGAAGTTCTTAGAAGTTGGGAATACTCAAAGTTGGGTGTGCCACTAACTTGGGCAGCATAGAAAATTTCGCGTGATGCCGTAGTTACACAAATGAATTTTTGTAGCGGTGGAATGCACCATAAAAAAATTCGTAACAGGAGCAATTTCAATGATTAGCCCAACATCTGAATTATTAGAAAAAATTCGTCAACAATTTGATGCTTCTCCTTATCCCAGAGTTCCTCTGGAGAAATCTCCTAAAGATAATATTAGTTCGCTATACATTCATAACTTAGTGACACCTTATTATTTAAGAAATCAAAAAATTACTGAACCTAAAGGAAAAGTAATTTTAGATGCAGGATGTGGAAGTGGATATAAATCATTAGTTTTAGCAGAAGCTAATCCAGGTGCGAAAATTGTGGGAATTGATATATCAGAAGAATCGATTAAATTAGCTCGAAACCGTTTGGAACATCACGGTTTTGACAATGCAGAATTTCATGTATTACCAATTCAAGAATTAGCAAAACTAGATTACCAATTTGATTATATTAATTGTGATGAACTGCTGTATCTGTTTTCTGATATAGCTGTTGCCTTGCAAGCAATGAAATCCGTTTTAAAGCCTCATGGAATTATTCGTAGTAATTTACATAGTTCAATACAAAGATTTAATTATTTCTGCGCTCAGAAAGTTTTCACAATGATGGGTTTAATGGATGAAAATCCAGCAGAATTAGAAATGGATATTGTAGTTGAGTTCATGAAAGCTTTGAAAGATAATATTCATCTCAAGGCTAGGACTTGGAATTCTGGTTACGAAGGAGAAGATGGAAAAGAGCGAATTTTAATGAATTACTTGTTCCAAGGAGATAAAGGTTACACCATATCTGATATGTTTGGTGCTTTGAGAACTGCCGATCTAGAGTTTATCAGTATGGTTAACTGGCGACAGTGGGACTTAATGAAGTTATTTAAAGATCCAGATAATTTGCCTGCTTTTGTGGGTATGAGCTTACCAGAAATATCTATAGAAGAACAGCTTCAATTATTTGAACTGATACATCCTGTTCATCGGCTAATTGACTTTTGGTGCGGTCATTCCAACCAAACAAATTTTATCCCAGTTTCAGAATGGACTGACTCTGATTGGCAAAGTGCAAAGGTGGATTTACATCCTCAGTTAAAAACTCAGAATTTTCAAGAAGACCTCATAGCCTCTGTGACAGAGTGCAGAATATTTCCCATCAGTAACTATTTATCGTTTGTTGAAGAATTTATCGGTATAGATAGTTCATTGGCGCTTTGCTTATTACCTTTGTCAGAGCAATCTCAGCCAATCAATGCTCTAGTGGAGCGCTGGAAACAATTTAGACCTTTAGATCCTATAACCTTAAAGCCTACAGATGAAGAGCAAGCCTTTTATATAGTGCAACAGTTACTACTAAGGCTGGAAAGTCTAGGTTATGTAATGTTGGAGCGCCAATCTAGTTGATACAAAAATTTTCTCTGGAATACACTGGGGACGCACATCTGTGCGTCCTATCGCGTAACAATCCATAAATGTGTAGCGGTGCAATGCAGGGTGTGAGAAAGATTATTAGTCAAAAATTTTTTTATTGGTCTGATAGGAAAGCGATCGCAACTGGGTAAGTTACATTCAGAACACACAAGCACTTCCTACCCCAGGGAAAACACTTATGAAAAGCGAATTGAAAGCAAAATTTCTCCAACACATCATCGGCAAAAAGAAAGAAAACGAAGGTTTCACACTTATTGAATTACTTGTAGTAATTATTATTATCGGGATTTTGTCAGCGATCGCTCTACCTTCTTTCTTGAACCAAGCTAACAAAGGTAAGCAATCAGAAGCCAAACAGTACTCTGGTTCCATGAACCGCGCTCAGCAGGCATATTTCCTAGAAAATGGTGAATTTACTACTGACCTGAATAAATTAGGGTTAGGTATTAGAAGTCAAACTGAAAACTACAAGTATGAAATTGGCAGTAGTTCTACTAACAATGGTGTTGCTAACAATGGTGTATCTTTAAAAGCACCGCTGAAATCATACGTAGGTGTAGTAGCTTTATCTACACAACAATCTACCAGTGAAGCAACAACTTTGGCAGTTTTGTGTGAGTCTACTAATGTTGGTGTTGGTACAACACAGAACGCAGCATTTACTAATACAACCCCAGTAGAACCAGCTTGTCCGACAGGCTACGATCAATTGAAGTCTAAGTAAAAATGCTTAATTGTATCAACTTTGATTGAATATTTGATGGGGTGGGTAGTTTGCACTACCCACTTTGATTTTGTTTTAAATTCCTCTAAAATACTCTTCTAGCATTCTTGGCTATGATTTCTGTACAAATTAATAGTGATACCACGCTTTTAAACCAGCAAGCTCAACAATATTTCATCAAAGGCGACTACAGCCACGCAGCTAATTATTATGAGCAAGCTATTGAAGCAGAACCAGAAGTCAAAACGCACTACTGGAACTTAGGATTAATGTTGCTGTTGCAGAAGCAAGAAGCAGAAGCACAGATGACTTGGATGCTGGGTATGGCTGATGGCGAACCGCAACAGGTTGAGCAGTGGACAATTGAATTGTTAGCGGTTCTGCAAACCGAGGCTGAACGCAGGCAAACGTTAGCAGATTATTCAGTTGCTTGGGCAATTCGCCAACATATCCGAGAAATAAATCCTATAGATGTTAATAATCTGTTGTATTTAATTGAGCTAGCTATCCAACTCGAAACATTTACGGGTGATGAATTAAATTCTCTAGGCGTGATTGAGTTACTTCAGTCAGAAGAAATTGTAGATATTCAACTATTATTACAAGTTTTTGAAAATATTCTCAATTACGCCCCTTTACATCCCTTACTCTTGGAGTTTGCAGAAGCTTGTTTAGCTCATGTTTGTGAATCTAAATCTTTTATTAATATTTTGGTTCCAGCTACCGTTAAAATTGCTCAGTCAATGTGGGAACCAAAAATAGCAGCACAACTAATTGAGTTAGGTTTAAAACTCGAACCCCAAAATATAGAGATTTTGCGGCATTTGACTGCATTTTATCTCAAGGCTGGCGATTACTCTCAAGGCATAGAAACGGCTAAGTTGTGTTATTCCTTATCTACTACATTACTCGATCAAATATTTGCAACACATCTGCTGCAACGAGGATTAATGGATGCTCCTGGTTATTGGGAGGAAGCTTATAGCATTTTGCAGCAACAAGAGGATTTACTTCAATCATTAATAGCAGAAAAACCTACAAATATTGTAGCAGCTAGGGTTCTTCGTCTGTTTAATGCTAACTATTTTGCACCTTACTTAAGAGACGATCCTTATAAAAATAGACAAATTCAGAATCAAGTAGCACAACTTTGTCAACTTAATGTGCAACAGTATGCCAGTGAAGTAGTACAACGTTATCAATTACGTAATTCAAAAAAAAGAAATAAGCTAATAAAAATTGGATACCTATCCCATTGTTTGTCTAGACATTCAGTCGGTTGGTTAGCGCGGTGGTTGATTCAACATCATAACCACGATAAATTTGATATTTATGGCTATTTCGTCAATTATAAACAAATAAACGATCCGCTGCAAGAATGGTATACTCAGCAATTTACTCAAGCCTATAAAGGTGGAATTTACAGTGAAGATATCGCTGAAAAAATTTACGAAGATGAAATTGATATTTTAATAGATTTAGATAGCATCACTTTAGATGTTACTTGTGAAATCATGGCGCTCAAACCCGCACCTGTACAAGTAACATGGTTGGGTTTGGATGCTTCAGGAATACCAGCGGTTGATTACTTTATTGCTGACCCTTATGTTTTGCCAGAATTTGCTCAGGAGTACTACACAGAAAAAATCTGGCGCTTACCCCAAACCTATATTGCAGTAGATGGTTTTGAAGTAGGTGTACCAACTTTAAGGCGGGATTCTTTAAATATTCCTAATGATGCTGTTGTCTATCTCAGCGCTCAAAGAGGGTTTAAGCGCCACCCAGATACAGCACGGCTACAAATGAAAATTATCAAAGAAGTTCCTAATAGTTATTTCTTAATTAAAGGGTTAGCCGATTCTGAAGCTGTGCAGAAATTTTTTATGCAGCTAGCAGAGGAGGAGGGTGTAGAGTGTTCACGACTGCGTTTTGTGCCTCAAGATTTATCCGAAAGCGTCCATAGAGCAAATTTAGCTATTGCTGATGTTGTATTAGATACTTATCCCTACAATGGAGCTACAACAACCCTAGAAACACTCTGGATGGGTGTTCCGCTAGTAACAAGAGTTGGACAACAATTTGCAGCTCGTAATAGCTACACCATGATGATGAATGTAGGTGTGACAGAAGGTATTGCTTGGAGTGATGAAGAATACATAGAATGGGGCGTGCGTTTGGGCAAAGATGAGACTTTACGCCAGCAAGTCGCGCTCAAGCTCAAAGCATCTCGACAAACAGCACCCTTGTGGAATGGTAAACAATTTACCCGTGAGATGGAAAATGCTTATGAGCAGATGTGGCAAAAGTATATTGAACGAAAATAATTACTTAGTAGAATAGAGGCGATTTTTAGGGTAGCACAATTAACTGTGCTACCCTAGCTTTTAATGTATTCGATTTAGATAAAATCTGCTGTGTAAGTTTACTGCAAATCTTCTACCCTACTTACTGTTTTTATTCACTTTCATTGCAGCACATATACTTCACTACTCAAGCCATCAAGTTGGCGAAACGCCAGGCTTTCTGCTTGTGCTTGCGCTATAGCTTCTACATCTTCGTGTTCCAAAACAATTCGAGCATCAATACGAGGTAACAAAGCCTGCCACTGAACATCAGCCAAATTTGGGACTAAAGAAATTTCTAAATCTTCACTAACATCTAAATGTTCTTCTACCAAAAGATTCATAGCTACACTAGACAAAAATAGTTCAGCATCCTCAACAGCAATGATACCAGTGTTGATAAGTAAGGTAGTTTTGTTGCTACTAATATGAGTTGCTACCGTCTTTATCACTTGTTGCAATTCTAAACCTATTAACTCTTCTGGTTGCGACCAATCTGGGAAAATAATTAAATTAATCTCTTTGAGGTTTAAAGACAGGAGAGTAGCATCAATCAAAACAGAACTTACAATTTCCGCCATTTTTGACCATGAAAACTTTTTCGCCTGTGCCAAACCCGCAGTAATTAATGAATTACGAATACCAGGCTTTTGCACATCGCAAAGCGCATTTGCAAGTTCATCTACATTACTATCATTTACATATATTGCCGCTTCTCCTGCCACTTCTGGAATTGAAGCATTAGGACAAGTGATAACTGGACATCCACAAGCCATTGCTTCAATCACAGGCATACCAAAACCTTCATATTTAGAAGGATAAACCAGCGCCACAGCACCAGAGTAAGCTATTGCTAACTCTTCATCACTAAGTTGTAGCATATGAACAGTACTACCTGATGTATAGGCTCTAAACTCAGGTGCTAACAAACCACCGCTTCCTGTACCAACAATATCAAATCCATAGCTATTACTAAGTTGTGAAAGAGCTTGGAAGAATAAAATACTATTCTTATAGGCACTTCCAACACCTACCAAAATAAAGTATGGTTTTGTAATTCCGTATTTTGCTTTAAAAACATTAATTTCTTCAGATTTGCATGGTGAAAAAGTACTTTTCACTCCACAATGAGCAACAGTAACAGACTCTATAGATATATTAGTAAAATACTTAACTAAATCACGTGCTGTGTGTTGAGAAATTGCGATATAGGCAGATGCGTATTCAATACCATAATGTTTTTCTCGCCACATGGGGTTATTGATGTCCCATCCCATAACTTCTGGAATCATGTCATATGCCATGAGTACAGAAGGCGTTGTAGTGGGGGTAGTATAGTAAGAAGATATAAATAAACTTGCACCTTCTTCATCACACACTTGCTGTAGTATTTCCCTATCAGCAACAGTTTTATTGTAGTCATAAGGTAGTAAACTATGATACTTAATACCAGCAATTTTAGGAGCAGTTCCAGCACGATCAAGCACTACAATATGCTTTGCAAATCCATTGTTAACCCATTCTTCTAATAAAGATTTCCAAACACGGGCAATACCTGTTTGATAAAGTTGAAAGAAGACAGCATCTATTATAATTTTAAAATTTGATTTTTCAGATTTTGATAATTGGTTTAGTATATCAGAGTTGATATTTGTATAATTACTGATTAGTTGAAATTCTTTAGAACTATTAACACCTTCAAAAGGTAAAATCTTTGATTCTGATTGATTATTAATCCATTGTAATATTGTGCTAATTCGACATTCAAGTGTGTGTTCTTGATAGCACAATTCATGCCCTTTTTTAGCAATATTTTCAGTTAATTCAGGATTAGAGATTAAATAATCTATATTAGCAATCAAACCCTCTGGATTGTCAGCATCATAGTAGACAATATTTTCCAAATTTTGAAATATAGCATTAGATTGTATCCCCAAAATTTTATTTTGAAGCAACAAGCCACCACATGCAATTATTTCAAATGGACGAGCTGTTAATGTTTGTGAATTAGATGGTAAATTCAAGAGTATTTTATAAGAGCTAAGTTCGTTGACATACTCTTGCATAATCTCAAATTGCTCTTTTGAATCATTGAGATTGCTAGAAAAAATATCTATATTGTTAGATTGACTTAATACTTCTATAAGTTTTTGACGTTGTTTATAACTATTTTCAGTAAAGTAACGGGGTGTATTACCTCTAAATAATGCACGATTTAATCTTTCTGAAAATTTATGGTGACTTTTAAAGTATTCAGTATCAATACCAAATGGTAGGAAAATTACAGGTAAAGTTATACCTAGTTGCTTTTGCAAAAAGTCTACATCAGGTTCATGATGACAAATTAAACCATCCACACAAGGAACTGTATTTGTAATTGCTTGGTGCATCTGGTACTGCCATGTAGGAGTGTTTTGTACAACTTCTGCTGAGTAACACTCTTGAAGTAGTGCTATTTTAATTGTTTGAGCTTGATGCCATCTTTCTTGCCATTTAATAGTTTTATGTAGTGGTTGAGAATGCCAGTCAAAACCTAGCATTAGTATAATGTCTGCTTGCGGATTCTTGAGATATTCAAACAAACCGTCGTCATGTATTGGTTCTTCTGCTCCCCAAGCTGCAATTGCTTTAAATACTCGATTTAGTAAACCTTCTCGCTTTAAAGTATTTATCCATCCCTGTGAAGCAGACCACCCATGAATTCCAGTTGCTTGTAAAACAACATCTATGCATAGATTCTCATCTAGATTATTATTCATAATTAATCTCTGAATTAAAGTTAATTAGTCTTATATCTACTTCTAATTTAAATAGATAGTTTATATTTGCATAGTTTTTGATTAAACTAGCAAATGATTCAATTGATCTAAAAGATAAGTTTTTAATTCCTCAATTGGTAAAGCAAAAATACTATTTGCTCCTACTTGAGCTATTATTTCATCGTCTTGGTTGGATAAAATAATTCGTGCATCTATTTTTTCTAAAATTAATTTCCATTGCTTTTGACTAAGATTACTTATCAAAGAGATTACTGGTTCGTCATCTTGAATATCTAAATCTTCTTGTTGAATTAAATTAAAAGTCACATCAGATATAATAAAGTTTGCATCTTCATCAGAAATACTGGTGCTATCTATCAACAGACATACATGAGACGAATTATGATTAATAATCAATTGAATTATATTAGTTAGTTCTTCGTATAGTAATTCTTCGGGCTGCTGCCAGTCAGGGAAAATAATTAAGTTAATGTCTTTGAAATTAAATTGTTCAGATGAATCATCTTCATCGTTTTCAAAAACAGAAGTAACAACGTGCTGCTTTTCAGTAGATAGTAAAAAAGAACCAAATAAATTTAGCAAAGGATTAGCTTCAGGTTTTGTTAATAAAGAAGCTAGTGAAGCCATTATTTGAGGAGAGCTACTGCATTTTAGCCCCTCTCTAATTAGAGCAATAGCACCACCTAGATCCTGATTACCTAGCATCTGTCTTGCTCTACTCAGAGCATCGAATGCATAATACTCCCTAGCTTTAGCAGATAAATCAGCAGCAATTTTATTAGGTAAGTATAATTGGGAAATTTCTATAGCTTTACGTGTATCAGCAATATTTGTGCCAGTTGTGTTCAACCTAGAGGACTCTGAGGCAGAATGTAAACGGAAACATGCTAAGATTTGAGGCTCATACCAAATTGGGTAGTGTACGGCGATTCGTTTCCACATTTCCCAATCAGCAGCAGAATCTGCTTGTGGACAAAATCCGCCTAATTCTTCATAGGTACTGCGTCTGACTACAATAGCGGGGAATTGAACGCGCTGCATTGTAGCGATTAACTCTATCCAGTTGGAAAGGATACCAGATGTTTCCCTTTCTAGTAGAGACAAAAATAACCAATTACTGTTTTTATCTATATAACTATGGCGGCAAAATGCTGCTCCAATATTAGTTTCTTTTTCTAAATTTGCTTGTAAACGATTATAAAACCCAGGCATGACTATATCATCCTGATGTAATATATGAACCCAATAACCACGCGCACGTTGAATACAGGCATTCCAATTAGCAATTAAGCCTAAATTTTTAGGTTGTCGATAAAAATCAACTCTGCCTTTACCCACTCGCTGAATAATTTCTTCTACATCACCTTCAGTAGAACAATCATCAACAACCTCGATTTGCATTACCTCGGGTGCTGGTGCTTGCTCTAAGACACTTTTTAGAGTCTCTTCTATGTATTTTGTATTGTTATATGCAGGAATCATGACAGACCAGAATGGTCTATCAATCTCTGTAATTACTTTAGCGATAGCTGGATAATTAATAGGTTCAACAACTGAACTGGTAACAGCAAAATTGCTGTCAATTTCCATTATTGAACTTGCTGTGTGACCTACCTGTAACTGCCGATTCAGTTCTCGGATTTCTTGATGTAGAGCTTGACTTAGCTGTTTATAAAACTGTAATTCCGCAAAGGTTGCTTGACGAACGTTTGCTTGAGATTTGGAATGTTGTCTGTACTCTAGGATGGGGAATGGTACTCGTACAGCATTCCATCCTGCCTTTACAATTCGTAAGAAAAGATTATAGTCCTCAGGTAAATTTGCTTGTTCAATATAACCTCCTACTTCATAAAATGCTTGTCGCCTATACATTGAAGAGCCATGTATAAAATTACCTTTTGTTAATAATTCGTGTTTAGTAGCATCATTAAAATCTGGAAAGTTAATTACAAAAAAGCTCTCTTTGATAGAGCCGCGCCGATGTTCAGGGAAAGAATCGTATACTACTTTAGCTCTAGAACCAAACAAAGCAAAGTCAGAATAAGCTACGGCTACATCTGGATCTTGATCGAGGACAATTGAGGTTTTTTCAATAAAATCACTTCTATATCTGTTGTCAGCACCCAAAAACGTAATGTAATCTGAGTTAGTTAAACTTACAGCTTTGTTAAAGTGTTTTACTATGCCGAGATTTTCCTCATTTCTATTAACTTTAATTAAATGAGGATATTTACTACGATAAAATTCAGCTATTTCATATGTATTATCATCAGATGCATCATCTGTAATTAGAATTTCATCAGGCATTCTAGTCTGATGTAAAACAGACTCTATTGCCTCAACTAGCAATGAACCATAGTTATATGACGCAATAATAACGGCAATGGTAGCCTTATTAAATTTAGTTTTATTAGTTACGGTTATACGATTTAAACAATAAATATCCGTATCATTACCCTGATGGCAAGATAAACCTCCTACAAACCTTTTTCTAACCTCTTGAATTACTATTTGATTAAAATTTCCATAGGGGTAAGCAAACCAATTAAATCCTTTTGGATCTATTTTTTTTAGATGCAGTGGAATTTCCAATTCCAATATGATATTCGATATATCTCGTTCTTTTATTAAATCAGGATGAGACTTAGTATGCCATTGTAACCTACCATTCCTTTCAACTAATAGATTTAAGTCTTCTAAGGTGACAAATTCTGCTAGTGGCTCCGGTTGGTCAAAAGAATTATTTTTCCCGAGATAATCACTTGATATAAACAATTCAAAAGGATAACCAAATTCGCGTAATATTGGTAATGCATACTCTAAAACATTCTTATATACACCATCAAACGTGATTACAAATTGATTAGGATCTTTTGGATTATAGTTATCTAGGTAAACTACTTTTCTAGATCCTAATTCGAGCATTTGTCTGTAAAAATTATCAACAGATACCCACCATATTGTCGGACTATCTAAAAAAATTTTATGATACATTAAAATAGTCATTTAATATAAACCTCCAATCTTTGAGTATACTCTCTATATTTAAACAGATAATAATCTAGCATTAGATAAGGAAAACGAGCTTTATACCATTCATCAATATGGCAGCATATAAGTATGCCATTATCTACAATTAATTGATTTATAAGTAAATAAATTAGATCATGCGAATTACCAATGTATTGAGAGTACAAAACACCTGTTATAACTACTAAGTCAAACTTTTGTTGTGTTTTCTGAGTAATTTCAAATATAGAAGATTGGATAAACTTAATCCTACTATTTTCATGTGCTTTTGCTTGCCGTATGGCATTAGATGAAATATCGGTTCCTAGTACATGTTCTCCAGGTAAATCTCGTGTAATAAATCCATGCCCACAACCTATATCAAGAACGTACTTATAATTTCTGTTAGGAATTTCGCTCAAAATAGTTTCTTTTCTCTTTTTGTCATCAGGTGTTATTTCATATTGCCAAGGATCATCCTGTTGATAAAATAATTCTAATTCTTTTGTAGATTGCAACATAGATAACCTTATCTACTTAAATATTTATTAATCAAACATGAGTGTATTTATTTAATGCGATCGCCCTTTGCTTCTTGCTTCTTAATCTGCTCTAATACAGTTTTGTAATCTTGCCGTTCGGGGTGCAATTTCACTAGTTTTTCTAAAGGTTCCATTGCACCTTTAGGATCTTTCAATTTCAAGCGCAACACAGACAGTTTTTCTAAAGCAAGTTGGTTTTCTGGTTCCCGTTGTAAAACCAACTCGTAGCCCTTCACCTGCTGCTGTAACGCTAACTCAGGAGAAACAGACGCAGCTACTGGCTTGGGACTTTGAAGAGCCTGTTGAATTGACGGAATGGTTGAAAATAGCATAGAACCCATAAACGACGCTATTGACACCATTGTTAAAATCCTTTGTCGCCGCTCAATCTGCTTTTTGCGGGTAGTTAAATATTCTTCTCCTTTACCTGGCATGTCTTAATATTTGCTGCGGTAAATACTTAGGTATCAGCAAACCTCCCGCTATGAGGATACCCACCTGTTCAACAGAAACTAACATCTTGGCTATAAATTTTTCACACAAAATTCAAAACCTGACTCTAAATCTCATGGGGGTTTGTGGTATGTCAATGCTGTGTGAAGAATTTAATCCAGCGCACCCCGTCACCTTCAAAGCAAAA
>Ga0314811_100013_pt1 | contig 27525 bp, 8 predicted proteins | sample STEome_7_FD_202340 | JGI IMG/M metagenome (GOLD analysis project Ga0314811, IMG submission 202340) | Metatranscriptome of soil surface biofilm microbial communities from soil inoculated with nitrogen-fixing consortium DG1, State College... ...
CAAAGGGATAGGTAGGTAAAGGTAAACGATGGCGTTGTTCGTGGGTATAAAATCCTGACCAATCTATATTTACACCAAAAAGCCATAACTTACCTAATGTTTCTAATAAAAAGTTCACATCGAATTTCTGCTCTTGTACGTGAGGTAGGGAAGTCAGCACATTTTGTTTAGCATTGATATCTAAATGTTGTTTGGTTAATGTGCTTAAAGTTCGCCCAGGGCCGACTTCTAAAAAAACAGCTTCAAACTGATTTAATAGTTGATTTATACCATCTGAAAATTTCACAGTTTCTCGTAAATGTTGGCTCCAATAATTAGGATTTGTGGCTTGTGAGTCTGTAATCCAATTACCAGTAACGTTGGAAATAAAAGGTATGCATGGTGGATTCAGTTTAATTTTTTGGAAGCATTGCTCAAATTCCTCTAAGATTGGCGACATCATTTGAGAATGGAATGCATGGGATGTATGCAACAAACGACATTCAATTTTTTGAGAGGATAATTGATTTTCTAGTGTGGCGATCGCTTCTTTTGTTCCAGAGACTACACATGAAGTTGGACTGTTAATGGCTGCGATTTCTACAGAGTCGGAAATTAGCGATCGCACTTCTTTTTCTGGAAGCTTAATTGCTAACATATTCCCTGGCGGTAACTGTTGCATCAGTTGTCCTCTTTTTGCCACGATGAACAGGACATCTTCAAGAGAAAATACACCTGCGATCGCCGCTGCAACATATTCTCCAATGCTGTGACCAATCATCGCCGCAGGTAGCACACCCCACGACATCAATAATTTAGCCAAGGCGTATTCAATTACAAATAATGCTGGCTGGGTAAAGGCTGTTTGTTGTAATTTTTCCTTAGCTGCGGTAATTTCTGCTGATTTTGGAAACAGTAAATCGCGGATATCAACACCGAGGTGTGGTTGCAAAATTCCGGCGCAATTATCTACATGTTTGCGAAAAGTTGCTTCCACTTCATACAGTTCCCGACCCATGTTTGCATATTGCGAACCTTGTCCGGAAAACATGAAAATTACAGGTTTATCTCTATGCTCTTGATATACACTAAAAGTCCGTTCTGATTGTTGTGTTTTTAATACAGTGACAGCGTCTTCAACATTTTGACATACCAATATGCGGCGATGATTGAAAGCTCTACGACCTACTTGTAAAGTATAAGCAACATTAGCTAAGTTTACTTCTGGATTTTGTTGAAAGTACGCTAATAAATTGGCAGTTGCACTTTCTAAAGCTGTGCTAGTTTTCGCTGATAATAAAATTAATTGCCAAGGTCTAGATTTATCAAAATATTTAACTTGCGGTGCTTCTTCTAAAATTACATGGGCGTTAGTTCCACCAAATCCTAAGGAACTAATTCCGGCTCTCCGAGGAGTATTGTGAGTTTTCCAATCAGTTAATTGAGTATTAACATAAAAAGGACTATTTTTAAAATCAATTTCTGGATTGGAAACTTCAAAATTGATGCTTGGAGGTAGTTTTTGATATTTTAATGCTTGTACAGTTTTGATGAGACTTGCTATCCCAGCAGCTATATCTAAATGTCCGATATTTGGTTTAACTGAACCAATGGCACAGAAATTATTTCTTGATGTAAAAGCCCGAAAAGCTTTAGTCAATGCTGCAATTTCCACTGGATCTCCAGCAGCAGTTCCAGTTCCATGAGTTTCTATATAAGAAATATCATCAGCATCTATTCCAGCAATTGCTAAAGCTTCCACAATTACTTCAGCCTGACCATTGACACTAGGCGCAGCATAACTAACTTTTAAAGAACCATCATTATTAATTGCTGAACCTTTAACAACTGCATGAATATAATCTTTATCTGCGATGGCATCCTGTAATCTTTTTAATACAACTATTCCCAATCCACTGCCAAAAATAGTACCTTGTGCTTTAGCATCAAAGGCTCGACAATGACCATCAGGAGATAAAATGCCATCTTGTTCGTAGTAATAACCAGACTTTTGGGGAACGATGATTGTAACTCCACCAGCTAATGCAATATCGCACTCTTCATCGAGTAAACTTTTGCAAGCTAAATGTAAGGCAACTAATGAAGTAGAACAGTAAGTTTGAACTCCTATACTTGGGCCTTTTAAATTTAATTTATATGAAACATTTGTAGTCAAAAAATCTTTATTAAAAGTATAGTTGTTAGCAATAACTCTAGAATTAACATTATTATATATGTTATTAAAAAAGTAAGTATTAGTGCTGACGCCACCATAAATACCAATCAAACCATTGTATGTTTCTGGGTCGTATCCAGCATTTTCCAGAGCTTCCCAGGCACATTCTATGAATAAGCGATGTTGGGGGTCAATTAGTTCCGCCTCTTTTGGGCTGTAGCCAAAGAATCGAGCATCAAAATGTTCGATATCTGGTAATATAGGCGCGGCTTTAACATAATTTGGGTCGTTTAAAACTTCCGCATCTAAATTTAAATCAGCTAAATCATCATTCGAGAAAAAGGAAATAGACTCAACTTTATTTTGGATATTTTGCCAAAATTCTTCGATATTATTGGCACCAGGGAAACGACCAGACATTCCCACTATTGCTATATCTAGATTTACCGTTGATTGTTGCATAACTTTACTAACCAGATAAATTAACTTTGCGTTTTAGTGAGTTTGCATTTTTATTTGTCTTCTCCTTTGTCCTCTATTTAGCCTTTGTTCAAAACTATTTTTATCGGATTCTTCAATAGGATTAAAAGTTTTTGCCATAGAATTGATATTTGGGCATTCATAGAGCTTAGCAACAGAAAGATTTGCATTAAATTGCTTATTCAATATGTTAGTCAATTGAATACCTATCAGCGAATCACCACCAAGCTCAAAGAAGTTATCATAAATTCCTATCTTTTCAATTCCAATCACTTCTTGCCAAATATCAACTAACTTTTGCTCATTTTGATTGCGGGGTGCAACGTAATCATTACTGAGTTGTGGTCTGGGATATTTTAATTTGGATGAATTGACAGTTTCTAAAAAATCTAACCCTGATGTTTTGTTCTCAGAATTGTAATGCTTAAATACTTCCAATAAATCAGAGGTAGATATTACAATTTGAGGCATTGTATTGTCTAAAATCCGTTGAAATACATCTACACCTTCATGGGGTAATATACCTTGCTGTAGATTTTCTCTGCGCAATTCTTGGAGCCGTTCAGGTAATTGTGTGTTTACTGCCATCCCAACTTCTTGCCAAGTATCCCAATTAATACTTGTAATCAATCGGTTTTGTTTTGCAGCATTACAGTGAGCATAAGCATCTAAAAAAGCATTTGCAGCACAATAATCTACCTGTCCAAATTCCGCTACGATAGAACTATTTGATGAAACTAAAATAAAGAAATCTAATTCAATATTTTGGAGAATTTTATCAATAACGATTGTTCCCTTTACCTTAGGAGCGAGGATTTTTTCTGCTTCTTCTGGAGTTTTGCGTTGAATTGCACCGCCTCCAGGAATTCCGGCGGCGTGGATGACACCATTGAGTTGACCGAATTGTTGTTGTGCTTGAGCGATCGCACTTTGCATTTGTTCTATACTGCTAACATCAGCAGTAATGGTCAAAACCTCTGCACCCAAGTTTTCAAGTTCTTGGACTTTACGAATTTTAGAGCTAATACTATCAGTTTCATCATGAGTAGATAACCATTGAGTCCACTCATTTTTGTTGGGTAAAGTAGAACGTCCTACTAATAATAATTTTGCTTGTAAAGTTCTGGCTAAATATTCCGCCAAAACAAGCCCAATACCTCCAAGTCCACCTGTAATTAAATAGACTCCTCTTTCTTTTAGTCGAGGGTTTTCAGTTTTAGTTTTCTCAAAACGTACTGGTTCAAAACTCTGCATCCAACGATTTAAACCTCGATAAGCAATTAACTTCTCTGGTTTTTCAATTGTCAGTTCTGCGAGGATATTTTCTATCAATTTTTCTTCTTGCCAATTGTTTTTGAGAGGAAATATAACATCAATACTACGACAATTAATATTTGCATATTCTTGAGAAATAACTTTAACTGGGCCGAGTAAAGTTGCTTTCTCTAGAGAAAGTGATTCACTTCCCGTTACTGACTGTAGGTTATTAGAAATAACTATGATTTCAAAATCATTACTACTTTCTTGTTTACCTAAAGCTTGGGTAATAAATAATAAACTATAAAATCCCTTGATTTGAATTAGTTCTAATTCTTGCTCAACAACAGGTGTAACGTTCCATAAATGAAGTATCTTTTTTGGCAGTTTATGTTGTTTGATTAATTCTTCAAATAAAATATCATAATCGTGATGATTTTCGGGATTGATAGTATATTCAAAATTGCCTATTTTGGTAAAGCTGTCACCTAATTGAACTGTAACTACATCTTGCTTTTGTGTTTCTAGTTGTTTTATTAAGTTGATACCCAAGCCGCACTCATCAAGAAATACCAAAATGCAATTTTCAGTTACTAATTCTTGGCTATCCAGTTTAACTGGAGGTAATGAAGGCTTCCAATAAGGAATGTAAAACCAGTCGGCTATATCGGTTTTTTTAACGAGTGAAACCAAATTATTATTGTTATCTGGTTCTGGCTTTTTCGCATCAATCCAATACCTTTGTCGTTCAAAAGGATAAGTAGGTAAAGGTAAACGATGACGCTGTTCTTCGCTATAAAATTCTGACCAATTTATATTGACACCAAAAAGCCACAACTTACCCAAGGTTTGCAGCAAAAAGCTGACGGCTGATTGTTGATTTTCAGGTAAAGCAGTCAAGACGTGTTTTTTAGTTAATTTGCTGAAATTTTGTCTAAATCCAACTTCTAGAAAAACACCTTCAAACTGCTCTAATAGTTGAGATATACTATCAGATAATTTAAGATTTTGTTGTAAAATTTGATTCCAATAGTTGGGATTTGTTGCTTGTGCGTCTGTAATCCAACTATTAGTCACATTGGAAATAAAGCGTATACGTGGTGGGTTCAATTTAACTTGTGTGCCCTTGTTTGCTAGAATTTTTAAGGCATCTTCTAAGGAAAATACACCTGCGATCGCACCTGCAACATATTCACCAATACCCTCACCAATCATAGCTTCTGGTAATATACCCCATGACATAAATAGCTCAGCTAGGGAATATTCAATGACAAATAATGCTAGTTGATTAAGATTAACTGCGGCAACTTTATCTGAGTTATAAAACAGTAAATTGCGGATATTAAAACCGATGTAAGATTGCAAAATTTCAGCGCAATTATCTACATGTTTACGATATGTTGCTTCAACTTCGTATAATTCTTTGGTGATGTTATAATTTTGTGATTTTTCCGCAGAAAACACGAATGTAACGGGGCAACGAGTAGGCTGGAAATGATAGTCAAAAACACGTTCTTGGTCGTGATTTTGTAGTAATTTTACAGAATCATCCAAGTCTTGACAAACTACCATCCGCCGATGTTCAAAAGCTCGGCGACCTACTTTTAAAGTGTAAGCAACATCAGCTAAATTAATATCGGTATTTTGCTGGAGGTGAGCAGCTAAATTTGCTGTGGCAGTTTCTAAAGCCGTGCTAGTTTTCGCTGATAATAATATTAATTGCCAAGGACGAGAAGCACTAGATTCTTCAATTACTGGAGCTTCTTCTAATATGACATGGGCGTTAGTGCCACCAACACCAAAAGAACTTACACCCGCTCTACGAGGAAATCCCTTAGTTTGCCACCCTGATAATTTGGTATTGACATAAAAAGGACTGTTAGCAAAATCTATCTCTGGATTTGCTTTTTCAAAATGTAAACTAGGCGGTATTTGTTGATGTTTTAATGCCAGCACTGTTTTAATTAAACCTGTCACACCTGCTGCTGTATCCAGGTGTCCAATATTGGTTTTTACTGAACCGATAGCACAAAAATTTTTGCCATTTGTGGTAGCATTAAAAGCTTGTGTAAGAGCCTTAATTTCAATGGGATCTCCCAACGGCGTTGCAGTTCCATGAGCTTCCACATAAGAAATCGTATCGGCTTCAACACCAGCTAAAGCCAGCGCTTCTGCAATTACTTCTCTTTGACCGCGAACGCTAGGTGCTGTAAAACCAACTTTTAAAGAACCGTCATTATTAATAGCGGAACCTTTAATTACAGCATGAATCAAATCACCATCAGCGATTGCATCCTCCAATCTTTTTAAAACAACAATTCCCAACCCATCACCAAACACCGTTCCTTTAGCATTAGCATCAAAAGTCCGGCAATGTCCGTCAGGAGAATGCAGAACTCCTTCTTGATAGTAATAGCCAGATTTTTGAGGTAACTTAGCTATAGAAACACCACCAGCCAAAGCAATATCACTTTCTCCATTCAGCAAACTTTGACAAGCTAAATGTACAGCTATTAATGATGTAGAACAGTTATTCTGAATATTAATACTCGGCCCGGTAAGATTTAATTTATAAGAAGTTTGAGTGCTTAAATTATCTTTCTCATTACCAATAAAAATATTTAACGCATCTACAGATTCGATTAACTCTTTATTTGAAGCTAAATTTATAAATAAATAATTACTATTAGTAACACCAGCAAAAACTCCAATTTTTCCTTGATAAAATTCAGAATCATAACCCGCAGATTCTAAAGCTTCCCAGGCAGACTCTAAAAATATCCGATGTTGCGGATCTGTAATTTCAGCTTCTCTAGGAGTATATCCAAAAAATGCAGCATCAAATAACTCGATACCTTCTATGATACTGCCTGCTTTGACATAATTTGGGTCACTTAACAAGGCAGTATCTACACCAGCCGCTAGCAACTCCTCATCTGTAAAACGCGAAATTGATTCTACTCCATCTCGCAAATTTTCCCAAAACTTATCAACATTATTTGCCCCTGGAAACCTACCAGTAATTCCAATAATAGCTATCTCATCCCTGTCATCAAAATTGTCAAACTCTTGAAAATCATTCATCTTTATTACCAAAAATTACATATAGAATTTCCTAGTCTACTGAGGTATAAATCTCTGCGTACCTCTGCGCGTTACTTTGCGTCCCTACCCTGGGGGTTACGCCTTTGGCGGTATGCGTTTCAAAATATTATCTGTACCTGACTCAACTGGGAATCGCTATATACTCTTGCCTTCCTCTCTTTGCCTCTGCGAGAGACCACTTTTCAAAAACCTCATACCTCCAAATCCAAAGCAATTTGAATTTGGTCATTTAAAACAGCATCAATATCCTCTTTAGTCGTCAACGGATTAGCAATTACCGCACGCAACGCAGTTACAGAAATTTCTTTCTCGAAACAACTAATTCTTTTTATTGTCCGTGAAATAAAACTACGACCAGCTTGACGCTGACTTTTTTGTAGACGTTCATTAAATAAATTAATTTCTTGATTCTGACTTTCTGTTAATTGCTTTTTAACTGCAACATCTCTTAAAGTTTGGGGAATATAACGATAAAGCAGCAGATTTATATCAGGTTCCGATAGTAACTCAAATTCCGGCATAGCATTAATACGCGCAGCCATATATCGCGTCTTCTCAATACCTGCATCAATCAAAAATTCATAACCTTTCAAACCGATTAGATGTAGCCCCGCATGTAAAAATAATGCCATACCGGGACGAGAACCTTCTAAAGCACGTTTTCCTAAATCAAACGAACCCTTACGCATGGTGTAGCTAGCATTTTTTTCAATGGATGCAGCTAGGTGTGGTTCGCGCATAAACACCATGCCAATACCCATAGGTAAATACAGCTGTTTATGTCCATCAATTGTGACAGAATCAGCGCGTTCGATACCAGCAAGTTTTTGTCGATGTTGTTCGGAAAATATTAGCGGCCCTCCCCAAGCTGCATCTACATGAAAATGCACATTTGCAGCTTGAGCGATATCTGCAATATCAGAAAGTGAGTCTATGTTACCAGAATCCGTAGTACCGGCAACGCCAGCGATCGCAATAATATGCAAATTTTTTGATTGACAATCTGCAACAGCTTGACGTAAGGCTACTAAGTCCACTTGATTGTTTCGATTAGTAGGAATTTTAATCAAACTATGCGTGCCTATGCCTAATAAATCTGCTGCTTTTTGAAAAGAAAAATGCATCAATTCCGAACCAATTATCACTGCTCCTTGATAACCGTAGTAATCTAAAGCTGCTGGTAAACCCGCCTTTTCTACACCTGGAAAACTATTGTTTGCACCCAAAGATTTATTACGAGCGCACCATAATGCAATGATATTGGCTGCCGTACCTCCAGAAACTAATATGCCTAAGGTGCTTTGGCTATTTTGCACATGTTCGCTATAAAATTTATCAGAAAAGTTATAAATTAATCTATGAATCATTGCCAAAGCTTGACGCTCATAGGGGCTAAAAGCTTTGGCTGTTTCTATTTTGACGACATTTTGATTCATTGCTGTCATCAGTTTTGCCAGAGGTCTTACAAAACAAGGCAGCGCCGAAGTCATGTGACCGATAAATCTCGGTGAAGATGTATGTATTGAATGATTAATAACATTATTTGCTAAATATTCAAGATAAGTGTCAAAGTCAGCAGGATTAACAGGAACTTGACTATCAGCAAATGTTTCTATTAATGAATTAAATTCAATATCTGAATTAGTGTTAATGGCATTTAAAAAATTATCAATCAACACATCAGTTTCAATTGTCATCTTAGCTTCTGTGCAGACTAAGCTATTAGATGGTGCAAATAATTGCATCACTTCATTGGCAACTGCATACTGTGGCGTTTGCTCATTTTCTAAAAATAAATTTTGCTGAGTTTTTTCTGGTTTTTGCTGACTTAATGCCATTTTATACCCCTGATTATTTACTTTTGACTGGCTCGGCGATGACTTTGTCTGGCTTCCTTGCGACGCTTAATTGAAGCAGACCTTACCTGAGGACGATAAGAATCTTTTTGCAAAACAACTTCTTCCTCTTTAGTTAAAAATTCGGCAAGGGAACTGATAGTTGGTCTTTCATAAATGCTAATTATGGGAATATGGGTATTTAATTCTTTTTGTAACTGGGAAATCACCTCAACGCCGATTAAAGAACTACCACCCAAATCAAAGAAATTATCATAAATGCCAATCTTTTCAATTCCCAGAACTTTTTGCCAAGTTGTCGCTACTATTTGCTCTACCTGATTGCTAGCTGGAACATACTCATTTTGTAAATTTCCTCTAGAATGAAGTGATAAATTTTCTACATGATTTTGTAAAAATTGCCGTTTTATCCATTGTTCGATTCTCGGTTGTAATTCACCCGCAGAAACAACAATTTGAGGAGTTTTATTTAAACATAATACCCGACTAAATACATCTATACCTTCCTTCCATGTCATGCGTAATTTTTCTAAAGCTAATCCCACAGTAAGGTCTTGGATATCGCCTGCTTCAGATTGCCAAGTATCCCAGTTAACGCTAATATAAGGAAACAAATTTGTTTGATTCTGCTTGTGGGCATAAGCATCCATAAAAATGTTAGCAGCAGAATAGGAAGTTAACCCTAAACCTCCTAATACAGATGATGAGGAAGATGTGAATAAACAAAAATCTAACTTTTCACCTTGTAAAACTTTTTCCAAAACAAATAACCCGTATACTTTAGGACTAAATTGTGCTTGACTTTGAGCTTTAGAACTTTCTTCAATAGTGTAATAGGCATCGTCATTAATTCCGGCTGTGTGGATGACACCATGAATTTCACCAAAGCGTTCTTTAGCTAAATATATAGCTTTTTGCATTTGTTGTTCGTTAGCGACATCAGCACTAATCGCTTCAACTTCAGCACCTAATTCCTCAAGCATTATCACTTTTTTTAGCTTTTGGCTAACTTCATTAAATTCATCATGATTTAGTAGCCATTCAGACCATTGATGTCTTTCTGGTAAGCTTTTTCTTCCGATTAAAATTAACTTAGCCTGCACGGTTTTTGCTAAGTATTCTGACATTGCTAAACCGATACGACCAAGACCGCCGGTAATTAGATAAACACCGCCTTTTCTCAACTTGGTTTTGCTGATGATATTTTCATCTAAACGTACAGCTTCATAAGTTTTAATCCAGCGATGATTGCCACGATAAGCAATTAAATTATCAGTGATTGGTGTTGTAAATTCCGTCAGCAGCGAGTTTATTAATGTTGCTGATGGTTTAGTTTTAGAGTCTGCAAGTACAATATCAAAGCAACAACAAGTGATGTTGAGATATTCTTGGGGGATGACATTACACGGCCCCAATATAGTTGCTTTTTCAGGGCATAAATTCTCGCTACCAGTGACATCATGTAGATTACTGGTGACAACCATTAACTTTATTGGGTCAATGATATTCTGTTTTACCAAGGCTTGTGCTAGAAACAACAAACTATCAAAACCGAGATTTTGGCAATCTTCAAAAAATTGATATTGTGTTTTCGGATTTAGCTCATGACTAGGTAAAATATCGTTAGGAGTTAGGCTCCAAAAATGCGCGATTTGCCTTACTTCCTGAATCAAATTTTGTTCTTGCAGTGTTTGAAATAAAGTATTATATTCATTACTTTCTTGGGGATTAATGACATAATTAAAATCGTCAATTTGAGCAAATTTATCCCCAACTCTTACAAAAATCACATCTTGATTTTGTTGTTGCAGTCGGTGGGCAATTTCTACCCCCACTCCATAATTATCAACAAAAATTAACCAAGATGATTTGTCTTCTAACAGTTTATCCTGCTGAATAAATTCAACTGGTGTAGATTCTTTCCACCGAGGAACATAAAACCAATCAGCAATATCTGGCTTTTTATCTGATGCTTTTGAAGACATCATTGCCAAAGTTGCATTTCGATTTACCTCAATCCAATAACGCTGGCGTTCAAACGGATAGGTAGGTAAAGGTAGGCGACGAAGTTTTTCATTTGCATAAAAACCAGACCAATCAATTTGAATTCCTACTAACCAAAGTTTGCCCAAGGTGTTAAGTAAAAATTCTATATCTGATTGTTGTTCTTGGGGATGTCGTATAGAAGTTAATGTTATTACATCTGTTTGATGTTGTTTAGTCAAGCTACTTAATGTCCGTCCCGGCCCGACTTCCAGCAATACTTGCTCTGGCTGTTTTAGCAACTGATAAATCCCTAAGCTAAAATTGACTGGCTGTCTTAAATGCCTTGCCCAATATTGAGGATCTGTTGCTTCAATGGCAGTAATCCAAGTTCCACTAACATTGGAAATAAAAGGAATTTTTGGAGCATTCAATTTTACTTTTTTGAATGACTCAATGAAACTTTCAATGATGGGTGACATCATTGCAGAATGAAAGGCGTGAGATGTATGCAACCGCCTACAATTTACGCCTATTTGTTGCAATTTTTCTTGCAATTTATCTATTGCTGTATATGAACCAGACACTACACAAGATGTAGGTGCATTAATGGCAGCTAAAGAAATCCCTGGTTCTAGAAATTGTTGTATTTTTTCTTCTGAAAGCTGAACCGAAAGCATCGCACCGCCGGGTAACTCTTGCATGAGTTTTCCTCGCGTTGCGACTATTATTAACGCATCTTCTAAAGTAAAAACTCCGGCTATGGTAGCAGCTACATACTCTCCAATACTATGACCAATCATTGCCTCAGGACGCACGCCCCAAGCCATCCACAACTTGGTCATGGCATATTCAATAACAAATAATGCAGGTTGAGTAATTGCTGTTTGTTGTAATTTTTGTGTTGCTTCTGCAATTTTTTCTTCCCTGGGATAAAGAACTGTACGTAAGTCGATTTGCAAGTGAGGTTTTAGTAATTCGCAGCAGTAATCAACTTGTTCTCTAAAAATGCTTTCATTTTCATATAATTCTCGACCCATATTTACATATTGCGAACCTTGTCCGGAAAACATAAATACAATTGAACGGTTACAAGGTTCTTGATAAGAAGTAAAAATCCTTTGTGGGTTTTGTAATGCGTTAATAGCATCTTCTTGATTTTGACAAACTACCATGCGGCGATGGTTGAAAGCCCAGCGACCTACTTGCAAAGTATGAGCAACGTCAGCAAGATTTAAATCTGGATGCGTTTGTAGATGATTTAGCAGGTTTTTTGTAGCGGTTTCTAGGGCTGTATTCGTCTTAGCTGAAAGTAGCAATAATTGATGCTTTCTCCCCTGCTCCTCTGCCCCTCTGCTTTCCTGCTCCCTTGGTGCTTCTTCTAAAATAACATGGGCATTTGTGCCACCAAAACCAAAGGAACTAACACCCGCACGGCGAGGAGTATTGTTTGTTTTCCACTCTGATAATTGATTATTTACATAAAAAGGACTGTTAGCAAAATCAATTTGAGGCGAAGGTTTTTCAAAGTTTAAACTAGGAGGAATTTCTTTGTGTTTTAGAGCTAAAACAGTTTTAATTAAACCTGCGACACCAGCAGTTGCATCTAAATGTCCAATATTGGTTTTTACAGAACCAATGGCACAAAATTCTTTTTTCTGAGTTTTAGTACGAAAAGCTTGTGTTAATGCTGCAATTTCAACGGGGTCGCCTAAAGAAGTTCCGGTTCCATGTGCTTCAATATAGCTAATAGTTTCAGGTTCGACTTCAGCCATCACTTGGGCGGCTCGAATTACTTTCGCTTGACCATTTACACTCGGTGCAGTGTAGCTAACTTTATCAGCACCATCATTATTAATAGCAGAGCCTTTGATAATAGCATGGATGCAATCTTTATCGGCGATCGCTTCTTCTAATCGTTTTAAAACTACAAGACCTAAACCTCTTCCTTTTACGGTTCCCGCAGCCTGAGCATCAAAAGCACGGCAATGTCCGTCAGGAGATTCAATTCCTCCCTCTTGATATAAATAACCGTCTGCTGTGGATATTGAAACTCCCCCTGCTAAAGCAATATCGCACTCACCACTAAGCAAACTTTGACAAGCTAAATGTACGGCAACCAATGAACTCGAACAAGTAGTTTGAACGGCATAACTCGGCCCTTGCAAATTTAATTTATATGAAACAAGTGTAGTAACGTAATCTGTAGAAGTTCCTTTTTCTATTTGCTTATCGCCTACAGAAGCTATCACATCATAATTAGAATAAATATTCAGTAAATAGCTGCCAAAACTCGTACCAGCGTAAACTCCAATAGGTTTTTTATATATCTGCGAACTATAACCAGCATCCTCCAATGCTTTCCATGAATACTCTAAGAAAAAGCGCAATGAAGGGTCTAGAATTTCAGCTTCTCTAGGACTAAAGTCAAAAAATGCAGCATCAAATAAATCTATACCTTCGACTCGACCTTCTGCTTTCACATAATTCGGGTCATTGATTAAGGCGGTATCTACACCCAAGTCTTGCAATTCTTGGTCGGTAAATCGATGAATTGACTCTACCCCATCTCGGAGATTTTGCCAAAATCGTTCTATATTTGGAGCTTCCGGAAAACAGCCACTCATGCCAATAATAGCTATTTCCAGACCAGTTGTATTTGTGAAATATTCTGAATCTTCCATAATTAATTTGGCTGTTGACTGTTACACATTTTGTTGTCTTTTTTGCAAAAAGCGTTGCTTTAATCTAACTTTTCCAGCTTCTATTTTTTCGTTTAATTCATTGCTTTGATTTTCAAAGTTGTCATCTTTTTCTTGATTTAAATACCGCGAAATAGAACTGATTGTTGGATATTTAAACAAGTCAGTTATTGCTAAGTCTGGTTTAAAAAGTTCTCGGAGTTTGCTGTAAACCTGAAGCACATTTAAAGAATGTCCGCCAAGGTCAAAAAAGTTATCTTGAATGCCGACTTTCTCCACCTTGAGAATTTTTTGCCAAATATCAACAATTGTGCGTTCCATTTCATTTCGCGGCAATACATAAGCTGTTTCTAGTACTGGGCGAAGATTATCTGGTTTTGGTAGAGCTTTCCTATCTACCTTTCCGCTTGGTGCTAGAGGCAAATTTTCTAACATCACAAAGGCAGAAGGTAACATATGGTCTGGTAACTTTTCTGTTAAGAAACTACGCAATTCACTAACGCTAGGAACTGGCAAGATTTTGGGAACTACATAAGCAACAATTAATAAGTTACCTGGTACATCTTCTTGAACGATGACTACATTTTCACGTACATTGGGGTGTTGATTGAGAAATGTTTCAATTTCTCCTAATTCAACTCGGAAACCACGAATTTTTACTTGATGATCAATGCGTCCAAGAAATTCCAAATTTCCATCGGCTAACCACCTACCTAAATCTCCAGTTTTATAAATTAAATCCTGACGATTTGGTGGTAATTTCTTCCTAGTATCTGGAAAAACATTAGAAACAAAACTTAAATTAGTTTTCTCTTCATTCTTCCAATATCCCGCACCGACACCAATACCCGAAACACAAATTTCTCCCGGAGCGCCAATAGGTAATAGTTGCATTTGCTCATCGAGAACATAGATATTCAAGTTAGCTAATGGTTTACCAATTGGTACTGTGCGCTGATTTTCAGCAAAAGGCTGATGAACAATAAATTGAGTAATATCATCAGCAGCTTCCGTGGGGCCGTAAGCATTAACAATTTTGATTTCAGGATATATCTGGAGCCACTTATTTACCCAACTTACCGATACTGGTTCTCCCACAACCATCATCCATTTTAAATTGGGTAATTCTCTTTCATGAGTTGCTAGCGTCGAAGTATATTCCAGTAAGCCACCAAATAACGCAGGTACTAATTCAACAACTGTAATTTTTTCTGATTTAAGTGCTTTAAACAGTTTATCAGGAATTGCTACAGTTTCTACATCTACTATTACTGTTTTGCCACCGATTAAAAGCGGTGCTAAAAATTGCCAGACGGAAATATCTGTTGATGAAGGAGCGCTTTGGAGAAAAGAAAATTCTTCTGTTAATTGTAATTCATCGAATTGGGCATAAATATGATTAATTGCCCCATCATGCCTGACAATTGCTCCCTTTGGTAATCCTGTAGAACCAGAAGTATAGAGCATATAAGCCGGGTCAACTGGATGATTTATAGGGTCTATATTATCATTGGGTAGATGTTGAAAATCTAAGTTGTTATATATCTTTAATTGTGGGCGATCGCTAACTAATCTTTCATCAGCAATCAAGCTATCCAAGCAAATAATAGATGATAGCTCAAAACTATCCTTTGCTAAGTCAAATAACACATTTAATAACGAAGTATCTGTGAATAAAAACCTGACTTCGCTATTAGCTAGCATATATTTAATGCGGTTCCCTGGGTAAGTACTATCAATGGGTACATAAGCCCCACCCGCTTTGTAAATAGCAAGAATGGCTATAAGGAAATTAATATCGCGGTCTTTGAAAATCCCAATAAACTCCCCTTGCTTAACTCCTAATTTCCGCAATAAGCCAGCTAGCTGATTAGCTTTTTGATTTAGCTCTTGATAAGTTAATTGAGTTTGTTCGTGGACTACAGCTATATTGTTTGGAGTCTGAATTACTTGCTTTTCAAATAATTCATTTATTGTCTGGTAAACGGGATATTCTTGAACATTTTTGTTAAATTGTTGTAATAATTGGTATTTATCAGACTCTTTTAAGAAAGCAATATCGGAAATTTTAATATGAACTTGATTCAAACAGCTTTCTAGAACATTTACATAACATCTGCTCATTGATTTGATATTTTCATCTTGAAACAGATGTTCCCTATATTCTATATCAACACTAATATTTTCACCGTTAATTGTAAAAGAAATTGTGATATCGTTGTTGAGTTGCTTTAACTGAGCTTTGTGATGAATATTTTCTAGTAAAACTACTATGTCAAAAATGGGACAACGATTAGGAGTTGTGGGGATTGCTAATAATTTAATTAGTTCATCAAAATTATAGTTTTGATGAGCGTAAGCAGCTATAGTAGCATCTTTAACTTGCAAAACCAAATCTTGGAATGTCGCCTGAGGCGTAACTTGAGTACGTAGAGGAATGACTTTACTATTTACGTCATCTGTTACGATTTTTTCATATACTGGTATGCCAACAATAACATCATTATTTCGCGTATATTTTGGCAGCAATATTTTCAAAGCCGAGACAAGAATTAAATAAATTGAAAAGTAAGAATCATTCCCCAGTTTAATGATTGCTTGAGATAAATCATTGCATAAATCAAAGCTCAGAGATTTTTTGTTCCCAGTGGGAAATAATGGTCTTACATAATCCAACATTAAATTTGTTTCTGGCAATTCTTTGGATAGTTTATTTATCCAATAAATTTTTTCAGAGAATGTGTCATGTGACTGTAGATGTAAACCCATAATCTTTGATGTGACTAATTAACTAGTACCTAAATTTAACTCGATATACAATTATCAAAGGCTGCTTTAATAATTGAACAACCCTTTTGTAAGCTAGACATATCAATTGTGAGGGGAGGCAAAATTTTAATTACACTATCATTTCTGCCTGCTTTTTCAATGATTAATCCCAGTTCAAAACAACGCGATGTGATACGTTGTGATAAAGTGCGATCGCCAAAATTTTTGACATCAATTCCCCAAATCATTCCGATTCCCCGGATTGCAATTTTTTCACTCATCGCTGCTATTTCGTGATTCAGAAAATTTTTCAAAAAAAGCTCTTTAGCTTTTACATCTTGTTCAAAATCATAGCTTTCTCTGTACTCCAGAGCCGCTGTTGCTCCAATAAATGCTAATTGATTTCCTCTAAAAGTACCATTATGTTCGCCAGGTTCCCAAATATCCAATTCTGGCTTAATTAATAATAGCGACATGGGAAAACCATACCCGCTAATTGATTTAGAGAGTACGACCATATCGGGAACGATATCTGCTCTTTCAAAAGAAAAGAAAGACCCAGTTCGACCACAGCCGACTTGAATATCATCGCAAATTAATAAAATATCATGTTCGTCACATAACTTTCTTAATCTTTGCATCCAATCAATGGGAGCAACAATCACCCCACCTTCTGCTTGCACTGTTTCAAAAATAATTGCTGCTGGTTTTTCAATTCCCGAATTAACATCATTTAAAACAGATTCAATATATTCTATTGTGTCAAAACTTTCCATAAATCCATAAGGATAAGGCATAAATGTGACATTACTTGATGTCCCAATTGCCCCTGCCCTAATTCCGATATTACCACTAATTGATAAGCTACCCAAAGTCATTCCATGATATGCACCCATAAAGGAAAAAATCCCTGGTTTTTGTTTAACTTTTCTAGCTAATTTTAAAGCTGCTTCTACTGCATTTGTTCCTGTCGGGCCGCAAAATTGAATGCGATAATCTAGCTTTTTTGAACTGAGTACCACTTCATCAAACTTCGCTAAAAACTTTTCTTTAGCCGAAGTATACATATCTAGTCCATGTGCAATTCCATCAGCATCTAAATATGAAATTACCCTTTGTTTTATATAGTCGTGGTTATGTCCATAATTTAAAGCCCCGGCTCCAGCAAAAAAATCAATATATTCTTTCCCTGATTCCGAATAAATGATAGAACCTTTGGCTCGATGGAAGATATCTGGAAAATTATGGCAATAGCTTCTGACGTTGGATTCACGCTTTTCAAATATGTTCATGAGATTCTAGGATTTGAATTACAAACCGAGCGTGTACTGTTTAAGAAACGTAATTAAGATAAGTTTTATAAAATTTAAAAATTATCTGGGGAGGTACTTTAAATACTAAGCCCATTGTTAATAACCAGTTATAGTATAAATTTTGTACTGGCATTCCTTTTTTAATAGCTGCTAAAGCAGTCAAGGAGCTTTTTTGTGTATGCCAATCGATATTAAAGGAAATTGACATATCCAAACTTCTAACATGATGCAGCGTTCCAGGAGGCATATATAAAATTTCCCCAGGATTGACAATAAATGTAATTGGTCTAGCGTTTTTGTAATCAGGATATTTATTGAAATCTGGATTTTCTGGATTGACAAGAAACCATCTCCAGCCTTGGCGATAGCAATATTTAGCGTCTTCAGGTAATAGGATGGTAAATTGTTTGCGTCCAGCAATTTGGAAAAAAATATTGTTAGTAAGAAGACAATCAAAATGTAAGGGTGTAATGCTGTTGGAAGAACCTAAAAAAAATTGACAGTAACGCCACCACTTATACCAATACCATTTTGGTAAATATTCAATAGGAAATGGTTTAACATCTTCTATTAGTGAAGGAATTAAACTAAATAAAGGTAGGTCATGGCAATATGGTGGCAGAGGATGATTTTCTGGATCTTTTTCATAGCTTTCTATTAATTCTATATATTTTTTCATGGTTAATCGACATATTTCGATTTCCTTATTATTAAATTTCTTGGCATAAATATTGAGAAATGGAGATAATTGTTTGAAATATTTTAAAGACCATTTATCAAACCCACTCCAATTGGAAATGACTCCAGAAATGATGACTGGTTTACCTAGTTCAACATATTCTTTTTGAAATTCATCACTTGATAGCTTATATCTTCTTTCTATTGCCGAGGAAATAATCATACCTTCATACCTTAAAATGTTGCTGCTAATTGCCAATCAAATGATGCTTCTTTATCTAAAGCAGTTAATATTTGCTGTTGTTGTGGCGTGGAAAGTGATAGTTCTTTGATGGGAACATGAGGATTATTTATGATTTCTTGTAGGAGTACTTGAAAATCTCTAATTATCCCAGTAATTGTGGCGATATCGAATCTAGAAGCATTGTATGAAATTGCTACTATAATTTCTGATTCGGGATAGATAACTAAATTTAAAGGATAGTTGTTCCTGTAATAAGTTCCAGTCGGTTCAAATTCTATATTTCCTTTCCAATTTCTGACAAATTGACTAACTGGAAGGTTTTCAACTACAACAATTGTTTCAAACAATGGTAAATTTCGGGGTACTTCGCTCCAGCCTTGAATTTGTGTTAAAGGAGTATATTCATGATGACGTGCTTCTACTAATTGAGTTTGGAAATCTTGTAGCCATAACAATACTTGTTGGTCAGGATTTAACTTGACATTAATTGGTAAGGTATTTATAAACATCCCAACCATTGAATTGACATCGGGTAAATCTACTGGTCTTCCTGTAACAGTACATCCATAGATAATGTTGTCACGACAAGTGTAACGACTCAGGAGAATAGACCAAATCCCATGAATTAATGTAGCAAGAGTCAAACGATTTTTTGTGGCAAAAGATAGTAGGGATTTTGTAGTTGCTTCTGATAATTGAATTTTCTCTTCGTCGTATCTTTCTTTGAGATTAGGTAATTGATTATTTTCGATGTAAGTTAAGGGAGTTGGTGCTTTGATTCCTTGTAATGCTTGTCGCCAATAGCTTTCAGTTTTAGCTATATCCTGTTGCTGTAACCAATCGATATAATTTCTAAAAGGACGGGCTGAAGGTAAGTTAGCTTGTTTAGATTCGCAAAGTGCTACATAAATTTGTAAGCATTCTTCTAATATTATCGGAGTTGTCCAGCCATCTATAATTATATGATGATTGCTCCAAATAAATTCATAGCGATCGCCAGCAAGACGAATTAAAGATAAACGCATTAAACATGGTTGAGAAAAGTCAAAACATAACTGGCGATCGCTCTCTAAAAATAACTTCATTCGCTCTTGTTGTTCTGCTGTTTCAATGCCACGCCAATCATATTGATTTAAAGTAATTTTGACTTTTTTATAGACAACTTGTAAGGGATTATCAATGTCTTCCCAATAAAATCCAGTACGCAAAATTGTATGTCTATCTACGACTTGCTGCCATGCTTGTTCAAAAGCTTCTATATTGGGTTGACCATGTAAAGTTAAGGTGTGGTGAAAAAAATACAATGCTGATTCCTTAGCATATAAACAGTGAAAAAGCATCCCTTTTTGCACTGGTGTGAGTTCGTATATATCCTCTACATTTTCGACTTTCATTGTGCTTTATTCTCACTTAATTTATTGATTTTTGCTAAAAATTTATCTAAATCTTGTTGGTTTAAGTTAGCCCTGGGAAAGTCAGAGGGTGTATATTTTTCTGCTGACAAGGACTGAGATTGCTGATGCTGAATCGGTGTAACTTCGACTGTTGCCTTCACCTCAATTAAATTGGCCGCTGTTGCTAACTCAGCAATAGTCTGGTGGAGAAACATTTGTTGAGAAGTTAACTTTAAGCCTAATTGATTAGCTTTGGCAACAATTTGAATTGCAATAATCGAATCTCCTGCCAATTCAAAAAAGTTGTCATGAATCCCGACTTTTTCAATTCCTAGAAATTGTTGCCAAATATTAGCTAAAGTCTGCTCAATTTCGTTTTGAGGGGCAATATAAGCATTTGCTAAATTTGGACGCGGATGACTGATTTGGGTAAGATTTGTTGTTGATGTCTCTGATAACAGTCCTAAATCTTGGTTGAGGTAATTGAAAGAATTGTTCTGTTCAATTACTTGTTGAAAATCTTGGGTGGAGACAATAACACGAGGCAAATTACTTAACAAAATACGATTAAAAGCTTCTGCACCTTCTGGAGGTAGTATACCTTTTTTAATTTCTTCTTGACGTTGCAATTTTAATTGTTCTGGTAGTGTTGTCTCCACTGCCATCCCTACTTCTTGCCAAGTATCCCAGTTAATTGACACAGTGAATTCATCAAATTCAGAGGTACGATAATTTGCATAAACATCGAAAAATGCATTGGCGGCACAATAATCTACCTGTCCGAATTCACTTAATATAGAACTTTGGGATGAACAAAGCACCAAGAAATCTAAAGTAATATTTTTGAATTTTAAAATTTCTTCTAATACTAATGTGCCCTTGATTTTTGGTGCGAAAACACTATTTACTAAATCCTCTGTTTTCAGTTGAATCATGCCACCGCCAGCAATACCCGCAGCATGGATGACGCCATTAATTTGACCAAATTTTTCTAAAGTTTCAGTAATAGCTACCTGCATTTCTTCGTAGCTAGCGACATCAGCACTTTTAATTTCAATTTGGGAACCTAATTTTTCAAGTGCCAATATTTTTTCAATCTTGCGGCTTACAGAATCTTGGCGATCGTGATTTTCTAGCCATTCTTGCCAGTGCGATCGCTCTGGTAATTTCTTTCTACCAATTAAAATTAATTTAGCTTGTACTGTCTTCGCTAAATGTTCCGCCAGTACCAAACCCATACCGCCGAGTCCACCAGTAATTAAGTAAACTCCTGCTTTTTTTAGTTTAGTTTTACTAGGAATATCTTCATCTAAACGTACATTTTCAAAGGTTGGAATCCAGCGATGATATCCCCGATAAGCAACTATATTTTCTGTTTGCTGGGTTGTTAATTCTGTAATTAAATAATTCACAAATTTTTGGGAAATTTGAGCATTAGAAATTACCACATCAATCAGCGAACAATGAATATTTGGATATTCTTTGGGAATTACCTTACAAGCACCTAATATAGTTGCCTTCTCTGGCCATAATTTTTCATCGCCGATGACATTATGTACGTTATTAGTTACAACTTTTAATTTCAGAGAATCGCTAATATTTTGTTTTCCTAATGCTTGAGTCAAATACAACAAACTCCAAAAGCCAAGATTTTGGCAATTTTCTAAAGTAGGTAAAGTATCATTTGGAGTAATGCTCCAAAAATGAACTATTACGTTGGGAATAAAATTTTGTTTTTGCAGTTCTACCAACAAAACATCATAATCATTTCTTTGTTGGGGATTAACAGTGTATGTATATTTATTAATTTGGGTGAATTTATCTCCAATCTTAACTGTGATTAAATTTTGACTTTGCTGTTGTAATTTTTTGACAACTGCATCACCCACTCCATAGTCATCTATAAAAATTAACCAGCAGATATTTTTTTCAATTGCTGGAAATAATTCAATTGGTGTTGATTGTTTCCAACTTGGGACATAAAACCAATCAGCAATATTTGGCTTTTTAGCTAATGATTTTGGCGATATTGTTGACAAGGTAGTTTCAGAATCAGCCTCAATCCAATAACGCTGACGCTCAAAAGGATAGGTAGGCAAAGGAATACGTCTGCATTGTTGGCCAGCACAAAAGCCCGTCCAATTTATTGGCAATCCTGTTAACCAAAGCCGAGACAAAGTATTAAGTAAAAATGCCACATCAGAAACTTGCTCTTGGGGATGTCGCAGCGAAGTTAGCACCATAGTTTGTGTAGCTAACTGTCGTTTGGTTAGGGTAGTTAAGGTGCGTCCAGGGCCGACTTCTAAAAATATTCGCTCTGGTTGTTGCAGCAATGTAGCGATTCCCTCGTTAAACAATACCGCTTGTCGTAAATGTCTCCCCCAGTAATCAGGATCGGTTGCTTGCTGTGCTGTAATCCAAGTGCCGCTAACATTAGAAATAAAAGGAATTTGTGGCGCTTTGAAATTGACTTCTCTAACGTGTGCTACAAATGTCTCTAAAATCGGCTCCATCATTTGGGAATGGAAGGCATGAGATGTATGCAGACGGCGACAATCTATACCTTGTTCTGTCAATTTATTTTCTAATATCTCTATGGCATTTGTAGCACCAGAAATCACACAAAGAGATGGTGCATTGCTGGCTGCTAAAGAAAGTTTTGAACCCAACATTGGTTGTATTTCTTCAGCAGAAATAGAAACAGAAAGCATCGACCCAGGTTCGAGATTTTGCATTAATTCTCCGCGAATTGCAACTAAAGTCAGTGCTTCTTCTAAAGAAAAAACACCAGAAATACAAGCCGCTACATACTCGCCGATGCTGTGACCAATCATTGCTTGGGGATGCACGCCCCAAGACATCCAAAGTTTAGCTAGGGCATATTCAATTACAAATAATGCAGGTTGAGTTAAGGAAGTTTGTTGGAGTTTTTCTGCTGTAGTTTTTAATGTTGGAGGATAAAGTATTTCTTTGAGACTTAACTTTAAATATGGCTTTAATAATTCACAGCAATTATTAACTTGTTGCCGAAAAATCCATTCAGTTTCATATAATTCCCGTCCCATATTTACATACTGCGCTCCCTGTCCGGGAAACATGAATACAATTGGATGGTTACGGGTTTCTGAACAATTACTAAAAATCCCTTGTTTATCTGGCGCTGTGAGTGTTTTGATTGCATCTGAAATATTTTCACACAATAAAACTCGACGATGATTAAAATTTCGGCGACCAACTTGCAAAGTATAAGCAACGTCAGCGACATTTAAATCTGGATGTGTTTGTAGATGATTCGCCAGATTTTTTGTAGCGGTTTCTAGGGCTGTATTCGTTTTAGCTGAAAGTACCAGCAATTGATACTTTCTCCCCTGCTCCACCGCTCCTTGCTTACCCTGCTGCGTTGGAGCTTCTTCTAATATGATGTGAGCATTAGTACCGCCAATACCAAAAGAACTAACCCCTGCACGTCTAGGATATTCGTTTGTTTTCCATTCGGAAAGTTGATTGTTGACATAAAAAGGACTATTGGCGAAATCGATTTGAGGGTTTGGTTCCTCAAAATGCAAACTGGGAGGGATTTGTTTGTGTTTTAAGGCTAAAACTGTTTTAATTAAACCTGCAACACCGGCGGCTGCATCTAAATGCCCAATATTGGTTTTTAAGGAACCAATTGCACAGAAATTTTTCTTTTTTGTGCTGCTTTCAAAGGCTTGGGTTAGTGCTGCGATTTCAATGGGATCTCCTAAAGAAGTTCCGGTTCCATGAGCTTCAATATAGCTAATTGTTTCTGCTTCTACTTCTGCAACAAATTGGGCAGTTTTAATAACTTTAGCTTGACCTTCTATGCGGGGTGCTGTATAGCTAACTTTATTTGAACCGTCGTTATTAACGGCAGAACCTTTGATTACAGCATGAATAAAATCACCATCATTTAATGTATCTTCTAATCTTTTTAAAATAACAATTCCTACACCTTCTCCACTAACAGTTCCCTGTGCTTTAGCATCAAAAGCACGGCAATGTCCATCAGGAGATTTAATACCGCCTTCTTGATATAAATAGCCAGCTTTTCTAGATGCACCAACAGAAATTCCGCCAACCAAAGCAATATCACATTCACCGTTAAGCAAACTTTGACAAGCTAAATGTACGGCGACTAATGAAGTTGAGCAAGCTGTTTGAATTGTATAACTAGGGCCTGTTAAATTAAGTTTGTAAGAAGTACGTGTAGCTAAATAATCTTTATCCGCAGCAATTGTTAATTGGTGTTCATCTATTGAGTTTCTAATATTTTGATTAAAATAAATGTTTAATAAATAACCGCTTAAATTAGAGCCAGCAAAAACACCTATGGAACCATTATAAGTTTCAGAATCATAGCCTGCATTTTCCAAAGCTTCCCAAGCACACTCTAAAAAAATCCGATGTTGCGGATCGGTGATTTCTGCGTCTCTAGGATTAAAGTTAAAAAAGGCAGCATCAAAAAGTTCTGCATCTTCTAAAACACCATTGGCTTTCACATAATTGGGATTGTTAATCAGTGCTGGTTCTATTCCTGCTGCTAACAGTTCTTCGTCACTGAAAAAAGAAATTGACTCTACGCCAGTTTGGAGATTATGCCAAAATTCATCAAGATTTTTCGCCCCAGTAAATCTTCCTGTTAATCCGATAATTGCGATTTCTGAACCGTTATAAGAATATGTTTCGCTGGGAATATTCATAATTAATAAATTCCTTAATTATTTTCAACTGATTTAAATTTTTGCAAACGTTTTCTTTGTTGCGCTTTCCCAGCTGAAATTTTCTCTGTTTGGATATCAGTTTCTTGTAGGGATAGTGTTTGATTTGCAGATGAGCTTAAATACTGTGCTAAAGAATTGATGGTGGGATATCTAAACAAATCAAGGGTTGATAGTTCGGTATTATTTAATATTTCTTGTAATTGGCTGTGAACTGTAACTAAAAGTAACGAATGGCCGCCAATTTCAAAGAAATTATCGTGAATACCTATCTTTTCAAGATTTAAAGCTTTCTGCCAAACTGAAGCTATTGTTTTTTCTACTTCTGTTTGTGGTACTACATAAGCAACTTCTAATTCTGGGCGTAGCGCATCTGGCATTGGCAATGCTCGACGGTCTACTTTGCCATTAGATGTTAGTGGAAATGCTTCTAATATCATAAACGCTGTTGGTAGCATATGGTCAAGCAATTTATTTTGTAAGAAGCGTCGTAGTTGAGAAATTGTTAATGTTTTGTCTGGATAAAGAGTGATATAAGCGATTAAATTTTGATTTCCTGGTTTATCCTCCCGGAGTATTGCTACACTTGCAGATACCGATGGATGTTGATTGATAACTCCTTCAATTTCTCCTAATTCAACACGGAAACCCCGGATTTTTATTTGATTATCAATTCTACCGATATACTCAATATCTCCACTCGGTAAAAAGCGGACTAAATCACCTGTTTTATAAAGGCGATCGCCTTGTTGTTTACTAAAGGGATTGGGGATAAATTTCAAAGCTGTTAATTCAGGTTGATTCAAATAACCCCTAGCTAATCCCAGTCCACCAATATATAATTCGCCCGTTACGTTTGTTGGTACTGGTTGTAAATATTGGTCTAAAACGTACAACTGAGTATTAGCGATGGGTTTACCAATGGGTATGGAACCTGAAGTATGTTTTCCCACTGGAACTTGATAAATACAACAGCCTACCACTGTTTCTGTGGGGCCGTATTCATTGATTAATATCATATCTGGGGCTACATCTTGCCAGAAAGTAATACTTTGGGCTAATAAGTTTTCACCACCAATAATAAAAGCTCTCGTTTTATTAGCTATCTCTTCTTTAGATAACTGTTGTTTCAACAAATCCAAGTGTGCAGGAGTGATTTTCACCAAACTTAAATTCGAGCTTTTCTTTAAAGCTTGAGAAAGAGTTTCAATTCCTTGTTCTTCTGATAATAATTCTACTGTGCGACCAACTAATAAAGGTGATAACAAACTGGTGATGGTTAAATCAAAACCCAGAGGTGAGTGGACTACAGTTCCTATTCCTTGTGCGACTGTATATTTTTGAGTAGCCCAACTTAAGTAATTCACTAATCCTTGATGGGGGATAAGAGTTCCTTTCGGTTTCCCAGTGGAACCGGAAGTGTAAATCACATAAGCTAAATTTAATGTCGTTGTTGTAGTAATTGGGTTATCAATTTTTTGTTGGTTTATAGTTTCCCAATCACTATCAAGATAAATTACTTGAATTTCATTTGTAACTAAATCTGCCATTAAATGCTGTTGAGTCAATAGCACTGGCATTTGAGAATCTTTTAAGATAAAAGTTTTTCTTTCTAAAGGATAATTAGGGTCAATGGGTACATAAGCACCACCGGCTTTTAAGATCCCTAAAAGTGCAATCAACATGAAAGGGGAACGTTCTACACAAATTCCCACCATGACATCTGGTTTTACACCTAATTGTTGTAGATAATGAGCTAGCTGGTTAGCACGATGATTTAATTCTTGGTAGGTAAATTGTTGATTTTCATAAACAGCAGCAATGTTGTCTGGGGTACGTTGTACTTGTTCCACAAAAAGTTGCTGAAAACATTTATTTGTTGGAAAATCAATTTGTGTATTATTAAATTCAATTAACAGTTTTTGATTTTCAATGTCACTGAGTATTTGTAATTCCCTGAGTAGTGCATCAGGATAGTTAATGGCACTTTTTAAAAGATTATAAAATTGTCCCGATAATCGTTCGATATCTTCTAGTAAAAATAACTCTGCATCATAGTGCCATTGAGCCTGAAGAAAATTTTCTCTAGAAATAAATGATAATTTTACTTTGAATTTATCAAAACAAACATATTGCTGTATTAGAGAAAAATTAACTGCATTTGTAGTCAAAATTTCGCTACTTTGCTGTATAAATTCAAAACAAAAGGGTAAGAAGGGTATATTATCAAATCCTGAAAATAATTCCCAATTAAAACAATCTTGCCATTCCTCAGCTTGATTTTGCTTCAAAGTAATTTGCTCTAGAGCTTCGCTAAATTTTAAATTACCTTGGAAATGGCAATCTACTGGTACATATTTGGCTAGGAGTCCCAGCATGTCTTGGAGTTCTGCTTCCGGTCTACCATCGCAGTGAGTACCAATCACCATATTGGATACATTGGTCAAACGCCATAGTAGGGTTTGCCAACATGTTAGTAATAAAGATGATTCAGTGGTATTGAAATTTTCGGCGATCGCCTTGATTTTCGCTACAATTTCAGGGGGAATTATTTGAGTAAAAATTTGCGGTTTAAATTCAGTTTTATTAGGCAAGTTATTTTCATTTGGCAGTTTCAAATTACAAATATGATTAATATCTTTTTCTCGCCAATATTTTCTGCCAATTTCTGCTTCTTCTGACTCTAATAATTCATTCTGCCAATCTGAAAAAACTATGTATTGTACTGGTTCTTCATTATCTAAATTGCCAGTGTAAGCACGAGTGATTTCTGTTAATAAATTATTCAGGGAAGTTGTATCTGCGTATAAAGCAGGTAAATTTAACAATAATACATATCTATATTCTGAC